>ERZ1090861.1788-NODE-1789-length-10377-cov-46.853226_pt1 | contig 10377 bp, 9 predicted proteins | sample MGYA00478482_ERZ1090861 | MGnify/ENA primary metagenome ERZ1090861 (study PRJEB33644, sample SAMEA5815744) | chicken gut metagenome | biome: Chicken; feature: Gastrointestinal Tract; material: Caecum | place: Ireland | collected 2019-01-01 | study: A study of... | reverse complement strand
TGACATTAAAATATGCACCTCCAAAAGTCTGTCCAACTTTTGGGGTGCATATCAGAACCCGTTCGGCTGAAAGATAGTATTCAAAGTTTTGAGCTGTAATTTTCCCGACCGTTTACTTCCGCCAAGGGCTGCGCTAAACTGCCCCGGACGGAAACAAAAAATATCGTCTTTGTTCGCGCAGAACAGAGCTATTGGTAGTGAAATAAGTGGTATAATATAGAAAATTTAAATATGTGTTTGGTAAAACAGGCATTTAAATTTTGTTAAATTGTCAACTGATTGCAACAAAATTTTTTCAAAAAAAGTTAAAATTTATAATGTTGAAGTAAAAAGATAGCAAAAGTTCCCTTAACCGTTCACGATTAAGGGAATTTTTACTAAAAAACTGAACGCCGAAAAAGCCGCACAATGGCGGCCACTAAATTATATATGCACTTATGTCCATGCAACAGTTCTTGCTCTTTTTCATTAGGTGAAAGCCACCGACGTTTATCTTCGGCCGACCGCAATACGCTGGTAGGAATATCATTCGACCGGATAAGATACGCCGCCATTTGTTTCTGCAAGTCTTCAAACGAATAAAACCGCAAAAACCTATAAAATCGCTCATTATCATTTCTATGGGAGCGCTCAACTTTTCCGTTATGACGAGGCGTACGCGGGCGTATAAGTTTATGTTTTATGCCAAAATGACAACAGAGCTTATCGAACATATGAACCCTACCGTCCTTTGTTTTAAAATTACGAAAAGTAAACTCGCCGCCATTATCCGTCTGTATGATTTTCGGTCTGTACCCGAAAAACTTGAACGCCCGCAGTACGAAGTCAATTGTACTATTCTGCCCGATTTCCCTGTAAGCATAGATGAACCGCTTGCGAGTCGCTTCATCAATCACAGTATATTGGTAATATTTCTCAAACGCACTCTTTCCTGTATAGCACTCAAACGGGACATGCTTTACGTCGAGTTGCCACTTTTCACCGAGCATAACAGGCGTAATGTACGACTTTGGTTTATACTTTTCACGCTTACGCGTTTCATACACTTTACAACGCCTCAGATATCTGTACAATGTGACCGGATTGCGCCTGTACTCGTACTTACGATATAACTTTCCGTACAATTCATTCAGGCCTATATTAGGATTACGCCGAAGAAGATTATGTATATTCTTCTTTTCCTCATCTGTCTGCTCATTCGGATGCCGCATACCTTTACGAGAAAACTTTGGCGCAAGACTTTCAATAGTTCCGTCATATCGCCGTCGCCACCGCCACAATGTAGTTCGGTTTACGCGATAACGCCGACATACGGTCAACATATCAGAAGAACGCAACGCTTTTAAAGCATACATTTTTTCTTTTGCAGTAAATTTATACATTACTATTTCCTCCTTAGCAATAAAACCCCTGCGGGGAGCAACACCCTGCGGGAAAATTATTAAAGAAAAGCGTAAGGCAATTGCGACGTCGCAACTGAACCTTACTTTTAACCTTGACAGAACTCAATATTTATTATAAGATATCTATATAAAAATGACGAGGGAGAATTACAATATGTCAAAAGAAATTTTAATTTGCCCGATATGCGGTGCACCTACAAGCACTTGGTATGGAAACGCGCGTAAAGACGGTTTGTGCCGGTTGCATGCGCAACAGCTAAAAGAAGGGTTAATCGAACAATGCCCAGACTGCGGTAAATGGCATGAGACAAGTAAGCCGTGTGAATGTAAGAATATGGCCACAAAGCATTCTGAAGGGGTAAAAACCTCGGAATTAACTTGTATTATCTGTGGTGAACCTTCCAATGGGAAACATTTTTGCCGTTCGTGTTATGCTAAATATAAAGATCGCTCCGTCGATATAAGAATTACACATTGTGTCGAAACAGAAATTCTTGATGAATATGGTAATTTAATTTACACCTGCGACGATGGTAGAAAAGTTAGGAGTAGAGCAGAAGCGATTATTTGTAGTTGGCTATATAACAACAAAATTCGCATTAAATACGAAGAACCCGTTTATTATCGCGATGAAGAAAGCGGCGAAACAAAAACTTTACACCCCGATTTTTACTTGCCGGATTACGAATTATACATAGAATATAACGAATTAAGTAATCCTAAATATCTAAAGAGCAAAGAATACACCAAAAAAATATATGACAAACTTGGTCTAAAAGTAATTATTATGACGGATAAAGATTTGCAGGACGTAGCTGCATGCCTTAAACCTCGTCTTTTTGTGCGATAATCATTCAAAAAGAGCATAGCGCGCCCCCTTGTCTATACGAGCGCCGCGCTTACGCGCGGCGGACAAGGGGGCGCGCTATGCAAGCTGCCCGAACTGCCCGAAACGGAACAAAAAAGGCGGTTTCCACGCTACACCGCTTGTGGAAAACCGCCTTTTATTATGTTTTTACGTTACGGTTAAGCGGCTTTGCGGCATTCTCTCCTTGTCATTATCCGTTTCCGGCAACGCAAAATTGCGCCATATGCTTCCACAGGCGCAAGAAAGGTTACTATTCCATTGTTTACCGCCGCATGACTACGCGACTGGCCGCCTTCGTTTTCGCAACGTTAACGGCAGAATATCACGATCCCACTTTATGACGTTATCAAAAATAACAAATTTAGGAACGTAATCGTCCGTTATCTCTGCCGCAAAAACACGGTCGTCGAGCGTTTTGCTTATTTCCGTCGGTATACCGCGGCTGTAAACTATGCGTTCACCCGTCTTGCGCAAGTACTTAAGTATATAGGCGACTGCGCTGCCGTTCTTCATCTCCATGATATTCAACACCTCAAAGTCATTTCTTCCAAATTTACGTTCAAAGAAGTCATTGGAAAAGGTCTCTTTGACCTTTCCCAAACGTTTGCTATATTCCTTTTTACATGTTATTTTCCCTACCATTTGCCCTGCGGGTACGTAAAGAATGCAATGAAAATGCAATCTGTCTGTCTCCTCGCCGCGTTCCCAAACACCCATGAAATTCCAACCGCGACGTGTATGCAAGTTTGAAAGACACTTACGCAACTTTTTACGGAACGTTTCTTCCGTATGCTTTTTACCGTTATATGTAAACGTCACAAAGTAATTCCAACGATTCAGATATGCTTTGCGGCGGAATCGCTTTTCCCGTTGCCATGTGTTGCGGTTCATGCGGCCTACATTTTCACTGACGTATTTATCCAAATCCGGGAAATCGGGAAAACAATCTTCCAGATTTGTTTTTATAAATTCACGCAGTTCCTTATCAGACATTTCACACTTCATTCCGTCTGAATACAGAAGCTCAAAAATCTCGTCAATTTCCGTTTTTATGCGTTCCGCACGCCGCGGGACCTTAACATGTAAGGCTTCCCGCGCTATATAATGGCTGCCGTCGCTATATATTCTGTAGAGCTTATCCTTAAAAGGGCAATCGTTGCCATAATAAGGCTGTAAAACCGTCGCTGCGCTCATATAAATATCTCCTTAAAAATCACCCCTTACGGGGATAAGTATTGAGAAAGAAAAGTCAATGTTTATGCTTGCTCTTCCGCTCATTGGCGGCATCGCGCACGCCACACATAAAGCCCTTGCCCATTTCGTCCCCGTTGCGGGCAAGCCTTTTGTTGCTGCCAATGATATCAGATATGACCTGCTTACCCCGACTATCCATTTTTTTGTAATCACTGTACAGCATTACACCCAAGCCATAGCCGATAGAAAACGGCGTATGCCTGGCCTCGTTATATTGCAATTTCTCTTTCAATGTACGCTTCATTTTTTAATACTCCCATTACAAGGTATAGTAATCGGGTCATATCCGAGGTCACGACCTCCTGGCGACACGCCCGGCTCTCCAGAAGCAGCCGGCAATTCGGAAACGGAAACATTATTCTGTTCGGCAACGTCAATTTCCACACTTCGGTTCACCAACTCCATATCGTTCTGGAAAAAGCTGTGCTGCAACTGCAATTCTTCCCACGTCGCGCGGCCGCCGGCGTATTCACGCAAATCATCAAGGCCTACATTGTTTTGCTCTGCACGTCGCTCAAAGATTCCGGCAAGACAGTCCGTTGAATAACGGTTCGCATATACCTTCTTCGGCATTTTATACCAACGCCGCGACAGCTGTTCTCCGTCCATTTTCCCGCTTTCGACCGACAGCGACAGTATTCCGCAGCCAAACGTGTTACATACTGCCGTATAGTGACGCTGCATAGCCGCCGTCAGACCTTTAAGCAGATACATTGAAAGGGTATTATCTGCACGGATATAGCGATACCGTGTATACAAATTAGTAAACCTGCTGAACAGCCAATCATACAGCAGGGCAAAAAAGTGGAACGGGGAAAAGAACGGCAAAACCGGCACGATTTCACTCTGGGCCTCTATTGTTACCACTTCGCCGAGTTCACGCACGTCTCCGCCAAGACTACCGAAACGCTGCAAATCGGCAAGCACTTTCACGAACACACGGTTTGCAATAACGCACGCATGACGCGACATTTTCAGTAGCACGCCGAACAAGTCGTTTTTCCGATTGCATTCGTCCGTGTTCCGCTTTACTTCAGAAAGTTCGGGCGTGTTCTTGCGCTCCTTATCTATCTCCGTTATAACGTACACGCCGAAGCCAAAAGCATTTCTGTTCGGGTTATCTTTCAGAAGTATCTTGCCGAGCCGTAGCATATCAAAATCGAGTATATGCGCGTGGCGGGAATATGCTTGCTGCATACGGCTGTCACGTCTGAAAAAGTCGGAGTTCCAGAGCGGAAAATTACCAAGGTATGATAAAAGCCCGTCCACGCGGATAGAGTAGTTCGCCAAAAGAAGCGACGATTGCACCGTATAAATGAAATACGCGCACGCATAATCTTCCGCAACCGACCACACGGCAGACACTTTTAATTTGTCGTCGCATTCCAACCCGTAACGCTCATAATCATAATTGAATATCTTTGCACGGCAAGACGATTTCTCCCAACGCTGCCGCTTCTTTTGCAGCCACGCTTTACACGACGGCACCGAAAAAACCTGATGAAAGGTAATTGCCCTTTTAAGTTCGTTCTCGAGATTACACCAAGGGAAATATGGAAATTTTAAATCACATTCAAGTATTATCTCAAACGCCTGATCGCGCAACTGAACTTCCGCAGACAGCGCCATATCCGTTATAAAAGCCGTCTTGCCCGCGCCCATAACGCCGCCAACGATAGTCACAACGCCGCGTTCATTCAAAAAGCCGCGATTTTTGCGTTCGTCATGCCTAAGTCGGGAATACGCAACTTTTCTTGCCATAAATGAGAGGAATACAATGACGGCAATAGCCCAAATCCAAAGCGGAAAGAAAGTAAGGCCCGTCCAAAGGTCAAGTAAAAGTTTATATACCTGCCTGTATATGGTCGTAAAATCAAACGACACGACAAAATATAAATAAAAAGCGATAAATTCAAGAAAAATCGTAAATATATTAAAATAGAACAGCCACAATGCAAGCCAGGTCTTCCAATATATTCCATTATCCCGCACAAACCCCAAAAAGCGCAGTAACCACGCCCTGACGGGGCGATATGTAACGGAAGATACACGCTTGAATATCTGCAATGGACGGCTGTCTTTGTCGTAATCGTTATTTTGATTTTTTAAAAGCCTGCTGAACAAAATATAGGCAATCAGAATTGCGGGAACGATAATAAGCAAAGATTGAGATAGAATAATAAGCAACTGCTCGAAAGAAGAAAGATAGGCGAGAAAATTTTCACCGCTTGCCCATAGCTGCCAGTACACTGACCAATTATCCGCAAAGGTCTGCCAGTCTTCCGGAATAGGAATATCAGGAGCTTCAGCCCCGCCCATAAAATTAAAAAATGGAATCTTGGGAAATGTGTTCACAGTGGGAGTGATATTATGAGGAATAAAAAACAGTTCACAGAAATAATAAGCTACAGACAGGCCCAAATCACGCACCGCTTCAATTATACGGCCAACAGCGCCAAAGAACACAAAAACGCCCAACAGAACAAAGCAAAGCGTTATCACCGCGCAGACAACATGGCAATCTATATGTGAACGATTATATACTCTTTTAGCTTGCCTTTCTTCCAATACGTTTACGCTTTTAGTCTTCATACATTGCACCCCGTATATATAAAATAGCCTATTACAAACGCAATCAATACCACAAGCAATACCTTTAATAACCTTTTAAACGTCTTCATTCTCTTATGCCTTCGCCATGATTTTTATTTGACAAAATAACAGTTCTATGGTATATTAAATATAAGTAACGACGATTTCTTTGTGAAATCGGGCTAATGCTCATTGAGTGTTTGGCACGTCGTTACTTTTTTTATTGTTCCTTTTATGTAAATACTTCTGTTTAGCCCTTTCTCCATAAGTTTTTGCCTGCGCATAATCTTTCGAAGTCAATACGCCTCTTCGTTGCCCTGAATATTCTCTCTTTGGTGCAACGATCCCTTGTCGCCTCATGTAAGATTTTTTACCGTCATTAAAAGGGCTTTTTTCCATAGCATAATTAGTCGCGTTTTTACCTTTTTTTGATTTTGTGCTCAAGCCAACTGAAACATGCTTATCATCAATATCCTCGATAATGATATGCGGGTGTCCGCCCTTTTTATCGTGATGAGTTTTTATTGTAACAGAAATATTATCACCATTCGAATTTGCCGTTCCATTATCATTACTGAACGGTTTTTCTTTATAATTAGCCACAAAATCACCCCCTTACGCCTGATTTAAAAGGACGGTAAACTCTTCGCCCTCGGAAGAAGTAATTATCATCTTATATATGTATTCATCAGTTACAGGCGCAAAAAAGGTTACGTCATCTGCATTATACTTACGGCAGAGCAACATTTCCAGCTCATAATAGCCCGGCTCACACGCTATAACGAAATACCCCTCATATTCGTTCAGCATAAAATCGTCGGTATAGTCATCTGCGGCAAAAATACATACACTGCCATTGATTGTATAATAGTTTAAAAGCACACTGCCGTCTTTATCGTTAATATTTGAAACCACTTCAACAGTATAGCTCTTTGTTCCGCTCACGTTGAACCGTACTTCACCGCTTGCGGGGAGCGTAACTTCAAGTATTCCGTTTTCGCTGTCGTCAAACGCCACAGAATATCCGTCCTCTTCGAAGGGGGGATCCGAAGGTTCAGGCGTATCGGGCATAAGCTGCATCACAGCCCACGCAAAAACGCCGGCAACAGCTACGATCGCAAGTATCAGAAACAGCCATTTTAAAAAATTCTTCATTGTTCACCTCGTAATTTGTTTAAATGCCGAAAGGAACTTTCCCGCTCCGTTCGGCATTGTGCATTTGTCGGTACCTGCATGGCATTAAGGCCTGCGGGCTTTTGACTGATACTTGTTCACCTTTCTATGCGACTTCATGCCGCGGCCATAGCCATATTTTGCCGCCGTATACGCGCCGCGGACTTCCGGCAGGCTTTCAAAAGCGGCATATACGTCGCGATAGCCCATATCATACGCCCGGCGTATAGCCTTGCTATAGTCCTTTGCCCGCCGTACGGCAGACGGCTTTGTTTCTGTTTTAGTGCTCATTTATCACCTCTTATTTTTTTTGCATTCTTCGGCTTTTCCGCCTCAGAACTGTCTTTTCCTCGGTTTTTAATAGCTCTGTATAGAGCGGCTATTGCCTTGAACGGCAAAGTTATTATCGCGACAATCATTTTAATGATATACGGCAATATCGGCCATAGAATTATTATCAGAACAAGCAGCGCAATAATAGCGATTACAGTTGAAAGTGAGTTAAGACAACTGCCATAATTGCTCCAGTCAAGCTCAAACACGTTATTGTTATCCGGCAGGCCGTCACCAGACTGCTTGTCCATTACAGCGCCGAGGTTATATGCATTGCCGTCGACCTCAAACTTAAGGCGCAATATCGTCACTTGTGACACTCCGGTAGAATAAATTGCGCTACCACCTTGGGCAAAATATTGCTCCGTGTATTCAGTTTCCAAAAAACGCAATACCCATTGCGTACCGTCAACCTCGGCCTGTGCAGATTCAGTCAGATCTTCCGATTCAATAAATTCTGCGGTAGTCTGTATACGTTCCCATGTATAGGTCTTTGCAAACCAACCGTCGGCGGAATTGCCCGCTTCGTCCTCCGCATATATAGTTTTAGTATTGTCAACGGGATCACCGTATGTAGTCGTAGGCATTGCGCCTGCAATTGCAGGATAGTGCATTGTTTTGCTACGCGTTACATAACTTATATCTGCTTCCATGAGCTTATCTATCGGGTAATCAGTCGAAAAAGCTATAAAATGACTGTCCGTATAAGGAAAATTCCAAAGCCAGAAACCGTCAGAATAACGCAACATTCCTACATACGGGTCTAATATCTCTACAGTTTCCGTATCAATGCTTGTATAGCTGATTTCTCCGTTCAATGTGCTGGCAGTAAACTGCTCGCCTACTTCAAACGCCTTTTCATCTATAGTGTTGCCCACATAGTCGGGCAGTCCTTCATCGATGTCCTCATCAAATTCACGGAATATGCTCGGTATGCTGTAATAACGCAGCGCGTCGTCAAGCACGGTAAAATCTTTTACAAGATATTTCCCGAACACGCCAGACGAATTTAAAAACTCAAGTTCATAGTTTAGAGGATAAAAATTATCGTTTATGCCCGTAGATATATTTATAGAAGTGGCATACAACGGCTTTTGTAATGCACTCGGGTTATACACATACACAAACAATTCACCGTCAACGCTCTCTGCCACAGTAACGACATCAATGCTATAATTATCACTGTCAGCCGGCCAGTCGTTCACGTTAAACTCATCGTCTTTGCGCAAATCGGTCATCACGTCGGAATAGCTGCTCTCATTTTCAGCAGCAAAAGCAGCGGACGAACTTGCACCCGTTGCTATAATATATATTGATAATAAAAGCATTACTGCAGAGCAGATAAGCCTGAACGCGTAGCGTTCTATGTATTTACCGACTCGCGCCAACATGATAGCACCTGTTTAATATTTAAATTATTAACTTTTATTACATGTTAAAGTTTTAATGTTATTTTTCCTTTAACTAATTTGCTGATAATCATCGCGATTACAGCAAGTAAAACAACACCTGCAGCCGCGGCAAGAATGACCTGCCACAGAGATCTTCCGCCTGAATACGTGACAGAAACTTCAGATATATCTATCTCAATGTCGCCGTTCTTATCCGAAAAATATTTACCGCATCGGTCACACTGCCAGTACTCGATATTGCCGACCATATCCTCTGTCGGCTCGACTGCCGCGATATGGATAAGTTTATGTCCGAGTGCGGGAACAAGCTGCTGCTCTGTTAAAACAACGCCGCACACGGAACATTTACTGCCGTCGGTAAGACCGTTCTCCGTGCACGTTGCAGGAAAACCCGCAACACTTACTTCTGTGTGGTCGAGCGGTGCAATATCTTCCATAGATATGTCACCGCACACTATACAAGTAAATTCTATAGTGCCTGACTGCGTACAATCAGGCTGCTTCGTTACAGTGCCGTTATCCCATGTATGCGTTCCCGCGGGGAGTTCTTCAGTCTCTTCCTCGCCGCATACCGAGCACGAACGCGTTCTTATGCCGACTTCGTCACAGCTTGTACGGCTGTCTTCCCAGTCCGACCAGCTATGTCCGAGAGCGGGAACAATTTCCTGCTCTTCAAGCACCGTATCGCAGCGGCTGCAGTGGCTGCCTTCCGTGAGGCCCGACGTCGTACACGTTGCCGCCATGGCTTCATCCGTCACAACGCTATGGCCGAGCGCTTCAATATCCCTGCTTGTCGTAGCCGAGCAGCGGGAGCAGGTCGCCGTCTCCGTGCCCTTTTCGGTACATGTCGGCGCTTTGGTCTGAACATATGAACCGTAACTATGTCCGAGAGCGGGAACAGTTGCCTGTTCCTCAAGCACTATATCACAGCGGCTGCAGTGACTGCCTTCCGTGAGGCCCGACGTCGTACACGTTGCCGCCATGGCTTCATCCGTCACAACGCTATGGCCGAGCGCTTCAATATCCCTGCTTGTCGTAGCCGAGCAGCGGGAGCAGGTCGCCGTCTCCGTGCCCTTTTCGGTACATGTCGGCGCTTTCATCTGAACGTATGAACCGTAACTATGTCCGAGAGCGGGAACAGTTGCCTGTTCCTCAAGCACTGTATCGCAGCGGCTGCAGTGACTGCCTTCCATAAGGCCGGTCGTCGTACACGTTGCGGCAACGGCTTCATCCGTCACGGCCTCATGCCCGAGCGCCACAATGTCCCTGCTCGTCGTAGCCGAGCAACGGGAGCAGGTAGCCGTCTCCGTGCCCTTTTCGGTACATGTCGGCGCTTTCGTCT
>ERZ1090861.1787-NODE-1788-length-10381-cov-6.773484_pt1 | contig 10381 bp, 12 predicted proteins | sample MGYA00478482_ERZ1090861 | MGnify/ENA primary metagenome ERZ1090861 (study PRJEB33644, sample SAMEA5815744) | chicken gut metagenome | biome: Chicken; feature: Gastrointestinal Tract; material: Caecum | place: Ireland | collected 2019-01-01 | study: A study of... | reverse complement strand
CTACACGAGCCTTATCGTCGGCAGCGTCAGATGTGTATAAGAGACAGGATTATGTAAGTTCGGAATTTTCTTCTTTTTTTTGTGAATTATGATATAATGGAATAGAATGGTGGTGATATGATGGAACAAAATAAAAAAGAAAAGGACTGGTTTGATAGTCCCAATATTGTAACCTATGTGATCATTGGTTTGTTAATTATTCTTATTCTTGCTTCGCAATCTTTTGCAATTCAAAATCGATTAAGTTTTGGAGAGATTTTTCGTTCTATTATTAATCATAATGCGATTTATTTCATTACTTTAATTTATTTTGTCTTGTTGCGATTTAAGATAGGGAAAAAGTATTTTGATTATTTGAATGTTTTAATGGCTATTTTATATTTGCTTTTATCTTTTGCGTCCGTATTTACGATTTTTCAATCTTTTGGACTAGCTTCTTTGCTTAATCTAGCTTTAACTGTTGTTCTTACTCTTTATTTTATTTATGCTTTTATTTGTAATACTGTGATTGGAAAAGAATTGAAAATTTCCAATACTCCTTTAAATGAAATCAAGAATCAACAATATTTTTCCATTATTTGTGTTCTTCTTGCTCTTATTTTGGTTGTTGATTTGATTGCTGCAACAGATTTTGAAGGGGTAGTTATTTCGTTATTAGAAGTGATGTATCAAGTTCTTTTCGCCCGTTATATCTATTTATATAAAGAGTATTCGGATACAAAAGCGAAGAGGAGAAAGGAAAGTTTAAAACAGGAAGAGGTTGTAGAAGAGAAAGAAGAGCCTGTTATGGAAAAAGAAGAAAAAACGGAAAAAATAACAGAAGTTAAAATAGAAGTTGAAGAGACAAAAGTAGAAGAAGGAAAGCAAGAGGAAGAAAAAGAAGAACCGAAAAAGCCAAGAACGAGAAAAAAGAAAGAAGAAGATAAGGGAGATGAAGTGAAGTGAAAGATTTATTTGATGAAATTGATCAAGAACGAAAAGAACTTCCTCATTTAAAAAATATCCAAGATGAAGTCCAAAAACCACGTTATCATAACTTTTATCAGAAGTTAGCTTTTTGGTTATTTGTTTTTCTCTTTGGGGTGGGAATTGTTTTAGGAAATTTATTTCCATCTTGTAGTGAAACTTCTAATCTTTTTTCTACCTGTACGAGAACAGAATATAATTTAACTCTTACTGTGATTAGTTGGTTAATTAGTTTTGTCTTTTGTAGTATGATTTATGCAGTTGGAGAGATTATTAGTTTATTAACCTCTATTAATGAAACATTGAAAAAAAGAAAATAATTCTTTTATGAGACACCTCTAAGGTGTTTTTTTGTGTTTATTTTAGGTGAATAAGTATATACTAATAGCGGTGATATTATATGGCAAAAAGAGTGTATCATTTTATTCTCGTTTTCATCATGTTACTAGCAACAGGCTTTTTTTGTATTCGAGACTTACAACTAGAGAATTATATGCGTCTTTTTTCTTATCTTTTTTTGTTACCACTTCTTTTTTTACCTAAAATTTCGGAAAAAATATTTTCTTTTTCTTTTGATCGTCGTTTAAAAGTTTTGTATTTTACTTTTGTCTTCTTGGCTTATTTTTTAGGGGGACTTGCAAGTTTTTATGTGCGTTTTCATTGGTATAATACTTTTGTGCATTTTCTTTTTGGTTTTCTGGGGAGCTTTTTTGCGATTGCTTTGATGAAACAGTTTTTTCCTGCTGACAAAAAATTCTTTTATTTTCTTTTTTCTCTTGCTTTTATTTGTTTGTTAGCGGTTTTTTGGGAAGTTTTTGAGTATCTTGTCGATTTCTTTCAAGGGACTAGTATGCAACATGTATTTGAAACGGGGATTCATGATACTATGATTGACTTTTTGGTGGCTTTAGGAGGAAATATTCTCTTTTCGTTCTTTTTCTTTTTTTCTTCTTCGTTTTATCATTTTGCAACTACAACTAGATTTTTGTACAAAAAGTGATAAACTATTATTAGAGATAGAAAGAAGTTGAAGTAGATGGTTTCAGAAGGATTATTAGAGGATGATGGCTCTTTTTTTGAAAGGGATTTTATGGCTTATTTTGAAGAATGTTCTTTGACGGAGATTATGGCTATTTCCGATTTTTCTTTGCGGAGGAAAGGGCTTTCTTTTTATCAGGAATTTCTTAATACTTTTCCTAAAAATTACCTTACTGCTCCTTTTTTAGCTTCCGGAAGGTCTATTCATGATATCTTAGAGTCGTGTCAGGAATTTCAAGATAAGAATGGGGATTTTGTAGCTTTTTATCCGGGGATTAAAGAAGTAAAGGCGAAGAGTAGACGTCTTTGTCAAATTAGTGGAGGGATTATTTCGATTGGTTCTTCTTATTATACCTATCGTCCTTTTTGGGAAAATCTTCATACAAGGAAAAAATATATTTTAAAGAATACGATTCATGCGGAACTTAGTTACTATGATTTCTTTCCAAAAAATATTCAGGAGTTTGAAATATTAGCTTTCTATTTAGAAAATCCTTCTTTTGCTCCTGATGATGGGATTGATTATTATTTCTTAGGACAACAGATAGGGGAGACGTTACCTTTACTGGAAGTGAAATCAAACCATGAAAAGCAGAAGATTCGCAGAAAGTTAAGACAAATGAAAAAGAAATAGGGTTCGCTCTATTTCTTTTTGCGATAGGCAAGGATTAGAAAAAAGAGAAAGAGGAGGAGTAAGGGTCCTAGAGTTGGGAGATAGAAGGAAGTAAGTTCTTCTAAGATCGTTGTTATCATCGTTTCTCTTTTATAATATTTTTACTACAGAAGTAGGTGATCAAGAAGTATCCTCCATAGATAAAGATTAAGAAGATTGCTGTCATGGTGACAGAAGCCATAAGTTGTTCTTTTCCAAAAGTTTCTAGGACTTTTTGACAGAACATGATACCAAAGATGGAGTGAACAATGGCAAGGGAAAGTGGTAGTAAGAAGAAGATGGCGATTTGTTTAAAGAGGGCTCCATTGATTTGTTTTTCATCGGCTCCAATTTTGCGAAGGATAGAAAAACGTTCGACATTATCGGTGCTTTCCGATAATTCTTTTAAAGCGAGTATGGCAGCGGATGATATTAGGAAGATAATTCCTATATATAGTCCAATAAAGGTAACGACAGCTCCTAAACCAACACTTGCTTCATAAATAGCTAGTTTTGAATTGGCACTTAACAAGATATTGGTATTTCCTTCTTGGGTTTGGAGAAGACTTTCTATTTTCTCTTTTTCTTCTTTGGTATTGGCCTTGTAGTTTGCTAGTAGAATTTCACTTTCTATCATGGAATCGTTTACCGCGTTATCATTTACAATAATAATACCTGTATTAATATGACTATTGGACATATCCACGAATCCTTCTTCACAGTGATCATATTTGGGATAATAGGTTTTTCCGTTTAGGGTAATGGGATTATTTTGCTCTAAAGCACGGTTTCTTACTTCTACCATACTATCAAAGTCAGCGACAACCATGTATTCCTCTTCATTCAAATCATAAGTTTTATTTCCATAGAGTCTCGCAACTTTATTATAATCACTTTCAGTCATGATGATTTCTCTTGAAGTATAGTCTAAAGCGGTATAGGTATCTTTGATTTCTTCATAAATATTACCTAATGATTTACTTATAGTTACTTCGTCATCTGTGTAATAATAAACAAGTGTTTCATCTTTTAAATACTTTTCAGGGTCAAAGTTAATTTTCTTTAAGCTTTCTTCAATGCTCTGATAAGAGTCTTGTCGTAGTTCCTCGCTAAAACCGTAGTCATCTCTTTCTTGTTCGGTTAAATTCCTCAATTTGGTAAACTCGATATCGACTTTAGCTAGTTCAGTTAAATTGGCTGACATGGCATTTTTCATGGATAAACAACTAGAAAAAACGCAAATGGTGACGAAAAGCATTAAGCAGATCATGCCCATGGAAACGACAGTCGTATTTACTTTGCTACTAATTTGGCGAAAGGTAAAGCAGTTTAATCCTTTGTAATAAACTTTTTTTAAGGAATGGAATACTTTTAATAATAGTCCTGAGATTGAGAAGAAAAATAAGAAGGTTGCTAGGATTCCAATTAAAATAATTTGATAAATTTCAGCGGTGCTTTGAATGGTTTCATAACCAAAAGATACTTTATAGTAGGCATAGATTAAAAGGACTAGCGATAGGATAAAGATAATAATACAAAGAATTGGATTTTTCATCTTTACTTTTTCAGTCTTTTTATTGGCATTAATGAGATTAATGAGTTTACAGCGACTTACTTGAACGGTGTTAAAAATCATAACTAGTAAATAGATGATACCAAAGTAGAAGCCAGTTTTTATTAAAGCTGACTGAGAGAAGACAAAGGTGAATTCACTCATGTTGGCTTCAAAGAGGTTGGCGACTAAAATACTCATAAATTGAGAGATTAAAATACCAGCTCCTATACCTACGATAAAAGATATGATTCCGATAAAGAGTGTTTCTAAGAATAAAATCATCGAGATTCTTCTTTTACTCATACCGAGGGTTAGATAGATGCCGAATTCTTTCTTCCTTCGTTTCATGAGAAAACGACTGGCATAGATGATTAAGAAGCCTAGGATAAAAGAAACCATAATACTAACACCAGAGAGCATACTATTTAAAAGATCAATTAAATCTCTTGTTCCTTGGCTTACTTCTAACATTACTGTTTGACTATCAATGGCATTAAATACATAGAAGATGGCCACACCTAGAATGAGTGTAAAAAAGTAGATGGCATAGTCTTTTACACTCTTTTTTAAGTTCTTTAAGGATAGTTTAAAGAGCATCGGAGTAGTCGCCTCCTAGAAGAGTTACGACATCGATAATTTTATCAAAAAATTCTTTTCGTGAATCATTTCCGCGATTTAATTCATGAAAGATTTTACCATCTTTGATAAAAATGACACGGGTGGCATAACTAGCGGTAAAAGCATCATGGGTGACCATTAAAATAGTCGCTTTTAAACTTTGATTAAGGTATTGAAAGCGTTCTAGGAGCATTTTAGAAGATTTTGAATCCAAAGCTCCTGTTGGTTCATCTGCTAATACTAGTTTTGGATTGGTAATAATGGCTCTAGCACTCGCTACTCTTTGTTTTTGCCCTCCACTCATTTGGTAGGGATACTTCTTTAAAACCTCAGTAATATCTAGTTCTTTGGCTACTTTTTTAATACGTTCATGCATTTCTTTATAGCCAACGTTTTGAATGGATAACGCTAAAGCAATATTTTCATAAGCGGTTAGCGTGTCTAGAAGATTAAAATCTTGAAAGATAAAGCCAAGATCTTCTCGACGAAAACGATTTAAGTCATTTCCTTTTAATTTGGTAATATCTTTATTATCCACAAAGATATGGCCAGAAGTGACACGATCAATGGTGGAAATACAATTTAGTAACGTTGTTTTTCCAGAGCCCGAAGCTCCCATGATCGCTACAAATTCTCCTTCTTTGACGGAAAAAGAAATGTCATCGATGGCTTTTGTTAGATTGGATTTGTTTCCATAATATTTTTCGATATGTTCAATTGTCAAAATATTTTCCATATTTTTTCCTCCTTTTGTTAACATTGTAAGGGAATCTTGTTCCTTTTTACCATCGATTTGGCTTACAAAAGCTTACATTTTTGTAAGTTTTATTTTACAACATCATAAAAGTTGTTTTTTGTAAAAGTAATGACTACTTCTGTAAATTCGTTTTGTCTTGACGTTATGCTGATCTTGTGTCCCAGTTTTTTACACAAATTTTGACAAATATAAAGTCCCATTCCAGTGGAAACACTACTATTTCTACCATTATAACCAGTAAAAGACTTGTCAAAGACTCTTGACAAGTCTGAAGTTTTGATGCCAATGCCATTGTCTTTTATTTTTAGGAGAATTTTATTATCTTGATGACTTTCTGTTATGGTGATTTTGGCATTTTCTTCTTTGGCATATTTGATACTATTATTAATAATTTGATTTAAAATGAATTCTAACCATTTGCTGTCGGTTAAGACGTTACTTTCGATATTTTTTCTTTCGATGCTTATTTTTTTGTAAAGTAAAATATCTTTATTTTTTAATATTACTTGATTGATTACTTTTTTTAAAGAAGTTTCTTTGATTAAATAGTCTTTTTCGGAATTTTCAGAGCGGACATAATAGAGGATTTGATCAAGGTCATTTTCTAGGCGTTTGATTTGTTCCATGATTTTTGGTTGTTGTAAGGCTTGATTATTGTGGATGGTTAAGACTAGGCTCGAAAGAGGAATCTTTACTTCATGAATCCATAATTCTAAGTAATCTTTAAAGTCTTTCATTGATCCTTTTACTTGATTCATATTTTCTATCATCGATTTATTCGCTTCATATAAAGCTTCATAGGTGATTTTTCCTTCTAGAAAGGAAGGAGAGGTTAGGACTTCAGTAATAAAATATTTTTGATCCAGTTCTTCGAGTTTGGTGGTTAAATCATGGTAAAATTTGTTTTTTCTTATATAGTCAAAGAAGAAGAAAAATAAGAAAAAGAGAATTAAGAGAATTAGGATCATAAAGAGGAAGGTCCTATTGGCATGATAGAAGGCATTTAAGAAAAGAATAATGCAAAGGGTTAAGAGGGCATAGCCTACAACGAAAAAGAGATTGTCTTTGAGATAGTTTTTTAATTTCATAGAATAATATAACCTTGTCCTTTCCTTGTTTCAATCATGTTTTGGTAACCAATGGATTCTAATTTGTTGCGAAGTCTACTAATATTTACGGTTAGAGTATTATCATCAATAAATTCATCGCTTGTCCAAAGATAAGTCATAATTTTTTCTCTTGAGACAATTTTTCCTTGGTTTTGAAGAAGCAGTTTTAAGATTAACATTTCATTTTTGCTAAGGTAGATCGTTTCGTTTGCCGTTTCGATAATGCCTCGATCGGGAGTGATTTTTAGTTCTTTATAGAAAAAAGTATCGGTATTTGGGGTTAGACGTTTTAAAATGGCTTCGATATGTAGAAGTAGGATGGTAGGATTATAGGGTTTTGTAATATAGTCATCCGCTCCATAACTCATCGATAGGACTTCATCGCTTTCACTATTACGAGAAGTGACCATGATGACGGGAGTGCTTTTTTCTTTTCGTAATTCTTTTAAAAGGAATTCTCCATTGGTACCAGGTAAGTTGATGTCTAGGAGAATTAAATCAGGCTCTATTTCTTTTATTTTGTTGACAATATGTTCAAAACTTTCTAATAGGAAAGCTTGATAACCGGCATTTTCTAGTAAAATTTGTAATTCTTTTCGTAATTCTTTGTCATCTTCAATGATTAATATTTTTTTCATAATGTCCTCCTTTTGGTCTATTATAGCACACAAAGAAAAAAGAGGAGTTTTCTTTATCCTCTATTTTCTTTCTGTAGAACTTTTCCTTGATAAGTGGTTGCTTTTTGGTATGGGAACCCAATATGATAAATTTGTTTTCCTTGATAGTAAATTGATTTATCACTGTGTCTTGTTAATAAATGCTTCATGACTTGATCTTTTTCTTCGGTTATGGCAATGATTTGATAATCTTTTAGTTTCTGTTCGTATTCGATTAAAGGAAGTTCTTGTTCGGTTGTATTGCCAAGCTGTTTATGATTTAGAATAAATAATGCAAAGTCCATGTAATGTTTGTTTCTATCTTTTCGTTTGGTTTCACAGTATAAATCTAGTATTTTTTGATTTTCATTTGGTTGCCTTAATAGAATAACCCCTTTGGTATCATGGAAAATTCCATTGTCTCTTTCTTCATTTTCTCTTTTGGTGTATTCTTGGATTAGAAAAATAAAAGGGCTTTTTTCGATATCATCGGTGTGTTTCATCAAGTCTATTTCTTCAAATATTGTTGCAAGGTCCCATAAGTCATCGGCATTGTCTTTATCAAATAGTTCTAACGTTACCCACTGATATACTGCCATTTTACTACACCTCTACTACATTTTATTATTTTTTCTTTTCATTTGGTTGTGTTTTTATTCAAAGGTTGGAGTTTCTTCTTCTGGTTCTATTTGAATAAAAGTATTGCCATCGTTTATTTTTACTTCAGTTCCATCGGTATAGGTATAAGTTGTTTTTCCACTTCTGCTGTTTTTATGCCAGGTGATTGGTCTAGCATAACCACCCGTGATGTAATAACCATTTCCTGTTCCGGTGGTGTCTAGGTCTTGTCTTCCATCTTGATCAAGACTGTAATTGTTTACTTTTAGGATGATAATATTTTTGTAATAGTATTGTTGTTTGGTATCTCTATCGCTATGTGGTTCCCCATTCATAAAACGAAGGTAAACGCCTCTTGTAGCCTCGTATTGATAGCTTCGTTCTTGATAATAGGAGTATGGAATGGTGATGTTGTTTGCTGTGATAATGTCACTTTCGCAGGTAGCATCTTCTGCTTCACAAGTATTGTAACTGTTGAGATCAACCGGGTCGGTTGTGAAGTTTAGGTTTTCCCAATTGCTTGAAGTTGTGGAGTAACCTAAATTTGCAGCACTTTGATAGAGTGTTTCGATATTGGTAAAGACATTATGTGGTGCGGCATAGTTATAATCACGCCAATAAGCACTATCTACATAAAGACCATTGATATTATCCACACCTAAGCTACTGATATCTCTTTGGGCATAAGTACTCCAGCCATAATGAGCATAAAGAGCATCGTTTTCAAGAGCATAATCTAGAAAATAATGGCGAGATGAGCGAACCGGTCCAATTAAGGATGTGCTCTTGTCTTTAAAAACGGCCATGATTCTAGTAAGACCACCTTCTACAATTGCTTCATAAGTAATGTAAGCATCTTGTAGTCCTACATGACTATTGTTTCCTACGTTATTATCAATCATAATCGCGATAGGACGTTTATTACTATCTTCATCGACGATGGTTAATTTTTTTCGTTCTATTTCTTGAGATGGATTGAATAAATTATCGCCTTGTTTCAGGTAAAAGAAATAGAAACAAGCTAAGAAGGCAAGAAGTAATAAAGTAATGATGGAAAGCAGGATGATTCTTTTCTTTTTTTTCTTTTTCGGTTTTATCCGAACATCTCCAATATTTTTCTTTTTCATACAACTACCTCTATTCTAATTTTAGTTTATCATAAACCAGTCCTTTTGAAACAATTTTCTTTCTGATTTTACAGAAAATGTCATATTTTAAGCGAAGTGTTCTTTTTGAAACTGACTTGAAAAATACTTGTTCTGATGATACTATGGAATTATAAAAAGACTAGAAGAAGGAGAATAGGTATGGAGTTTATAAAAAAGAATCTTGTTTTGTTTGAACTAGGAAGTTCTGTTTTCATGATTTTAGGGTGTTTCCTTCCTTTTATTACAATTCGCGCGGGTGATTTGAGTCAATCTATTCAATTTCTTTCTGGATTAAGTAATGGTATTTTAGTTTTGGTTTTAGCTATTGCTGTTTTGGTTCTGTTCTTATTTCAAAAGCCTGTTATTGCCTTCATTCTTTCTATTATTATTTTGATTACTACTCTTTATTCTGGAATTTCTACTTTCCAGTTTTATCAGTCTGCGTCAAATCTTTCTGTTTCTTTTAGTTTTGGCTTTTTCTTTTTGATAGCAGGGTGTGTCTTGACTTTTGTTTCTTTTGTGGCTGCCCTTGATCGGAATCGATAAAGATGTATTGTGAAAGTGGGTGAGGTTATGATTAAAGTAGTTGCTTTTGATCTTGTGGGAGTATTGGTTCATGAAAAAGATGTGGAATTAACAGAAGTAGAAGAGAGATTAGAAAGAATGTTTGGGGATAACATTGATGATTCTACTTATATATTGGAAGTAAAAAGACTTTGTAAAGGTGTTAGTATCAAAAGTGTTACGGAAGAATTAATGAGAAAACTTTATCAGGTTGGAGATAAAAACTTGTTTAAAAAATTAAAAGAAAAATATCATCCTGTGAAACTTGTTATTGCTACGAATCATGTTTCCTTTGTAAAAAAATTTATTGTAGAGTCGTTTGATATGAGTGGTTTGGATGATATTTTTATTTCTGCAGAAATTCATAAAATAAAATCTCAGGCTGATTTTTATGAATATATATTAGATAAATTTCAGTTAAAACCAGAGGAATTATTGTTTTTAGATGATAATTTAAGAAATATCGAAGGAGCAGAAAAGTTAGGTATTCGTACGATTAAAGTTGATAAAAGAACAAACTTGATTGAGGATATCAGTAAACAGATAGAAATGGGTTAGGGAAAAATTGTTTCAAGGAGATTATCAAATGAAATATAAAAAATGGCGTGAGTTAATAGTGGATCCATTCGCTATACCATTTAAAAGTTTTAAATTAATAAAAATTGTTAATTATTTACCCGCTGGGAATGATGTTTTAGAA
>ERZ1090861.1785-NODE-1786-length-10391-cov-5.523026_pt1 | contig 10391 bp, 8 predicted proteins | sample MGYA00478482_ERZ1090861 | MGnify/ENA primary metagenome ERZ1090861 (study PRJEB33644, sample SAMEA5815744) | chicken gut metagenome | biome: Chicken; feature: Gastrointestinal Tract; material: Caecum | place: Ireland | collected 2019-01-01 | study: A study of the... | reverse complement strand
CGCCTACGATGTGTTTGAAGCAAACGGGACCGCCTATATGGTGATGGAGTATGTTGAGGGTGTGACCCTCAAGCAGAGCCTTTCCCAGTTTGGCAGGGTGGAAGAGAAGAGACTGCTGGATCAGATGATTCCTATGCTTCTGACGCTGAAATTCGTCCACCAGCTGGGGTACATTCATCGGGATATTGCGCCTGACAATATCATGTGTCTGCCGGATGGGACGATTAAGTTGCTGGATTTTGGTTCCGCCCGCTACACCGTCATGGAGGAATCCCAGAGCCTGTCGGTGATCGTCAAGCAGGGGTTTACTCCGATTGAGCAATACCAGTCCCGTGGAAATCAGGGCCCATGGACGGACATCTACGCCGTTGGGGCGACAATGTACCTGGCCTTGACTGGAAGCGTTCCCGCCGGGTCGCTGGAGCGCCTGACAGATGATACACTTCCTTCCCCCTCCCAATTAGGGGTGGAGGTCTCCTCCTCCACAGAAGCGGCCATTATGTCTGCGCTCAACGTACAACCGGAAGATCGTCCCCAGGATTTGGATGCTTTCCTGGCTATTTTGACCGGCTCGGAGGAGGGATATGTGGTCCGGCGCAGGAGGAAGCGCGTATCAAGGGTTGTGGCTGCCGCTATCGCCTTGGCGGCTCTCGTGGGAATCTGCGGGATCGCGGGGGCGATTTGGAATTGGCTGCACAGCGAGGAAACCACGCCGACAGGAGATCTCTATGTGCCCAGCATCATCGGGCAGTACGTTGATGAGGCGGATCGGATATTGGAGGAGCATGAGCTCTCACTACAGATCATCGGCGGGGCATATTATACCGCGGAGATGGTGGACCTTGGATTTGTGGACGCAGACAGGATCATGACCCAAGAGCCTGGAAGTGGGACGGCAGTAGAAGTCAACAGCACTGTGGACGCAGAAATCAGCAAGGGAAAAGAACAAGTCTATGTTCCTTCCGTCACAGATATGATGCAGGAGACCGCTGAGGAGCAACTGGAGCTGGCTGGCATTCAAGATCCCGCTCAGATCGAGATTGTAGAGCGGGAGAGTGCAGACTACATGGCGGGAAGCGTGATTTCCCAGAACGTAGCTGCCGGTGAAGGCATGGATTTCGACTCTACCATTACGCTAACGGTCTCCACAGGCGCCGAAGAGACCGCCCAGGTGCCCGCGGAAGAGACGTTTACAGTGGATGACTATAGTGGAAGAGATTTTGATGAGACAAAGGAGGAACTCCTAAATCACGGTATATTTATCATCAAATCAGCTGCGACCTACTCTTTGAATATTCCTTTCGATGAGATCATCTCTCAGAGCCCAGCCCCAGGGACAGAGATCAACACAGGCGAAGCGGTGTTTGTGGTTGTGAGTCTGGGCGTTGAGCAGGCCCGTGTGCCAGATGTCCGATATCTCCCCGTGGAGGACGCGAAACGCGAACTGGCCCTCCACGGTCTCTCTTGGACAGTAACATATACGGCGGATCCGTATGTGGCTATTGATCATGTCATTTCTCAGAAAATTACGCCCGGCCAGCAGATCCCCTTTGGGACAGCAGTCGAGCTATCCGTCAGCCAGACAGAGCCGTTGCCACCGGATATAGGCCCGGATGATCTGTCCCTCCAATTAAGCCAGAAGACAATGACCTTATCCGTCGGTGAAAGCCAGGCGTTGGAGTGGACTTGCGGGAAAGCGGGAACGATCCTGTGGAGTTCCTCCGATCCTGGGATTGCATCCGTCGATCAGGATGGCGTGGTAACAGCGAACCGGTTTGGAAGCGCGACGATCATTGCGGCACTCGATGGAAATATCGCCGTCTGCACGATAACAGTGGAGGATGCGCTTGCGGCACCAAGCCGATTTACCTACTTGATAAAGATTGGGGAGACTGTGGCTGCCGCGGAGTCCCTGCCTAAAGAATGGAGGGCTGGTGCCGTGTGGCGAAGCTCTGTACCGGAAATTGCTTCGGTTGATGCCAGTGGAGTGATCACAGCCCTGGCACCTGGACACTGCTGCGTTACCGCCAGCCACGGGAGCGTTCTATTTGCCTTCAGCATCACTGCAGAACCGGCGGCAGAATATATCGCGCTTTCCAAAGCATCCATTTTAGGGGCCAGAGAGATTGCCGAGCAGGCCCTCAGGGAGCAACAGGTGGAGTATACCGTGCATCTGGAAAGAAATGACCGAGCCGAAGAGGGGATCGTGCTGCGGATCGACTATACCGGCTATATGGACGATGAGAATTATTATGTGGAGGAGGGCACGCCGGTCACCATCTTTGTTGCTTCCAGGGAAAGTACTGCGGAAAAATACCTAACTATTTCAAAAACAAAGCTGATAAATACCCGCTCTTCTGCCGAACAGGCGCTCAGCGACCAAGGCGTGGATTATACCGTGCGGCAAGAGTACAGCGACAGCGCCGCGGAGGAGAGGATCCTGCGGATCGACTATACCGGTTATGCAGATCAAAAAAATTACTATATCAGAGAAAATACCTCAGTTACGCTTTATGTGAGCGTCGGAAAGAACAGCATCGAATCCATCAGGATCTCAAAACTGCCCGAGAAAACGACATATCTAGCGGGCGAAAGCCCCGATTATACGGGCCTAACACTCATTGTTACCTATCGTGATGGAAGCACACAAACCGTGGAGTCAGGGTTTACGGCGCCCACCGAGGCGCTGACATCCGTCCCGTCGCAGACAGTGACCGTAAGCTACGAGGGGAAGTCCACCGCCCTTACTTTCCAAGTTTCGTCCGCGAAAGATTTGACGATCAAGTCTACTCCCACAAAGCGGCAATACTACATCGGGGATACCCTGGATACCGCCGGACTGATCCTCAGCTACACTGATGAAAATGGACAAACACAGGATGTTTCCAGCGGCTTCTCCGCGGAAGCGGATCTCGATAGGGCGGGAAGCCGCACCGTAACTGTTGCGTATCAGGGGATGCAGGTCAGTTTTGATGTTACGGTAAAACGTCCATCGATCCAGCTGACAAAGCAACGCCAGGAGGAAGGGCTCGCCATCTATGTGACCACAGACCCCGCTGGCCAGCCAGTGGAGTGGAGCAGTTCCAACGAGAATGTCCTGTACTTTGAGGGTAGCAGGATCGTTCCGGCGGGGCCGGGGACTGCCGTTGTGACCGCAACAATGATATACCAGGGCATTGAATACTCAGATGATGTAACGGTAACTGTGGGGGTCCAGCCGGAAGAGCAGGATTATGCCTTTCAAATCTGGCGTGAGGAATATCCAGATGAGTGGACCGGAGGTCTGTCACGCGCTGAGTATGGCGTTGAGTCCGACATTCCGGGGTTTGATTTGAAGTATGTGGCGTGGTCTATTGCCGCAGAAGACCGTGGCGGCTGGGTGACGGATATGTTTACCTACATGGTAGATGAGTATGGCATGACAAATGGCGAGAGTTATACGGTCACAGCCACCTACAGCTATAACGGGCGGACCTATTCGGATTCCTACACCTTCCTCTGCCAAGGACAGAGTTCCGATGAGCCGCAGCCGGAGGGGCCGTCCTACGTTTTTGAGATTTGGCGTGAGGGCTATGTTGATGATATGACCGGTGAGCCATCACGGGCTGAATTTGGAGTGAAGTCTGACCTCCCGGAATTTTCACTGCAAAATGTTGGGTGGTCTATCATGTCGGAGACCCGCGGCGGCTGGGTGAATGATAATACTTTCACTTATGTGGTGGATGAGTATGGCATGGTGAATGGTGAAAGCTATACGGTCACAGCGACCTATAGCTATAACGGGGAGGTTTACTCGGACACCTATACACACACTTATCCATAGACGTCTCCTGGCGATCCATGAAGCATCAGCTTTCCAATACCGCGTTTATCCCCTGCATGTAACGATCAACCGCTTCCCTGTAATTTTAGCGTCTACTTTTTGACCGTGCTGTAGACTAGAATAGACTTATCAAAAAGAGAAAGGGCGACTGACCATGTTCAACAGAGTTCAAGCAAAAGAAAACGCAAAGACGATTCTGAGGCAAAGGACCTTCCTGGATGTACTGGGATTTGGGGGAATACTGACGGCGTTTTCGCTGTTCCTGGCGATAGCACAAATCGTCACGATCTTCATGTCGGTGGCTCGTGGCATACTCCTTGTTCTGTTGGCGACAGGAAGCTTGGGCAGATTCATTTGGCCCGCCTTATGGTGCGTACTGATCCTTCTCATCTACATCTGTATCTTTGGTACCGTCAGTTTGCTGTTCCAAGCGGGGATGGTACGGTCGGCACTCCGACTGGCGCGGGATGATCCTAAGGTCCGTGTCGTGGATACAGTTCTGGCCGGTGACTGCCTTGGGATGTACATCCGTGTGGCACTGTGGCAATTTCTGTTTCGTTTCCTCTGGGGGTTGCCCGGTGACGCGGCGTTGCTGCTCAGTGTACTTTTGATGCGGTCAAGTGGCATTCTGGGCGTTATATTTGGGTTGGTCCTAATGGTCGCGGGCCTGGGGTGGAGCGTTTTTATCTCGATTAATAAGTCCTGCCAGTACTATTTCTCTTACTTTATCGCGGAGGACAACCGGAAGATGGCCGCGCTGGATTGCCTTCGTGAGAGCGGCAGGCTGATGGTTAGTCATAAGCTCGACCTCTTCGTTACGTTCCTGTCCTTCTATGGCTGCAATCTCCTTAGCCTGACACTGCTCGCCAATGTTTTTACCGTCCCGTACCAATATGTCACCTACGCGGGAATCTATGAGCAACTGACCGGGTCGTTCCACCCCATCCCCCAGGGCGATATGCCCTGGCGCTCCAATGGTAAGAACAAACCGCTGCAGGAAAACGTGTTGAAGGCATCAGGCTCGGTGAAGGTCATCTCAGGAGAGTTTGAGGGGACAACATTTCCGTTAGCCGCCGGTGAAGAGCTTAGGATCGGCAGAGACCCACAGAGGGCGAATGTCGTAGTCGGTCCCGCCAGCCAAGCGATTTCTGGCCTGCACTGCAGCATTCGTTTCGAGCCGGCCACAGGGAGCTTCTTTATTACGGACCACTCATCAAATGGGACTTATTTGGACAACAAGCTGATTCCTGCTGGCACCTCGATACGTGCGTACAGCGGCACCATAGTGCGGCTGGCAGACGGGGCGATGGTTCTGCGGCTCAGCTGACAGATTGATGATTCGTATTTGATTTGGAGGTATTGCTATGAGTACACTGACACGCTGTGAGAACGGACACTTTTATGATAGTGAAAAATACAGGAACTGTCCTTACTGTGCGATCCAGACCGGCTCTGTCGGGGAGACCGTACCGGTGCAGAAACTGGATCTCTCCTTTCGGTCTGGTCAGCAGAAGCAGCCGGAGGATATTGGTGAGACTGTCGGTTACTACGACGCCATGCCCGTCAAGCCAGTGGTCGGCTGGTTGGTGGCTGTGGAGGGGGCCTCCCAAGGCAGGGATTTTCGTCTCTGCTCTGGGCGCAACTATATCGGCCGCAGTGACGATATGGATATTCAGTTGAAAAATGACCCCATGGTTTCCAGAAATCGTCATGCTATTGTCGTGTTTGATCCCCTCTCAGGTAGGACTTTATGCCAGGCCGGCGAATCCCGTGAGCTGTTTTATTTGAACGACGCAGTGGTGACGGATACGGTGGAGCTGCGGCAGGGGGATATCCTGACCATTGGGAGATCAAAGCTCATGTTTGTTCCGTTCTGCGGCGCGTTGCACAGTTGGGAGGCCCAGGACTGATTCTTTTTGACCTCACAAGCGGCATACAGCGCGGAGGGCCCCGCCTCACCGCGCTGTATACCATTTTCAACCTGAGAGTTGGTGGATGACCGTGAACATTGTTTTCTGCGAACCATCCGCACAGGAGGTACGATTCCTGCACGCGACGCTCTCCCGTGCTTTCTCCGTTGCATTCCAGGATATTTTGCTTTTTGGTTTTTTAGGCGGTGCCGAGATGTCAGAGTATCTATCGGTATCGCCAGACACGCCGGATATCGCTATGGTGTCCCTGGGGCTGAAAGACATGGATGCCTGGGCTCTTGCTGATTGGATCACGGCGCAGTGCCCCGGGACCCGGCTTGTTTTGACCGGGGCACCGCCGCAGGATGCGGAACAGCTCTTTGCTCATGGCGCGGCGTATTTTCTTTACTCGCCTGTCAGGGAGGCCAGCGCCGTCCGCTTTGCCGCACAGATGGAAACTCTGGTCCGAAAACATGCTCGACGGTATTTGGAGCTGACGACCAAGCGGGGGAGTGTGCACATTGCTTATGAAAATATCATGTATGTAATGAGCAACAAGCGGAAAATCTGCGTGATACAGCCAAATGGGCTGCAGGATGAGGCATACAAGAAGCTTGACGAGGTGGAGGCATTGCTGGATGGCCGCTTTGTCCGCTGCCACCAAAGCTTCCTGGTAAATATGGACTGTATTCGCGGCATCTCCAATGAGGGATTTTCTTTGATCGATAACCAGTTCGTTCCGATCAGCCAAAAGCGGTATTGGGCTGCAAAAAGGCAATATATCCGCTACATCAAGAGCAAGGGGTGATCACATGGCTCGCCGAACCTCCACCAGAGCGCCAGAGCAGGATGATACTGAACTTCTGACGATGAACACCGTCGCGCTGGCTGGCGTCTCACCCTATTTGAGGTGCATTAGAGGCATTTATGCGGGCTATGATATCCCTATCCCCTCCACAGGCATGCTCATTGGCCGAGATCCCATCGCCTGTCAACTCGTATTCGACAGTGATGTCGAAGTCAGCCGCTACCACTGCCGCGCCAGCTACAGTCGGCAGACCGGATTTTTCATCATTACAGATTTGAACTCGACTAACGGTGTATTTTCGGAGGATGGTCGCCGCCTGGCGCCCGGAGAGAAGGTGGCACTAATCGAGGGGCAATGCTTTATGTTGTGCGGCGGGAAGATCCTTTTCCAGACGATTTTGAAACCAGAAATATAAAGGGGGGGACGAGTAACATTCTGCAGCGGTTTAAACGATGGGGGGAGGACGCGTATTGTCCCCACTGTTTCTCTCGGTATTATCCTGGTACCCAGGTCTGTCCACTCTGCACGGAGCGTTTTAAAGGCAACGCGCGGTATATTGGCTCCAGTGAGAAGGTGCTTCTCGCCGGTACAGTTCTGAACGCTAGATTCAAATTAGGGGACGTGCTGGATGTAACGGATGAGAGCGTCTTGTATGCTGCGTGGGATCAAAAACGAAGTCGTCAGGTGTTTATCCGTGAGTTCTTTATCCGTGACAGCATGCTTCGGCAGGAGAACAGACGTATCGTGCCACTACCGGGGACCTGTGTGAACGCTTTCTCCCGGGCCACGAATATATTTCAGAGAATTCATAAGAACACTTTTTTTTATAACAATACATACTTCGCTCTGGAAGATATACCAGCTGACCCAGGCTCAAAGACGGAGACTGTGGACCTCAGGCGGCAGTGCTTTGCCGCGGTATGCGGCAATATTGGATCACGGACGAGGCAGGAGGATGCCGCTGACGTCATTACTGGCAGGGACTTCGCCTACGGCGTCCTCTGCGACGGTATGGGTGGCATGGGAAATGGCGGAATGGCCAGCTCGCTATGCTTGAGGGAGTTGATACGTATCTACCAAGCCCTCTGCTTCTCGCCTGTCATATCCCTGCTTCCACAGCTAAAAGAAACCATTCAGCGTGTGGATATGCAAATCGCTCAACTGCGGGATGAATCAGGCAGACGCCTTGGCTGCGGTACAACGCTTGTCTGTGCCATCCTGCGGCAGGGGGCGTTGTATTATGCCAGCGTTGGCGACAGCCGGCTGTATCTGATTCGAAATTCCTCCATCCGTCAGTTGAACCATGAGCATACTCTGCGGCAAATGCTGCGGGATCAGGAAAGGATAGAGACATCCGGCGCTGAGCCAGATACAGCATGTTCGAATGGAGATGCCCTGACCAGCTATATTGGGGTTGGCGGATTGTCACAGCTGGATATTACAGATGTCCCACTCCCATTAGAGGACGATGATACGGTGCTGCTCTGCTCGGATGGCTTATACCGTACTCTGACCGATGCAGAGATCCATGGTATTTTGTGCCAAGCGGCACCACCAAAAGCCGCGGCGCAAAATTTGATCTCGTCAGCATTAAAAAAAGAATTGCCGCATCAAGACAACCTGACGGCGATTGTGATACGATATGCGCCGAAGGCTGGAAAGGAAGGATCCGTTTGATTTGCTATCACTGCATGGAGCCGATCTCCAACGGGCGTTGCCCCCACTGTGGTTTTAACACTGCGGACTACCAGCCCGTTCCAACGGCTCTTCTGCCGGAGACCGTGTTTAACATCACCTACATTTTGGGCCGTGTCCTGGGGAAAGGTGGCTTTGTAATGACTTACATAGGACGCAATCTGGCAAATGGTCTCAAGGTGGCAATAAAAGAATATTTCCCTACGTCTATCGCCACTCGCGACGCCGCCAAGGATTGCTACGTTCGACCTATGGCGGAAACGTGCGCTCTGTATGACAATGGAGTTCGCAAATTTCATGATGAAGCCGCCATGCTGGCACAGCTGCGGGATATCCCTGCTATCGTACAGATCCATGATTTCTTTTATGAAAATGGGACTGCGTATATTGTCATGGAATATATTCAAGGTGTAACGATTGAACAGGTGGTGAAAAAGCAGGGAAGGCTGGATGTGGGTCTGGTTCTGACGATCTACTATCCCATCCTGCTGGCTTTGGACGCTGTTCACCAAAGAGGGCTCCTCCACCGGGACATCTCTCCCTGCAATATTCTTCTTGATGATCACTGCAACGCACGTTTGATCGATTTCGGTGCATCCAGGGCATTTTCTTACGAGATGTCCTCCGATATGTCTGTAATTCTTAAAAACGGATTTGCTCCGATTGAGCAATACACAAGGGCCGGAAGGCACGGCCCCTGGGAGGACATCTATGCCTTGAGCGCCTCTATATACTATTCTCTCACAGGGAGGATCCCGCCTGCGGCGACAGATCGCCTGATTTTCGATACTCTGGAGCCGATATCCAGTTTTGGAGTCGATATCCCAGCTAGGCTGGAGCAGATTATATTAAAGGGAATGGCAGTCAAAACCATAGATCGCTACCGATCTGCGGTGCAAATGTGCAATGATATTGATTCTGCCATTATAGGGACTGCCAAGCCTGTTTCACCAGGGTGTTATTTGAAGGAAGACCATGTCCAATCGAATCGAGGTAAGCCCTGGCCGAAGGTATTTCTTTTCGCACTTCTGGCGCTTATAGGTTTTGGACTCATTGGAGTCTTGGCTGCAATACTTCTTTTCAGCGGCATATAGATTTGAATTGAGGGAGTCTATGCTTTCATATTATCTTATCTCAGCCCCTGGTGACCGAAAAGAAAACGAGGATGCCGCAGGCGCTGTGGCTTGGGCCAATGGGGGCATTTTTGTGTTGGCGGATGGGCTTGGCGGGCACGGCGGCGGCGCGCTTGCCTCTCGCTGTGTGGTAGAAAGATTGCTGCGGCTCCCTCCCCCGCGGCAGGAAAGTGAGCTGTCAAGTAATCTGACAAGAGCGCTCCAGGATGCCCACTCAGCACTCCTCCAATTACAGCATGCACATAGCCTTCGTGTGGGAGGTAAGTCTACTGCCGCGGTTGCCGTTGTCCTGTCTGAGCACCTCTGTATCGGACATGTAGGAGACTCCAGGGTATATATCTTTGGTAAAAGAAAGTTGCTACGCCGCACCCTGGATCACAGCGTTCCCCAAATATTAGCGCTGGCTGGACAGATTCGAGAAAAAGATATTCGCCATCATCCAGATCGCAATCACCTTCTGCGTGCTTTGGGGGGCGGTGACGTTCCCTTGGAAATCGATATCTTTTCTTGTACCACTCAAGAAATTAAAGCGCTGCTGCTCTGCTCAGATGGCTTTTGGGAATTGATCAATGAGCGGCAAATGGAAGCGGCGCTTCGCCGAGCAGATACCCCACAGGATTGGCTGCGGCACATGGAAACAATCGTTTTGCGTAACGGAAGGAACTACAGCATGGATAATTACTCCGCTATAGGTATCTATCTCTAGGAAAAATTGAAGCGCAAACAGAACAAAAGGAGCCTGCCGTGAGATGATTTTCCACGGCAGGCGCTTTACTTGCTTGCTGTGGCGTAACCTTTTGAGTTGGTATTCAAGTGTGGAATATCTCTGTAATCAAGAAGTATTCCAGGTGCTTTTTATTACTTTTTGGCAGGTATAAATTTTGGCTTTCTAACACTTTTCTAACACATGCTCTCGGGAATTGGGGTCAGCTCCTGCAAAACCGGCAGATTTTCCGCCAAGGTGGAGGCCATCCGCTGGTGCGCTGCCGGCGCTGAGTGGATGTAGGTGTCGGCGGTAAAAT
>ERZ1090861.1784-NODE-1785-length-10392-cov-5.523556_pt1 | contig 10392 bp, 7 predicted proteins | sample MGYA00478482_ERZ1090861 | MGnify/ENA primary metagenome ERZ1090861 (study PRJEB33644, sample SAMEA5815744) | chicken gut metagenome | biome: Chicken; feature: Gastrointestinal Tract; material: Caecum | place: Ireland | collected 2019-01-01 | study: A study of the... | reverse complement strand
GTATTCCCGCGACGGTCACCGCGAAAATCCGGTTTGACGGAAAAACTTCCGTCGTCCGGGGCGGGAACCATGAATTTTCGGCCGAGCTCGTTTCCGGGCGCGGTGCCGGCGGACGTTCCAGCCGTGCGGTTTCCAAAAATTGAATGAGGCCATCGGGAAGGAAGGAGTCAGACAATCGGCAATCGGCGGGCATGGGCGGTCCGTAAAAACGGACGGTGCAGAAGAGAAATGCCCCGGCTCGGCGGAGCAGGGGAAACAAGGCTTGAAAAACAAGAAATTTTTGCCTGAAATGCAGGCATAACAATGGATTCGGGAGGTAAAATTATGAAGACGGTCAAAGACAAATATCTGGTAGTCGGCGCGGATTTCGCCGGGTATCCCCTTAAAGAAGCCGTGGTGGCGCACCTGAAAGCAAAGGGCTGGAAGATCACCGACCTCGGCGTTACGGCGGACAGCGATCCGAACGACACGGAAAACATGTTCCACCGCGTGGGTTTGCGCGTGGGCAGCAAAATTTCCGAGGGCGAATTTGAAAGAGCGCTGGTGTTCTGCGGTACGGGTATGGGCATTCATATCGCCGCCAGCAAATGCCCGCACGTCATGGCCGGCGTGGTGGAAAGCGTGCCCGCGGCGCTCCGCGCGATTACGGGCAACGGCGTCAACGTCCTGGCAATGGGCGCCTTCTATGTCGCGCCGCAAATGGGCTGCGATATTGCGGACGCCTATCTCAACGCAGACCTGGGTACCGGTTATGAATGGTGGCACAATTTCTACGAGTTCCACAAACTCGCCATCGACGAACTGGAAGCGTTCAATTATGAGGAGTATAAAAAGAACGGCTTTAAGGTCAAGCACCTCGGCGATTATCCTCTGACGCTGGAAACCAAACCGGACGATCAGTGACGTTTGGCGCGGAAGGGTCCGGCGGTTTTCGGAAAAATTGCGCGGCAGGCGAAAGCCGGCGAAAAAAATAAAAAAATAATTTCGCGCGCATGCTCAAATGCTTTGCCGGACGCGGAAAAAGATGTATAATAAGAGCGGCGGTGTTCCCCGCTCTTATTTCTTGACCGCTTTTGCGGAGCCGGCCGGGGCGGACGGCGGGCCGGTGAACCGGATTTGTTCCGGACGGCGGAAAGTGCGGAAAATACGGAAAATGCGGGCACACCGGAAATCCCGAAACCCGGAAAACGGAAAGAAAAGCGGCAATCGGGAAAAGAGTCGGGAAAGACAATTCAAGTAATTCAAAAAAACGGAGAAAGAAATGAAAGACGTTTTGCGGGAACTCGGGCGGATGGATCTCACCGATTACGCCCCGATTCCCTTCTGGAGCTGGAACAACCGGCTGGAAAAAGACAAGTTGATCAGACAGATCGGGGATATGCAGTCTGCCGGTTGCGGCGGATTCATTCTTCATGCGCGCACGGGGTTGACCACCGAATATCTTTCGGAAGAATGGTTTTCGTTGGTGGAGGCTTGTCTCGACGAGGCAAAGCGGCGCGGAATGCACGCCTGGATCTATGACGAAAACGGCTGGCCGAGCGGATTTGTCGGCGGAGAACTTTTGAAGGAAGAGGAAAACCTCGCCTGCTATCTGACGGAAGAAGACAAGGACAGTTACGATCCCGAGGCCTTTGCGGTGTTTTCCGGCCGGGGCGGATCGGCCCGGCGGCTTTCGGCGGGGGAGCAGAGCCCCGACGGGGTGTATCGCAACATTTATGTCCGGAGGTCTCCCGCCAATACGGATATTCTCAATCCTTCGGTGGTGACGAAATTCCTCAACGCCACGCACGAGCAGTACTACCGTCGGTTTGCCGACCGGTTCGGTAAGGAACTCACCGGATTTTTTACCGACGAACCGCAATATTTTCGTTGGGGCACGCCGTTTACGCCGGTCTCCCGGGAATATTGGAAACAGAAATTCGGTGAGGACATCGCGGACGGAATCATCGCGCTCTTCGATGACGATGAAGCGGCATATCCCTTCCGCGTGCGCTATTACCGGATGATGAACGAGCTGTACACGGAGAATTATTACAAGCGCCTGTACGACTGGTGCGACGCGCACGGCTGCAAACTGACGGGACACAGCGTGGAAGAGACCTTGCTGTTCACGCAGATGTGGGGGTGCGCGGGCTGTACGCCTTCTTATGAGTATGAACACATCCCCGGCATCGACAATCTTTCCAAAAACGGCACGGCGCGGCTTTCGGCCCGGCAGGCGGGATCGCTTGCCGATCAGCTCGGTAAAAAGCAGGTGCTGACGGAGACGTTTGGCTGCAGCGGGTATGCCGTCTCCCCGAAAGAACTCAAGGCGATTGCGGAAAAACAGTATGTGCACGGGGTGAATTTCCTCTGCCATCATCTGTATGCGTATTCGCTGGCGGGACAGGGCAAAACCGACCATCCGCCCTGCTTCAGCCCGCACATGACCTGGTGGAAGGAATTTCCCGATTTCAACCGCTATTTCACGCGGCTGGGTTGGTTGCTCGCCAATTCCGAACCCTGCGTGAACTGCGTCGTCATCAATCCCATGACCTCCGTCTATCTCCGTTACGACCGGTTCCGCGAAGACGCGGCGAAAGAGACGGATATCGCGTTTGAAAAGTTGCAGAACGAACTCAACGCGAAGGGGATTCTCTATGAAATTGCGGATGAACGCATTCTGGCGCGGCACGGCCGGGCGGACGGCAACCGTCTGGCGGTAGGGCGCAAAGAATACGAATTTGTCATCGTACCCGATTGCCGTAACCTGTCCGCTTCCACCAAAGCGATTCTCAAACAGTTTTCGGAAAACGGCGGCAAAATTTATGCAGCCGGAAAGCCGGAATATACGGACGGCAGAAGGGACGACTGGGATTTTCTCCGCTCCTGCGTTACGGCGGACGAGATTGCGGCGGGCGGCAGAATCCGGCTGGAAACGGACGGGAAGGCGGAGTATACCTACCGCAAAGGGGAGGGTTTTGAGTTCCTCTATCTCGTGAACGTCCGACCGGAAACCGCACACGTCCGTATTCCCGCCGGATTCTCGCGGGTGGATCTGCTTTCTCTGCGGACGGTCGGGGAAGGGACTTCTCTGACACTGAAAGCCGGGGAGAGCGCATTGCTGATGCCGGTGCCGGGCGAAAACCCCGTCGTTTACGGAGAAGCCGAGGACATTACGGGACAGTTCCGCTTTGCCGGGGCGGAGGAGAACAATCTCACGCTGGACACCGTGCGGATCAGCCGGGACGGGAAGGAATACGGCCCCGAAGAACCCCTCTGCGAAGCGTTCGACAGGCTTTTGCGGGAGCAATACTGCGGCAGACTGTTTTTGAAATATGCGTTTTCCGTGAAGGGAAAAGGGAACCGTCTTATTCTGCGCCGGGAAAAGGGGAAATACCTCTCTTCCTCCGTCAACGGCGTTTCCGTCGGATTTTCGGAGAGCGCGTTCGATTTCATGTTTGAGGAAGCGGACATTTCCGCGTTCGTGCGGACGGGAAACAACGAATATGTGCAGGAACTGGACTTTTACGAGCGGCCGCATGTATTCTGGGCGCTGTATTCTCCCGAGGCGACGGAAAGCGTCAGAAACTGCCTCTGGTATGATACCGAGCTGGAAAACGTCTATCTTCTCGGCGATTTTTCCGTGGACGGAGAGCGGAATATCCTGCCGCCGGCGCCTCCTGCCGGCCTGGCCGATCTGCAGAAAAACGGATTTCCTTTCTTTGCAGGCAGAGTCAGCTTTACAGCCCGGGTACCGGGTCGGGCGGGGCGCGCCAGGATTTTTGTGGACGGAGACTATACCGCCGCGGAAATTTCCGTGAACGGACGTCCGGCGGGGTGTTGCCTGTTTGAGCATTCGGCGGAAATCGCGCTTTCGGAAAATGAGGAAAACGAAATTGAGATTACGCTTGTGTCCTCGTTGCGCAATATGTTCGGCCCCTTCCATTTCTCCGGCGACGAAGAGAACGGCGTGTCTCCGTTCAGTTTTACGATGCGGGGAGCCTGGAAAGACGGCTCTTGCGAGTATTTCCTTCCGGAGTACAAACTTGTGCCTTTCGGCGCCCGTCAGATACGTATTGCGTATGAAAAATAAACCGCTTTCTGAATCCCGTCTGTAAAATAAGGCACAATCGAAAAGCCGGGCCCGGTAGCATGATACCGGGCTCGATTTTTTGAAAAAATCTTTTCGGGATGGATTGCGGAGATTCGGAAGATAAATTCCGTCGAGCTGTTTTCAGAGTCGGGACAGATGCTGAAATTGAAAATGCGACAGGCAGGGTTGAGGTTATCGTAAAAAATTCTGATAAGAAGTGCCGGATAAACAACAAATCCCGGAAGCCGTTTCGGTCCGGGATTTGTTGTTTGAACCGACAGAGTTGTCGGTTGTCTGAAATTTTTCAGAGATTCGGGCAAATTTATCCGAAAAAACTCAGATATAGTCCTCTTCTTTGGAAACGAGCAACAAAATTCCGCCGATCAGGCTGCAGAAAAGCAAAACGCAGACGGAAATTCCCGTTGAGGGTTTCTGAGTTTTCATCTGGCTGAGCGCAATGCCGCCGAAAATGAGGGGAAGAATCATCCAGAATCCGACAATCATGCCGATGATGATAAATACCTTTGCAGCAGTTTTCATTTATAAATCTCTCCTATCTTTTCTTTTCCGTTTCCACGGATTATAAATAGTATAACAAAAAGATTACCGCATGTCAATAGCTTTATTTATATTTGTTAAAAAAATTATCTTTCCGGAGAAGAGCCGGGGGATCGGAACGCCGAAGTTAAAAAGGTCGGACGGATCGACGCAAAAAATTCGCGTGTTTTATCGATCAGATTATAATCTCGGGAAATTTGCAGAAAATAGCAATAAAAAGCGAAAGCGCGAATCGTCGGAAAGCAGAACGGAGTGAGAAGATGTTTCCGGCGGAGTCGATCGGATTTCGTGACGGGAGGTCGGTAAATGGATTACAGGAAGGCGGCGCAGGGAGTGCTGGACGCAATCGGCGGCAAAGAGAATATTCTTTCGGCGGCGCATTGCGCTACGCGGCTCCGGCTGGTCATAGCGGACAATCAGAAAGCGGACCGCAACGCTCTGGAAAATGTGGAGGGCGTGAAAGGAGTTTTTGAAGCGTCCGGACAGTTGCAGATTATTTTCGGCACGGGCACGGTTAACAAGGTGTTCGAGGAGTTTATCGGACTGGCGGGGATTGAAGCAGGTACCAGGGAAGAGGTGAAGAAGGCTGCGGCGTCTAAACAGAATGTCTTTCTGCGCCTCATAAAGACATTAGGGGACGTATTTGTTCCCATCCTTCCGGCGATTGTCGCCAGCGGGCTTCTGATGGGGCTGTTGGAGGGACTGACGCGGGTGATTCCCGGCATGGCGGAGTCCAACTGGTACACCTTTTTTCACCTGATGAGCAATGCGGCACTCACCTTTTTGCCCATTCTAATCGCCGTGAGTACGGCGCGCGTGTTCGGCGGCAATCTCTTTCTCGGCGCAGTGGTGGGCATGATCATGATTCATCCCGATCTCGTCAATGCCTGGAGCGGCGACGCGGTGGCTTCCGCGCCCGCATTGATTACGATCGGTTCTTTCAGCATCCGTCTGGTGGGATATCAGGGACATGTCATTCCCGTCATTCTCTCGGTGTGGGCGATGTGTTTTGTGGAGAAAAAACTGCACGCGGCGGTGCCGGAGATGTTGGATTTGTTCGTGGTGCCGCTGGTTTCCGTGCTGGTGGCGGGCGGATTGGCGTTGCTGGTGATCGGCCCCGTATTCGGATTTTTGGAAACCTGGGTGCTGAAAGGGGCATCCGCGTTGATTTCGTTGCCGTTCGGCATCGGGGGATTTCTGGTCGGCGCGGCTTATGCGCCCACCGTTGTCGCCGGCGTGCATCATATGTACAACATTATCCAACAGGGATTTCTCGGCAACGGAAGCGCCAATTTCTTGATGCCGATCGCCACGGCGGCGAATGTGGCGCAAGGTGCGGCGGCGCTTGCGGTGGCGTTGAAATCGAAGAGCAGAAAAACGAAAGCCTTGGCCGTTCCCGCGGCGATCTCCGCATACATGGGTATTACGGAGCCGGCAATTTTCGGGGTCAATGTGCGGTATAAAAAACCGTTTGTCGCAGGCGTGATCGGCGGCGCGGCCGGCGGTCTGTATGCGGCGCTCACCGGGGTAGGCGCGTCCGCTTACGGGGTGACGGGGATTTTCGGCCTGCTGATCGTTCTTCCCAATTCGGAATTCTCTTTAGGGGCCTGGAATGTCGTCAATTATCTTTTGACCATTCTCATCGCTTCGGCCGTAGCGTTTGCCGTGTGCTTTTTCTGGTACCGGGAGGAAGCGCCCGCGGAAAAAGATGTTGTGTACAGCCCGCTGAAAGGCAGCGTCATGCCCCTTTCCGAAGTCCGGGACCGCACTTTTTCGAGCGGCGCGCTCGGCTGCGGTTGTGCCGTTCTTCCGTTTGTCGGAAAAGTAACGGCGCCCTTTGACGGCACGATCACTTCGTTGCCGGACACCCGGCACGCCGTCGGGATTTCCGGGGATTCGGGCGTTGAAATGCTCATCCACGTCGGGCTGGATACGGTAAAACTGGGCGGCAGACATTTTACGGCCTGCGTGAAGGAAGGGGATAAAGTCCGCCGCGGCCAGACTCTTCTCAAATTCGATTTGCAGGCGATCGTCGGCGAGGGATATGACGTCACCACTCCCCTGGTGATCGTAAACGGCGAAGACCGGGGGGCGGAACTGCTCGGAAAGGGGGCCGTTTCTTTCGGAGAACCCGTGCTGCGGATCGTCTCTTCGGAACAAGCGGCGGCTGAAGCGATGAAAGAGGAGGCGGGCTCGTGACGGACAGGGAAAAGGATTTGCGCGCGCGGGCGGCGGCAGCCGAAAAGAGGCGGGAAGAAGTGGCGGCCGGGAAATACCGCTGTCGCTATCATCTGATGCCGCCTGTCGGCTGGATGAACGATCCCAACGGACTGTCGAAGATTCGCGGAAGGTACCATGTATTTTTCCAGTATGCGCCGGAGAGCGCCGACGGCAGGGGCATGCACGGCTGGGGACTGTATACCAGTCCCGATCTGCTCGTCTGGACATATGAGGGAATGAAAATTTATCCCGACGCTCCTTTTGACGAGGACGGCGCTTATTCGGGCAGCGTCGTGCCGGAGGGAAAAGGATTCCGGCTCTATTATACGGGAAACGTCAAGCATAAGGACAAGGCGTATGACTATATTTCGGACGGCCGGGAATCCAACACCGTCCTGATTCGTTCGGAGGACGGGATTGTTCTCGGGAAAAAACAGGTTCTGTTGCGTACGGAGGACTATCCCGCGGAATTTACGAGGCATATCCGTGACCCGAAGGTGAACAGGACGGAAAAGGGGTATGAAATGTTTCTCGGCGGGCGGCTGAAAGGGGACAAAGGGGCTGTCCTCCGCTATCAGTCCGCGGACGGCGAAAATTTTTCGCTGGAAGAAATCCTCACGACGAAAAAGCCGTTCGGGTATATGTGGGAATGTCCGGATTTTTTCCGCCTGGACGGCCGGGAGTATCTCTGCGTTTCCCCGCAGGGGATGCCGCATGAACAGTACCGCTATCAGAATCGCTACGCTTCCGGTTATTTTGAAGGCGCTGTTTCGGAAGATAATTTCCGCGAATGGGACTTCGGATTCGATTTTTATGCGCCGCAGACTTTTTGGGACGGAACGAGGCGGATTCTGTACGGTTGGATCGGGATGCCGGACGCCCCTTATGACAATCTTCCCTCTGTCGCCGAGGGTTGGCAGGGCGCGCTCACCATGCCCCGCGTGCTGACGGCGGGGAAGAGGGGACTTTTGCAAAATCCCGCTCCGGAACTGGAAAGTCTGAGGGGCAGGGAATTGTCCGCGGAGGAAGAATCGGACAGTTTCGAGCTCTTGCTCCGATCGATTGCGCCGGGCACCCGGGTGGAACTGTGCGGCGCGCTGTCTCTTTCGTTCGGGGAAAGCGAAGTGGTGTTGCGTTTTTTCTCGCCGGCAGGACGGGGCCGGGAAGTGCGGCGGGTGGCGACGGCGGCAAAATGCGCCCGGATTTTTCTGGACGTATCCGTCTGCGAAATCTATCTGAACGACGGGGAAGCCGTTCTGACGACGCGGCTGTATCCCGAATGTTATACGCTGCGCATAGACGGAGATTGCCTTTGCCGGCGATATGAGATGTTACCCCTTCACTACCGCGAGTAGGAACCGGCGCGGGAAGTACCGCAAAAGTCGGACGGCAGAGTTAACGCAGGGATAAAACAGGGATGAACATAAGCGGAACAAGTTTTGTGGAAAAGGTAGGAGGTAAAGGTTATGACTTTTGAATATGCAATCCGGGACGAACTGGGGATTCATGCCCGCCCGGCGGGGCTCATCGTGTCGGAGGCCAAGAAATACGGCAGTGCGATCGAAGTGGAATGCAAGGGCAAAAAAGCGGACGCCAAACGGATTTTTGCCCTGATGTCCCTCGGGGCGAAATGCGGGGATTTTCTGCGGGTCACCTGTACGGGCGAGGACGAGGAAGCGGCGGCCGCAGGCCTGAAAGCGGTGATCACGGAAAATCTTTGACTCGCACCGGGAGGGAAGAATGAAAGAATATCGAGGGAAAAGCGTCTTTGAGGGGATTGCGATCGGAAGATTGAAAATTGTCCGGCATGCCGAAAAGAACATGACGATCCGTTGTGGCACGCCCGAAGAAGAAAAGAAAAAATTCTTCGCGGCGCGCGAAAAAGCGGCGGCGGAGCTTCGTCGGCTGTATACCTCGGCGCGCACGACGCTGGGGGAAGAGGGCGCGGAAATTTTCAATATGCATGCCGTCATGACGGAGGACGGAGACCTGGAAGAATCGGTGCTGGCGGGCATAGAAAAGGGGGAAAGCGCCGCGCGGGCCGTAGAGGAAGCGGGGTTTGCCCTGTCGCAGAACTTTATCCGCATGGAGGACGAGTATATGAAGGCGCGCGCGGTGGACGCGATCGACGTCGCCGACCGAATTGCGGATTATATTCTCGGAAAAACGGACGCGCCCATCGATCTTCAGGAACCGGCAATCCTCGCTTCCAGCGATTTTACGCCGAGCGAAGTGGTCAGGCTGGACAAGGACAAAGTGCTGGGCTTTGTCACGGCGTACGGTTCGGAAAATTCCCACACCGCCATTCTCGCGCGGACTCTGGCGCTTCCTTCCGTCGTCAACACCCGGGACAGCATCGACGTCGATTTTGACGGCGGACTTTGCGTGGTGGACGGATTTTCGGGCCGGGTGATCGTCGGGCCGGATGCGGAAACGCTGGCGGATTATGAAGCGAAAAAAAGGGAAACGGACGAGGCAGGGGTGAGACGACGGGCGTTAATTCACGAAGTCAGCGTCACATCCGACGGCAAAAAACTGCCGATATTCTGCAACGTGGGAAACACGGAGGACGTAAAGCGCGCGCTGGCGGAAGGCTGCGAGGGAATCGGATTGTTCCGGAGTGAATTCCTGTACCTGGAAAGCGATGATTTTCCGGACGAACAGCGGCAGTATGAAGAATATTCCCGCGCGGCGAAACTTCTGGACGGAAAGCCGCTGATCGTGCGGACAATGGACATCGGCGCGGATAAACAGGCGCCTTATTTTTCCCTTCCTCCGGAAGAGAACCCCGCGCTGGGGCTGCGTTCCGTCCGGATTTGTCTGAAACGGCCGGAAATTCTGCATACGCAGCTTCGGGCGGTGTATCGCGCTTCTGCGGACGGGAATGTTTCGGTGATGATTCCGATGATCGTGAGTCTGAAAGAAGTGCGCCGGGTGCGGGAAATAGCGGCGAAGGTGCGCAGAGAGCTGAAATCGGAGGGCGTCCCGTTTGACGAGCGGATGCAGATCGGAATCATGATCGAAACGCCGGCCGCCGCGCTGATTGCCGACGAACTGGCGGAAGAAGCGGATTTCTTCAGCGTCGGTTCCAACGATCTCATTCAGTACACGCTGGCGGCAGACCGGCAGAATCCGGAGCTGGAAGAGATTGCGGATCCCCATCACAAGGCGGTGCTGCGGCTGATCCGCCGGGCGGCGGAGTGTGCGCATGCGGCGGGAAAATGGGTCGGCGTGTGCGGAGAACTCGCGCGGGATCCGGAACTGACGGAGTTTTTTCTCGCCTGCGGAGTTGACGAACTGTCTGTTTCGCCCCCGTATGTGCTGCCCCTTCGGGAAAAAATCCGCGCTCTTTCGGCAAAGAGCGCGGACGCGGATCGGTTCACCCGGTGATCGGGAAATTCAAGCGTCGATCCAAAGTTTACGGAGAGGGGGGGGGGGGGGGGGGCGGGCGCCCGGGGGGGGGGGGGGTGGGTTTTTTTTTTTTTAAAGAACGCCGCGCCACACTGGGGCGGGGCGGGCCCCCCCCCCACAACACAGAA
>ERZ1090861.1783-NODE-1784-length-10394-cov-3.248670_pt1 | contig 10394 bp, 15 predicted proteins | sample MGYA00478482_ERZ1090861 | MGnify/ENA primary metagenome ERZ1090861 (study PRJEB33644, sample SAMEA5815744) | chicken gut metagenome | biome: Chicken; feature: Gastrointestinal Tract; material: Caecum | place: Ireland | collected 2019-01-01 | study: A study of... | reverse complement strand
CCCCTGAAAAGATTTGGTTTTTTTTCTATCTTGTGCTATAATGGTCATTGTCCGGGGAATCGGGACCCCGGCCCGAATCTTAGGGAGGTCATTTATGATAAAGCTTCAATATACGTTCTGCGAGAAGATGAATCGGGAACACTACTACGACTGTCTGATCCCCATTTCCCGTACCGAGGACAAACCGGACGAACTGCTGTCCGTCCCCATGCACTGGCACCCCGAGCTGGAGGTCATCGTCTGCGAGGCCGCGGGCGAGTTCCGGGTGGAGGACCGCACCTACCAGTACAAGCCCGGCGACATCCTCTTTGCGCTGCCCAACAGCTTCCACGGCTATGCCGGCAAGCAGGCCGGCAGCTACTACGGGGCCCTGATCGACCTGGAAAAGGTGGACCCCAAGAGCTTTGACCAATCGGACAGCGAGCTGCGCCAGCTGTTCAACAACGAACACGACATCCCGGTGCTGATCAACGACAAGGATCCCGACTATGCCACCTTTGTCTCCATCGTCAGGGAACTGTCCGAGGCCGACGGGAGCTATATGCCCAAGCTCCGCAAAAAGGGCCTGATCTTCCTGCTGCTTTCCAGCCTGATGAGCCGGGGCAAGCCCGGCCAGGCCTTCCGGCGGCCGCCCTACCTGCAGAGCGTCATCGACGCCATCGGCTACATGGAGGATCACTACGACGAGAAGATCGCCACCGACGACATCTCCACCTTTGTCCAGCTGAGTAAGTACCACTTCATCCACAACTTCAAGAAGTACACCAACATGAGCCCCATCGACTACCTCATCGTCATGCGGCTGACCAACGCCTACTACTTCCTCCGCCACAGCTATTCGGTCCCCGAGACCTCCGCCCTGTGCGGCTTCAACTCGCTGTCCTACTTCATCCTCAAGTTCAAGGAGCTGTACGGCTACACCCCCCACAAGGTCACCAAGTTCGACGACTGACCCCGGCAATCTCCGCCCGGAGCGGTCCGGGAGGCGGGCGCGAAAGAAGGGGCAGGATATATCTCCGGAACGGGAGCGGGGCCTCTGCCCTCCCCGAAAAAATCCATTCCGTTGAAATGAAAAAAAGCAGCTGCTTTTCAGGCGGCTGCTTTTTCATTCTCTCTCCGGCGGGCGGCGCAGGCAGCTGTTTTTGCCCGCGGCCCCGGCCCGGTTTTTTGCGCCCGGGAAACCCGGACTCAATCTTCCTCCCCTCCCTTGAGAAAGAGGTCGCGGTGCGCGTAAAAGAACTCGAAAAAGACGCGGGGATTTTCCAGCTCCCACCACTTCCGGGGGCGGACGGGTCGGGCGTCCAGGTCGTAGATCTTGGCCCCGGGCATGGCCAGGAAAAAGGGAGAGTGGGTGGCCAGGATCAGCTGACAGCCGCAGTACCGGCTCTTGCGCTCGAGGACGGACAGAAGGGCCTGCTGGGTGCGGGGAGAGAGGCTGTTTTCGGGCTCGTCCAGGCAGTACAGGGTGTCGTTTTGCAGGTGGGTCTCGAAGTACTCGACGGCGGTCTCGCCGTTGCTGCCGGGCGGGACCTCCCGGCCGGCCGTCTGCTGCAGGAACTTCCGGCGGCTGACCGACTTCCTGCGGGACAGCACCTGCAGGCGGAAGTCTTCGTAGTCGTCCATCCCGGTAAAGCGGATGTTGGAGCCGAATTTGAGGGCGGCGTAGTCCCTCTTCCCCTCCTCCAGGTTGTCGGCCACCTCGGCGTTGAAGGCGCGCAGGGCCAGCATGTACTCAAACACGTCGTCGCTGGTGATGACGGCGCTCTTTTCCGGGATCGGCAGGGGATCTCCTTCCTCGTCCAGCCCCGCCCGCACCCGGCAGGCCATGGCGAAGGGGGTGAACAGCTCGCTCCGGTTGCAGGGGGCGCTGCGGGCGAGGCCCAGCCGCTCGGCGATGAGATTCAGCAGGGTGCTCTTGCCGCTGCCGTTTCCCCCGTAGAGGATGGTCACCGTCTCGAAGTCCAGCTCGGAGAGCTCCTTCGGCCCGAACAGGGCGCAGGGATAGCCGTTCTCCAGATAGCCGAAATCCCCGCTCCCCCCGTTTTCGATTCGGCGCCTGCGGGCGATCTCGTATTCCTTTTCCTCGTCCGGCAGCACGAATTTTTCCAGATAGACCATGCGCGTTCCCTCGATCTTGTATCAGGTTTTAAAAGTGTAGCACAGTCTGCCGCACGCTGTCAAGCGATTCGGGGGCCTCCCTCTCCCTCGCCAACAGCTCTTAACTCCCTCTCTCAGATCTTTCTTCCGCTTCTTTCCTGAATCTGCCGCACTTTACTTTACAAAGCGGGCCAAAGCGCGAAAGCAAAAAGGCCCTCGGACGAGAGCCTTTCGGTTTGAATGTTACGCCGGCCCAACGGCGGCTGACACGCGCATCACTTTTACAGGGGCAGCAGGTTCCTCCTGTTCTGGCATACATCCCCTGCTTTGTCAGCTCCTTTAAAAGCGTTCCCAAACCGCCTGTCGTTTTCAAAGAGAGCCTGCACAGTGAGGCCGATCTTGCTCAAGGCCCCCTTGTTTTTAAATTTTTCTCTTAGGCACCTTTCGGGAACTCCCTTAAAAAACTTGTCAAACTGTTTCACACGCTTTTAAAAAGACCTCCGCGGCTGCGGAGGTCTTTTTGAAATGTTTGATTTTACACCAGCTCCAGGATGGCCATTTCGGCGCGGTCGCCGGGGCGGGTGCCCAGCTTGACGATGCGGGGGTAGCCGCCGCCCTGACCCTTTTCCTCGGCGCGGGCCTGGTACTTGGGGGCCAGCTCGTTGAAGATCTTTTCGATCAGGGGGTGGTTGATGTCGCCGGTGCGGATCTTGTAGGCCGTGCGGGATTCCCTGGGCTGACGGAGCTCCTGCAGATCCCGGGTGTTGGCCATGATCTTGCGGCGGGCGGCCAGCTTGCGGGGGCCGTCGTTGGTGAACTCCATGGGCTTGATCTCGTAGGTCTTGACCTTTTTGGCGTCCTTGTCCTTGGACTTGACCAGCTTTTCGACCTTGACCTGCTTGGTGACCTTGACGGTGTCCTCGTGGGTGTTGATGGCCAGGGTCAGCAGCTTTTCGGCCAGGCGGCGGACCTCCTTGGCCCGCTCCAGCGTGGTCTCGATGCGGCCCAGCCACAACAGCTCGGAGACCTGATTGCGAAGCATGGCCATCCGCTGGTCGGTCGGCTTTCCTAACTTTCTGTATGACATGATTGGTTACTCCTTATTCGTCCTTATTTCTCAGATTCAGGCCGTAGCTGTTGAGCTTGTGGATGACCTCGTCCAGCGACTTTTTGCCGAGGTTGCGCACCTTCAGCATGTCGTCCTCGGACTTTTTGGTCAGATCCTCCACCGTGTGGATGCCGGCCCGCTTGAGACAGTTGTAGGACCGGACGGACAGATCCATGTCCTCGATGTTCATCTCCAGCACCTTGGGACTCTTGCCGGGATCGGGCGAGGTCATGATGTTGACCGCGCTCATGCTGTCGGACAGATCCACGAACAGCCTGATGTGGTCCTCCATGATCTTGGCCGCCAGCGAGACGATCTCACGCCCCGAGAAGGCGCCGTTGGTGGTGACTTCCAGCACCAGCTTGTCGTAGTCGATGCTCTGGCCCACCCGGGTGGCCTCCACGGTGTAGTTGACCTTTTTGATGGGGGTGTAGATGGAATCCACGGCGATGAAGTCGATGGGGTTTTTGTCCGACTTGTTGGCGTCGGCCGAGGTGTAGCCCCGGCCCTTGCCGATGGTCACTTCCATGTCCAGCTTGGCGCCCTCGTCCAGGGTGGCCAGGTAAAGCTCGGGGTTCAGAATTTCGATCTCGGCGTCCGGGGCGAAGTCCGAGGCGTACACCGTCTTGGGCCCTTCGGCCTTGAGCGTGAGGGTCTTGCGGAAGCCCTTGTCCAGGACGTTGCACTTGACCGCCAGATTCTTGATGTTCAGAATGATCTCGGTCACGTCCTCCTTGACGCCAGGGATCGTGGAAAATTCGTGCTTGACGCCCTCGATGCGGATCCCCACGGGCGCGGCGCCCGGCAGGGAGGAGAGCAGAATGCGTCTTAAACAGTTTCCGATGGTGATGCCGAAGCCTTTTTCCAGGGGCTCTACCGTGATCCTGGCAAAGGAGCGGCTGTCGTTCTCTTCCACCGTGATATTGGGCTTTTCGATTTCCATCATGATGGCCGTAAACCTCCTTTACGAATTGTGCCGAAAAACTCCGGAGTGTGTTCTCTTTGGTATTCGGAAAGAGGGGGTTATCTGGAGTAGAACTCGACGATCATGTTTTCGGCGATGGAGAGGTCGATGTCCTCGCGCTCGGGGAGAGCCAGGACCTTGCCCTCGAGGGTGTCCATGTTGAAATCGAGCCACTTGGGCAGATTGAGCTTTTTGGTCTCGGCCAGCTTTTTGAAGTACTCGCGGTTTTTGCGGGTCTCCTTGACGGCCACCACGTCCCCGGCCTTGACGATGTAGGAGGGGATGTTGACCGTGTGGCCGTTGACCGTCAGATGGGCGTGGTTGACCAGCTGACGGGCCTGGGCGCGGGAGGAGGCCAGCCCCATGCGGTAGGCCACGTTGTCCAGGCGGCGCTCCAGCAGGATCAGCATGTTGACGCCGGTGGCGCCCTTCATCTTCTCGGCCGTGTCGAAGTTCAGACGGAACTGCTTTTCCAGCAGGCCGTAGGCCTTGCGGGTCTTCTGCTTCTCCCGCAGCTGCAGGCCGTACTCGGAAACTTTTTTGCGGCCGGTGCCGTGCTGACCGGGCGCCACGGGACGCTTGGTCAGGGCGCACTTACCGGAAAAGCATCTGTCCCCCTTCAGAAACAGTTTGGTGCCCTCCCGTCTGCACACGCGGCAGGCGGAATCCGTATATTTAGCCATTGAAATTGCCTCCTTACTTACACTCTTCTACGCTTGGGGGGACGGCAGCCGTTGTGCGGAATGGGCGAGACGTCCTGGATCATGGTGACTTCGATCTCGGCCACCTGCAGCGCGCGGATGGCGGCCTCGCGTCCCTGACCCGGCCCCTTGACGAACACTTCCACCGAACGCAGCCCGTGCTCCTTGGCGGCCATGGCGGCCTTTTCGGCGGCCATCTGGGCGGCAAAGGGGGTGCTCTTCTTGCTGCCGCGAAAGCCCAGGCTCCCCGACGAGCACCAGCTTAGGGCGTTGCCGTTGGCGTCCGTCATGGTGACGATGGTGTTGTTGAACGAGGCGTGGATGTGGCAGGCTCCCTTGTCTACGTTTTTGCTGACCTTGCGCTTTTTGGTCGTAGGTTTGTTCTTAGCCATGATTTAACGCCTCCTTAGTCCTTTTTCTTGCGGCCCACAGTCTTCTTGGGTCCCTTGCGGGTGCGGGCGTTGCGCTTGCTGGACTGGCCGCGCACGGGCAGACCCCGTCTGTGACGGACGCCGCGGTAGCAGCCGATCTCCATCAGGCGCTTGATGTTCAGCGCGACTTCCCGGCGAAGGTCGCCCTCCACCTGCAGATGATGATCGATATATTCCCTGATCTTGCTGATGTCGCTCTCGGTCAGATCCTTGACTCGGGTGTCAGGATTCACACCGGTTTCCTGCAGGATCTGGGTGGCCGTGGGCCGTCCGATCCCGTAAATGTAAGTCAGTCCGATTTCCACCCGTTTTTCTCTGGGCAGATCTACACCGGCAATACGAGCCATTTTGTACCTCCGTTAAAGTCCGGACAGCTTGTTCTGTCCCTGAAATGATCTATGTCCACCCCGCTTCGCCGCCGCCGCCGTAAAATCGGAATGGACGGGGCCGCAAAGGGGCCTTTTTTTCTCGTTCGGGGACGGCCGGGACCCGGCCGCCCGGGGGACCCAGACGTTCAGCCCTGGGTCTGTTTGTGCTTTTTGAACTTGCTGCAGATGACCATGACCTTGCCTTCGCGCTTGATGACGCGGCACTTGTCGCACATGGGTTTTACCGAGGGTCTGACTTTCATCTTCCTGTCCTCCTTGTTAGGATTTGCTCCGCCAAATGACTCTGCCTTTGGTCAGATCGTAAGGGCTCATCTCGATCTTCACGGTGTCGCCCGGAATGATCTTGATGTAATTCATTCTCAGTTTTCCGGAAATGTAGGCGGTGATGATGTGTCCGTTCTGGAGCTTGACCTTGAAGTTGGCGTTGGGCAGGGCCTCGATGACCACGCCCTCTACTTCGATGACATCGTCCTTCGACATATCGTTCTCCTTAATTCTCGTTGTAGGCCCGAAGCGCGCTCTTCAGCTCGCTGTCGAAGACCTTGACGCCCTGCTCCAGCTTGCTGCCCAGGGCCAGGATGTCCTTGGTGGGCTTTAAATGCTTGAGCTTTTTGCGCTTGGGACGGTCGATCTTGTGGCGCTCGCCGTCCGCGATCAGGACATAGTCCGGATCGACCACGGTCAGGATGCAGTAGTACCTGCCGCTGTCCCGGCCGGCCTTGGAAAAGACCACCAGCCCGGGCTTGATGCCGTTTTCCTCCATCATTCCTCCCTCCCCCGTCCTACAGCGTCAGGATCTGGGGGCCGTTTTCGGTGATGGCCACCGTGTTTTCGTAGTGGGCCGAATTTTTGCCGTCCCGGGTGACCACGCCCCAGCCGTCGTCCAGAAATTTGACCTGCCAGGTGCCCAGGTTGATCATGGGCTCCACCGCCAGGACCATGCCGTTCTTCAGCCGCATGCCCAGCCCCGAGGTCACAAAGTTGGGGACCTGGGGATCCTCGTGCATCTCCCGGCCGATGCCGTGCCCAGTCAGGGCGCGGACCACCGAGTAGCCGTGGGATTCGGCGTGCTGCTGCACGGCGGCGGCGATGTCGGAGAGGCGATGCCCCTCGGTCATGACCTCCACGGCCTTGAAAAAACATTCCCGGGTGACCTCGATCAGGCGGGCGTTTTCGGGACTGATCTCCCCCACCGCGAAGGTGCGGGCGGCGTCCCCGTGGTAGCCGTCCAGCACCGCGCCCACGTCCAGGCTGATGATGTCCCCCTCCTTCAGCTTCCGGGATCCCGGAATGCCGTGCACCACCATCTCGTTGACCGAGGCGCAGACGGAGGCGGGATAGCCCTCGTAGTGCAGAAAGGAGGGATAGGCGTGATGCGAGGTGATGTACTCGTAGGCCAGCGCGTCGAGATGGCGGGTGGTCACGCCCGGCTTGACGTGTTCGCCCAGAAGGTCCAGGGTCTCCCGGACGATCTGTCCGGCGGCCCTCATCTTTTCGATCTCGGCGTGGGATTTCAGGGTGACCATTTTTTTTACAGGATCTCCCGGATCTGCGCGAAGCACTCCTCGATGGGCAGGTTGCCGTCCACCGTCTTTAAGACGCCCTTTTCGGCATAGTACTCGATCAGGGGGCGGGTCTGCTTTTCGTAGACCTCCAGGCGGGAGCGGACGACCTCCTTGGTGTCGTCGTCGCGGTGGACCAGGGTCTGGCCGCACCGTTCGCAGTCGGGTTTAGAGTAGGTGCTGATGTGATAGGAAGCGCCGCAGCCCGGGCAGACCCGACGGCCGCACAGCCGGTCCTCCAGCAGGCCGAAGTCGGCCTCGATGTCCAGCACCACGTCCACGTCGGTGAATTTTGCCAGGCTTTCGGCCTGTTCCAGCGTTCTGGGGAAGCCGTCCAGCAGCCAGCCTTTCTGGCAGTCCTCCTTTTTCAGGCGGTCCTCCACGATGGAGACCACCACCTCGTCGGGAACCAGCTGCCCCTTGTCCATGTAGGACTTGGCCAGCTGCCCCAGCTCCGTGCCGTTTTTGATGTTCTCCCGGAAGATGTCCCCCGTGGAGATGTGCGGAATGGCATAGAAATCGGAGATGCGCTTGGCCTGCGTGCCCTTGCCGGCGCCGGGGGCGCCCAATAAAACGACTTTCATGAAAGAATCCTTTTTGTGGTTTGCCCTGCCCCGCCGGAAAGGGCAGGGCAGGGATGACATGCTTTTAATCGAGGAAGCCCTTGTAGTGGCGCACCATGATCTGGCTCTGCAGCTGCTTGTCGAACTCCAGGGCGACCGAGACCACGATCAGAAGTCCGGTGGTGGAGAAGGCGTTCAGCAGGTTGCTGTTGCCGCCCGTCACGGCGATGAAGATCAGGGTGGGGATCAGGGCCACCAGGGCCAGGAAGATGGCCCCGAACAGGGTGATCCGGTTGTTGATCTTGGCCAGGTAGTCGGTGGTCGGCTTGCCGGGGCGGATGCCCGGGATAAAGCCGCCGTACTGCTGGATGTTGCGGGAGACGTCCTCGGCGTTGAACTGGATCTGCGCGTAGAAGAAGGCGAAGAAGATGATCAGGATGGCGACCAGGATGGAGTAGATCCAGGTGCCCATGCCCACCCACTCGTTCCACCATTGGGTGAAGCCCCAGTTCATGTTGGGGTCGAACATGTTGCAGATCAGCTGCGGGAAGGACAGCAGGGCGTAGGCGAAGATCAGGGGCATGACGCCGGAGGCGTTGACCTTCATGGGGATGAAGGTGGACTGCCCGCCGTACATCTTGCGGCCCTTGACCTGCTTGGCGTACTGCACGGGGATCTTGCGCTCGGCCAGGTCCACGTAGACGATGACGCCGAAGATGACGACCACGGCCACGATGAAGCCGATGAACTGCCAGATGGCGTTCAGATCGCCGGTGCTCATCAGGGTGAAGTTGTTCAAAATAGCGGTTCCGGCCGTGGACAGGATACCCACGAAGATGAGCAGGGAGATCCCGTTGCCCACGCCGTGCTCGGTGATGCGCTCGCCCAGCCACATGGTCAGGGAGGAGCCGCCCACCATGATCAGGATGACCAGGGTGTAAAGCAGCCACTGCGCGTCGGGCAGGATGGCGGTGTCCAGCAGGTCGCCGCTGCCCAGCAGGATGCCGACGGCCTGGATGATGGCCAGAAGCACGGTGACGATGCGGGTGTACTGGGCGATCTTTTTACGGCCCTCTTCCCCCTCCTTCTGCAGCCGTTCCAGGGGCGGAATGGCCACGGTCAGAAGCTGCATGATGATGGAGGAGTTGATGTACGGCCCGATGCCCATGGCAAACAGGGTGCCCATGGCCAGCGAGCCGCCGGTCAGGGCGCTCATGATGTTCAGAAAGACGTTGCCTTCGATGGTCTCTTTCATGGCGGCATAGTCCAGCCCGGGGACCGGGATGAAGCAGCCGATGCGGTAGACCAGCAGAAGGCCGATGGTGATGAAGATCTTTCTGCGGACTTCCTTGACTTTGAAGGCGTTGACCAGTGTTTCGAACATCACACCACCTCAGCTTTTCCGCCTGCCTTTTCGATCGCTTCCTTGGCGGATTGGGTGAATTTTGCGGCCTGAACCGTCAGCTTCTTTTCCAGCGTCCCGTTTCCGAGGACCTTCAGTCCCCTGTTGTCCTCAAAGTACTTTACCAATCCGAGTTCGATCAGTCCCTCGGCCGTGACGACGGTGTTGTCGTCCAGCTTGTTGAGGTCCGAAAGTTTGACGATCAGATATTCTCTTCTCCACTTGTTGTGGAAACCGCGCTTGGGCAGCTTGCGGTAGATGGGCATCTGGCCGCCCTCGAAGCCGGGACGGACGCCGCCCCCGCTCCGGGCCCACTGCCCTTTGTGTCCTTTTCCGGAGGTCTTGCCAAGACCGCTTCCGATGCCCCGGCCCAGCCGTTTGGGGGCCTTGCGGGCGCCGGGAGCCGGAGACAATGTCTGAATGTTCATGGTCCTTCCTCCCTTAGTCGATCTCTTCGGTCACGACCAGGTGCCTGACCTTGAAGATCATGCCCCGGATGGCCGGATTGTCGTTGTGGATCTTGCTCTGTCTGATCTTTTTCAGGCCGAGCGCCGCGACTGTGGCTTTCTGATCCTCCAGGCAGCCGATGGTGCTGCGCACCAGGGTCACCTTGATCTTCTTGCCGGTTTCGTTATTCGCCATTTCCTTCACGCTCCTTACCCGATGATCTCTTCCACGGCCTTGCCGCGCAGCCTGGCCATATCCTCGGCGGTCTTTAACGACTCCAGCCCGGCAATGGTGGCGCGGATGCAGTTGTAGGGGTTGTTGGTGCCGTGGGATTTGGTCCGGATGTTCTTGATGCCGGCGGCCTCCATGACCGCACGCACCGGGCCGCCGGCGATGACGCCGGTACCTTCGGCGGCGGGGAGCATCAGAACCGAACCCCGGCCGAATTTGCCGATGACCTCGTGGGGGATGGTGGTGTTGACCAGCTTGACGTCGATCATCTTCCGCTTGGCGGCCGTGGTGGCCTTTTCGATGGCCTCGGGCACTTCGCCGGCCTTGCCGGTCCCCATGCCCACCTTGCCGTTGCCGTCGCCGACGACGACCAGCGCGGAGAAACGCATGTGGCGTCCGCCCTTGACGACCTTGGTCACGCGGTTGATGCAGACCAGCTTTTTGATCATGTCGTCTTTTTCTTCGTTGTTCCTGCGGGGGCTGGTGTTTTCTCTAGCCA
>ERZ1090861.1779-NODE-1780-length-10401-cov-15.169824_pt1 | contig 10401 bp, 13 predicted proteins | sample MGYA00478482_ERZ1090861 | MGnify/ENA primary metagenome ERZ1090861 (study PRJEB33644, sample SAMEA5815744) | chicken gut metagenome | biome: Chicken; feature: Gastrointestinal Tract; material: Caecum | place: Ireland | collected 2019-01-01 | study: A study of... | reverse complement strand
ACATCTCCGGAGAAAGACATTACTTTCCATCCTTTTCTATATCTCTATGTTCTATGCGAAGTCCATATTCTTCACTTTTATCAAGACGGCGGTAGAGCTCGTTGGCAAGAGTCACCGAACGGTGCTTGCCCCCGGTACATCCTACCCCGATAACCAGCTGGGTCTTTCCCTCTGCAATATAATTGGGAATCAGGAACCGGATCATATCCTCCAGCTTGTCAGAAAATTCATGAGCCAGATCAAATCCCATAACATAATCTCTCACTGGCTGGTCATTGCCGCTTAAGGGACGAAGCTGCTCTATGTAGTAAGGATTTGGCAGGAAGCGCACGTCAAAAACAAGATCCGCATCCTGGGGAATTCCGTATTTAAAGCCAAAGGACAATACTGTGACCATAAGGTTGCGGAACTTAACATTTTCCACAAAAATTTTTTCCAGTTCTTCCCGAAGCTCCCTTGTGAGAAGTTTGCTGGTATCCAGGATATAATCTGCATACTGCTTCAGGTCTTTCAGACGTTCCCTCTCTTTTTTGATTCCTTCATCCACCCGGCCGCTGCCTGCCAAAGGATGGCTTCGCCGGGTTTCCTTATACCGCTTCACCAGAGCCTTATCCTCTGCATCCAAAAACAGGATTTCTACTTTTGTCCCCGGATACTTGATCTTCTCCAGAACGGATTCCAGTTCATCTAAAGATTTACCGCTTCTTACATCGATCCCCACAGCCACTCTCTCGATCTCTCCCGGACCGCTATCCCGGATAAGCTGGATAAATTTTTCGATCAGAGGCACCGGCAGATTATCCACACAGAAATATTCCATATCTTCCAGCATTTTCAAGGCAGTACTCTTTCCTGCTCCTGACATTCCCGTAACAATTACAAACCGCATAGCTCCTCCTAAAATTCTCCCAGAAATTTCACTTCTGTCTCCAGTTCCACGCCGAATTTTTCCCGGACTCTCTTCTGCACCTCCCGGATCAGGGTCAGGACATCGCTGGCGGAAGCCCCTCCGGTATTGACTATAAAGCCGCAGTGTTTCTCAGAAACCTGAGCTCCTCCTACGGAAAATCCACGAAGGCCTGCATCCATGATCAGCTTTCCCGCGAAGTAACCCTCCGGCCGTTTAAAGGTACTGCCGGCGCTTGGCAGATCCAGAGGCTGCTTCTCCACTCTTTTCTGTTTCAGGTCCTCCATAAGCTTCCGGATCTCTTCCCGGTCTCCCGGCCGAAGTTCCAGCACTGCCGCCAGGACAATATAGCCTTTTTCTTTCACTGCACTGGTCCGGTATCCCAGCTTCAGATCTTTCTTTTCCAGAGTAAAGATCCTTCCCTGCTGATCCATGACCAATACCTCTTTGAGGATATCTTTCATCTCTCCTCCGTAGGCCCCTGCGTTCATCACCACTGCGCCGCCCAGGGTCCCGGGAATCCCTGCGGCAAACTCCATACCGGTAAGTCCTTCCTCCAGGGCCTCCGCCGCAATCTTTGCCAGGCTCGCCCCGGCCTTTGCATGGATCAGGCAGCCTTCCACCCGGATGTCACTGACATTTTTCCACAGCTGAATCACTACACCACGATATCCCTGATCGCTGACCAGGAGGTTGCTGCCGTTTCCCAAAATGAAATAAGGAAGTTTTTCCTCCCGGCAGATCTCTACCACTTTCTGTATTTCCTTTGCACTGTGAGGACAGAGGTAATAATCCGCCGGGCCTCCGATGCGAAAGGTCGTGTGCCTTTTCATAGGCTCATTTCTATATACATTATCGCTGCCAAGACAGGCACAGAATTTATTCTCGATCCTGTTATTTTCCATTGTTCTGTTATATTCCCCTTTTATGCTTTATTAAAAACCAGATCCCTGATCACTTCTCCTGCTATCATCAGACCTGCCACTCCCGGAACAAAAGATACGCTGGCCGGAACAGGCCGTCCTGTCCCGCTTCTGGTCTCCTGGACAGTTTCGGTTTTCTTTTCCGGCTGTCCCAGACGCCTCCGGTTCTCTTTGGGCAAAGGTTCTGTAGAAAAAAGGACTTTCACCTTTTTGATCTTCCGCTTCTTTAACTCTGCCCGCATCACTTTTGCCAACGGGCAGACACTGGTCTTGGAAATATCTGCGATCTGAAAGCAGGATGGATTCAGCTTATTGCCGGTTCCCATACAGGAGATTACCGGCACCCCTGCTTCCTTGGCCTTTTCGATCAAAAGCAGCTTGGCAGATACCGTATCCACCGCATCCACAATATAATCAAAAGTGGAAAAATCAAAAAGCTCCGCCGTCTCTGCCCCGAAAAAAGTATCATATGTATGCACCACTGCATCCTGATTGATATCCATGATCCTTTCTTTTGCTACCAGGACTTTTTTCCTCCCTATGGTAGAGCGGAGGGCTACCAGCTGTCTGTTGAGATTTGTCAGACTCACCACATCGTGGTCCACCAGCGTCAGGCTTCCCACTCCGGATCTGGCCAGAGCTTCCACCACATAAGAGCCTACCCCTCCGATCCCGAATACTGCGATCTTTGCTTCCGCCAGTATTTTCAATCCTTCTTTTCCTAAAAGTTCTTCTGAACGCGAGAATGCATGAAGCATCTTCCGTTTCCTCCTCTGATTTAAGGTCTGCATATAAGGGGGGTTGCCCCATGAACTTATCCACTATCCCGCTCATGTGACAGCCCCTCTCCTTATCACTGACCTTTATACTGTTTTTTATTATACTATCATTTTGAAAAAAAGTATAGCTTAGTTTTTCATCTTGGGTTTGAAAATAAGGCTTGCCAGGTACCCGAAAATCAATGCCGCAGAGATCCCCACTGCGCTGGCGGTAAATCCTCCCATAAAAATCCCCAGGAATCCCTGTTCCAGCACTGCTTTTTTTACCCCCTTAAAAAGGGTATTTCCAAATCCCAGCAAAGGTACGCTGGCGCCTGCCCCGGCAAAATCGATAAGCCTGTCGTAAATCCCCAGACTTCCCAGCACCGCTCCGGTACATACCAGAAGCACCATGACCCTTCCCGGCATCAGTTTTGTCTTTTCCAGAAGTATCTGGACCAGAGCGCAGATAATGCCCCCCACCCAGAATGCCTGAATATATTCCATATTTTTCTCCTTTAACAGTGTTCCGCCACAACCGCCTGGGCAATTCCGGGAACACTCTTTCCTTCATTATAACTGACTTTGGACAGCAGGGCTCCTGTAGGGATAAAAAGGATCCTTCTCCACTCTCCCCTTTCCACCTTTGGCAGAATATAAGAGGCAAATGTGGCTGCTGAGCAGCCGCAGCCGCTTCCTCCTGCATGAGTATCCTGTGTCTCTTTGTCAAAAATCTCAATTCCGCAGTCCATATGCCTGTCTTCTATACAGATCCCCTTCTCTTCCAGCAGATCAAACAGTATTTTCTGGCCGATTTCTCCCAGGTCCCCGGTGATGATCCTGTCATAATCTTCCGGTTTTCTGGTGAAATCCCTGAGATTGGCCTCTATGGTACTGGCCGCCGCAGGAGCCATACAGGCTCCCATATTGAAAGAGTCTTTCAGACCAAAGTCCACGATCTTTCCTGTAGTGATCCCGGTGATCCTGGCATGACTTTTTCGGGTCCCCAGAATACAGGCGCCGCTTCCGGTAACCGTCCAGGTAGCGGAAAGAGGCCTTTGACTGCCGTATCCCAGAGGATATCGAAATTCCTTCTCAGCACTGCAAAAATGGCTGGAGGTCACCACCCCTACATATTCCCCATAGCCTCCCGCTACCGCCATAGAAGCCAGAGACAAAGCCTCTCCCATAGTGGAGCAGGCCCCGTAGAGTCCGTATACCGGTCTGTGAAATCCCATAATACCAAAGGATGAAGCGATAGTCTGAGCCAGGAGATCCCCCGCATAGATCAGCCGCAGCTCTTCCCGGGAAATCCCTGCTTTTTCCATAGCAATAGATAAGGCTTCTTTCTGTAGGGTGCTTTCCGCCTCCTCCCAGGAGCCGCAGCCAAAGAGACCGTCTTCTTCTCCGATCTTATCAAAATATTTTCCCAGAGGCCCATCCCCTTCCTTCTTTCCCACCACGGAGCCGGCCCCCAGCAGATATACGCTGCTGTCAAACTGAATACTTTGCTCACCTACTGTATGTCCCATTACACAATCCCCCACATATGAAGAAAATAATAGATCAGTCCCAGAAGAGAAGAAACCAGAATCCCGTAAAGGATAACAGGTCCGGCAATGGTAAAGATCTTACAGCCGATACCGAATACCTGGCCTTCCTTCTGATACTCAATAGCCGGGGCTGCCACAGAATTGGCAAATCCGGTGATGGGTACTAAAGTTCCTGCGCCGCCCCATTTTGCCAGTTTTGGATAGATATTCAGCCCTGTGAAAAGGGCACTTAAAAATACCAGGATCAGCGAAGTCCAGGACCCCGCTGTCTCTTTATCCAGCCCCAGCCACTGACACAGGTTTAAAATTCCCTGTCCTAATGTACAGATAAGACCGCCGCTTATAAACGCTCTCCACATATTCTTTATCAAAGAGTGGACAGGGGTCTTCTTTTTTACATAGTCTTCATATTGCTTCGCTTTTTCCTGTTCTTTCTGCGGCTGCTCCATATAGTCTTTACCTCCTTTTGCTTCTGGTCTTAGTATGCGGACTGCACCTGGTTTTATGCACAAAGCTGAAGAAGACTTCCCAGAATTTTTCCCGCAGCAATGGAAATAATGATCAGTACCGCTCCTTTGTGTATTCCCAAACGTCTGGCTGCTATGGCAAAGGCATTTACCACTTCCCCCAGGGCAATGATCCAGCTTCCCAGAAAAATTCCGAAAAAAAGACCTGTAAAGCCGGTGCCAAGACTTCCCACAGGCACCTTCAGACTGTATACAGAAACCAGATTCCCCAGGATACATCCCAGAACCAGAAAATCCTCATATAAAAGAATATGTCTTCCCGTATGGGTGATACCCGCATATCTTGGGATAATACCCAGTCCTATAATAAAGGCTGACAGAGCGGCAGCAACTACAGCGCCTCCGCAGAGGCCGGTAATCCCTGTAATGATCAGTCCCAGACTCATATGCAGTGCTCCTTCCCGCCTTTTCTCCTGTTCTTATCCGCAATGAGGGTCTTGTCCACATCTTCTTCATAGGTACGCATCTGCACCTCTATAGGAGAAGGATCTTTGGTGATCTTCCCGTGTCCGAAATGATTGAAAAAGAAAAGGACGCCAATCCCGATCCCAAGAGAATAACAAAATTCCAGAAGGGTCCAGCCCTCCGGTCTGATCCCGGTAAGCTGGAAATACAGCTTGGGGAAAAGAGTCTGTATATCGATATCCGTATTAAAAGTCATAATGGAAAAGGCTGCTCCGAAAAAGGAAAGAATACAGACAAACCCCGTCTTTATATACTCTTTCCACTGCCCCCCTTTTGTAAGTTCCTTATAGGTGACGATAACATTTGCCTCTCCTATATGGGTCACATCCAGATTTTTCTCCTCCCTGGCAATAGCTCTTACCAAATCCACCGCCGAAACTACATATCTTCCCTGGGCATGATCCGGTATGGTCATGACCCGGCGAACCAGATTTCGATCCACTACTTTCTGGTCATTGCAGGCCAGCTTTGCCACATCTCCCAGACAGATCTGAGGGCTGTGGACCTCCACGTTTTTTTCTGTTTGTATATATAAGACTTCACTCATAAAGAACCTCCCTGCATAAAAAGATTTGTGCCCTGTCAATGCTGCCGCAAACAGTTTCCTCTGGGCTATAGTATCTCTGTTCAGGAAGGTAATTATTCTTGTCCGCCTATAGTTTTTCCCGGAGACGGCCCAGTATTTTTTTCTCCATCCGGGAAACCTGGACCTGGGATAATCCCATTTTTTCTCCTATATAGGCCTGGGTCTTTTCCTGAAAAAAGCGCAGATAGATCAGTTCACGCTCTTTAGCGCTTAAATCTCCCAGAATCTCCTCTAAAAACATTTTGTTCAGAACCTCTTCCTGCTGGCTTTTTTCCTGAGGCAGTTTATCCTCCAGAGAGATATCACTGCCATCACTTTCGTAGATCGTTTTTTGGAGGGATTCTATCTGTGCTCCCGACTCCAGAGCCATGACCAGCTCCTCTCTTGATATCCCCACTTCTGTCGCCAATTCTTCCATATCCGGTTCCCGGTTCTTCTTCTGGAGCAGCCGCTCTCTGGCCGCATAGGCTTTAGCTGCCGTCTCCTTCAGAGAACGGCTGACTTTCATCATACCGTCATCCCGGAGATATCGCTTGATCTCGCCTGTGATCATGGGCACCGCATAAGTAGAAAATTTCACATTATAGGAAAGATCAAATTTGTCGATAGCTTTCAGCAGCCCTATGCTCCCGATCTGGATCAGATCCTCCATCTCTACACCCCGGTTCTGAAATCTTTTCGCAATGCTGTGGACCAGCCCCATATTTTTTTCTGCCAGTATATCTCTTGCTTCCTTATCTCCCTGGTGCACACGCCCGATAAGGGCAAGGATATCGTCCATACGCCCTCCTATTCAAAAACCGGATTCTGTCTTCCGATGAGCTTTTTCATAGTCACAGTGGTTCCCTTCCCCGGTTCCGACTCTACTGTCACTTGATCCATAAAAGCTTCCATAAAGGCAAACCCCATGCCTGACCGGTCCTGTTCCGGTTTGGTGGTATACAACGGCTCCATGGCCTTCTCAACATCTTCGATCCCTTTCCCTGTGTCCTTTACCACCACGGTCAGTTCTCTTTGATCATTTCTGCACTCTATCCGTATTTTCTCTGTTCTCTCATCATAAGCATGAACAATGCAGTTGGTAATCGCCTCAGAAACTGCGGTTTTTATATCTGCCACCTCTTCCAGAGTAGGATTCAGTTGGGTGCTGAAAGCCGCTACTGCTATCCGTACCAGTCCTTCATTACAGGATCTGCTCTCTACTTCCAAGATCATCTCATTTTTCTTTTCCATGGCCGGGTCCTCCTATCTTTTCCTGTGGTTCCACACAGGTTCCTGGCTGATCTCAATATGTTTGTAAATTCCCGAAAGCTGCATGATCCGCAAAATCCTGTCATTTACATGAATGGCACTGACCGTACCGCCGCTGTAGCTTAATAGCCGTTTTCTTCCCATGATCATTCCAATCCCTGAGCTGTCCATAAAATCTGTATTTGAGAAATCAAAGACCAACTGCCTTACTGCTCCCCTTTCCAGCTCCTGGTCTATGGCTCCGGTGATCTGCTGGGCAAAATGATGGTCCAGTTCCCTGGGAATATAGACAATAAGCATTGTCCCTCTTTTTTTCATATATTCTTCCATAATCTGTCCCCTTTCTATCCATACTCCCCCTCCTCTTTAGAGGGTTTTTCTCTGATTTTAGCGTATAGAAAAAGGAGCCTTTTCTAAAAGCTCCTTTTCCTCAAGGTTCCTCTTATGTATGTGCTGCCACATTTTAACCTTCGGTTCCTTCATCTGTATTTTCTTCATCAGTACTGGTGTCCTGGCTGCTCTCACCGTCTCCGCTCTGGGTGTCTCCCTGGCTGTCCTCCGTGGAGATCTCATCTTCATGCTGATCGATATAGTCCTGGGCATCCAGGGCATTCTGGGTTCCTGGATAATTATCCACTACTTTCTGATACCAGGAAACCGCATTTGCCACATCGCCTTTTCCTGCATAGGCCTGGGCCAGATAATACATGGATCTCCGATCCTGTGTGCCGATATTTACAGCCTTCGTCAGGCTCTCAATGGCAGCATCATAGTTTCCTGCGTTTATATAATTGATGCCTTCATCCCGGTACTGTCTTTTCAGAGTATCTCCTACCTGGTTCATAATCGTATCATAGATACTCTTTCCTTCTACTGAAAGAGAATCCGAACTCACCTCTGCAATGGCATTGGCTGCATTGGTAAAATTGCCCTGCTGATACTCATCCCAGGCCTTTAAAAGATTCTCATAATCGGTGGTCTGTTTCTCGGCCGCTTCGATCTGGCTCTGGGCCGTATCTACAGATTCCTGGGAAGCATTCATCTGTTCCTGGAGGCGCTCCAGTTCCGCTGCCTGGGTAGCCATCTGATTGCTGTAATCTACCACCTTCTGATTCGCCGCTTCGTTGACATTCTGGGTAATGGCAGGCACCACCAAAAACCAGAGAGCCGCCGCACCCACCACCAGTCCCAGCACAAGATTTACCAGGGTATTCGTGATGGTCTTTTCCCGGAATTCAGGAGGCTGTATCACAACATCATTTCCGGACCGGTAGATCAGACTTCCGTCCTTTCCTTCCCTCTCTTTCTCCCGCATGCCAAACCGTGGTTCCAGATTTGTCCGCCTTCCGGTCTGTTCCTCTACTTCTTTGAGAAATCTCAGGGTAGTGGTATTGCTCTTATCGATCTTGGCCGCTGTTTTCAACTGTCTTCTGGCCTTCTCATATTCTTCTTCATGGATATAGATCAAAGAAAGGAGGTGATATCCTTTAATCAGCTTAGGATTGCTGGCCAATACTTTTTTCAGCTGCATTTTCGCCATATCTGTGTTGCCGCTTCTGCAGTATTCCAGACACTGGTTATATTTTCTTATACTGTTGTTAATTTCATCCAGACGGTTTCCGTCCTTCTGAAGCTGACTGATATATCCGGCTGCAGGATTGTCTGCCGGCATCATATTTTTACTGATCACCCAGTGACTGAGAGCCGCTACTACTTCTCCTGTTTCAAAATACACCAGTCCCAGCAGATTCCTGGCCTGTATGTTCAGTTTATTCATTTTCAGGCTTCGCTTCAGACAGGTAATGGCTCCTGACAGATCCCTGACCTGGGCTTTTTCAAGTCCCTGGTTATAATAAAGATTTGACAAAGCCCACGCCTTTTTCTGGGCTGTCACCCTGCATCCGCACTTGGGACAATACTCAGAGGCAGTCAGCGGAGCGTTGCATATCATACAATTCATAAACTTCTCCCCTATTTATCTGAAGTGCTACTGTTGTCTTTTATCATCTCTTTCAGGATGTCAATTACATCCGTCAGATCCTGCCGGTAAATGGCGCCTTCTGCATCATCCACTTCCAGACAGGGCTGAAATTTTTTCAGTTCTTCTTCAAAATTAATCATGGAACGTCCTCCTTACATAATCTTTTATCTCCCCTGCAAGATAGAGGGAACCGGCCACGAACATCAGACCATTCCCTTTCTGAGCATATGCCATATCAAATGCTTTTTCCGGATTCGGCTGCGCATATACATTCTGGCATCCCTCTTTTTTAAAAAGCTCTGCCAGCTCTGCGGCCGACTGCTTCCTGCTTCCCCATATCTCCGCGGTCACCACGCAGGAAAAATGCAGTCCCCGGCAAATCTCATGGATCATATCCCGGAAATCCTTGTCCGATACTGTGGAAAACAGCAGTGTGATGGGATAATCCTTCTGAAAGAATTCTACCGTCTCTGCAAACTTTGCAATCCCGTCCTCATTGTGGGCGCCGTCTACGATCACCCCAGGCAGTATAGTCTCCATTCTTCCCTGCCAGCGGGTATTTCTCATGCCCCGAATCAGAGTGTCTTTCTCCAGATGATGATCTTTTTTCAGAACCCCCATAGCCTCCAGCGCCAGGGCAGCATTCATCATCTGATATCTGGCAATAAACGGAACAAACAGTTCGGTCTCCCCGTATACCCTGGAATCAGAAACAAAACGGATTCCTTCAGGAGTATAGTCCTTCAGTTTCTGATTTTCCTCCTTCATTTCATACCAAGGGCATTCCAGACTTTCCGCCCGGCCCCTTATCACCTCTGCGGCTTTCGGATTATTCCCGTCAAAGACCACCGGTACACCGGGTTTAATGATCCCCGCTTTTTCTCCTGCGATCTCCCGGATGGTATTGCCCAGATATTCCACATGATCCAGACTGATAGAAGTGATCACACAGACCAGCGGATTTCTCACAGAGTTTGTGGCATCCAGCCTTCCCCCGAGCCCGGTTTCCAGTACAATATAGTCAACCTCTTCTTTTGCAAAGATCAACATGCCCATCAGAAATAAAAACTCAAAATATGTGGGATGGTAGTCACCTTTTTCCACCAGAGAATCTGCCAGTTCCTTCACACGGCAGAAGGCCTCCAGAAAAATCTCATCGGAAACCATCACCTCATTGATCTGAAAACGTTCGTTGATCTTCACCAGATGGGGAGAGGTGAACAGACCGCATTTATAGCCCCCTTCCTCCAGCATGGTGGAGATAAAAGCACAGACGCTGCCTTTCCCATTGGTTCCCGCTACGTGGATGATCTTTTTCCCTTCATCAGGACTTCCTAAAAGATCCAGGCAGTGTCTGGTATGTTCCAGTTTATTCTTTGTTGTAAACTTCGGTATATCTTCGATATATTGAACCGCTTCTTCATAAGTGAACAAGCTGTATCCCTCCTGT
>ERZ1090861.1778-NODE-1779-length-10404-cov-5.937095_pt1 | contig 10404 bp, 7 predicted proteins | sample MGYA00478482_ERZ1090861 | MGnify/ENA primary metagenome ERZ1090861 (study PRJEB33644, sample SAMEA5815744) | chicken gut metagenome | biome: Chicken; feature: Gastrointestinal Tract; material: Caecum | place: Ireland | collected 2019-01-01 | study: A study of the... | reverse complement strand
ACTCCGATGCGTCCATTATGGATTCCAGATTGCCGGTATCTTTAAGCAGTTTTCCCGCAAGCATGGCAATTCTTGCATTACCTTCAGCTATGTCTATTATTCTGTCTAAACAAATGTTATTTTTTATATCATAACAAACTTCCATCAACTTTCTGATATCTTCATCTTTAAATATACCTAATTTTATTTTTTCAGGTTTCTCATAATCTAGGATCTTTTTTATTACTCCTTGCTTTGCATAATCTCTAACTGTAATAATTATCTTTGATATTTTTTGCCCCGAACTATTTTGAAGACAATCAAGAACAAACTGCAATCCTGCGAGTTCGTTAGCATCATCTACAAAAGCAACATATTTTTTGTCGGATTCAATGGCAGAATAAAGGTCTTCATAGATTTCTAATCCATTACTCTTAATACATATCACTTCATAATTCTGTTCATTCTTCAATTTTTGGCATAATTCAATAGAAAACCTCGTTTTGCCAACTCCGGCTGGACCATAAACAACCAAAACATTACTTTTGCTTAACTTTTCAAAGGCTTCGTTTATCTCCTTATCCCTAAACAAAAATGTGGTTTTTAAGGGAGCAGACATTTTATTCTTGTCGTGTAATTGCACAAAAGAATCAAGCGAAGTGATTTGCCCGGTTTCTAAGGTGACCTGCAATAGCTCCTTTGCGATTCTAGGATAATGCAAGAAAATTTCATTACCAAGAGTGTCTAGACCTACAAGAGTAAGAACGGCACCTTTTTGCAAACAAAAGTTACGAAGACATTTATCATCCCCTGCGGACAATCTACCATATGTATGACAATAAATAATTTCTGCCACATCATCTTCTTTAATGCCTGTTTTTTCATAATCAAAACATTTTTTTATATCTTCAAGTGCTTTGTTAAAGAAGTTAGCTTTTTGCGTAGTATACATAACAAAAACATACTTATTATCAGCCGTTAAAAAATATGTATCTGGACTTCCCTTTGTAGTTTTATTTGTACCTGTATACATTCCTAAAGAATAACCATTACCGTATCCTTTACAACACAAATACGCATCGCAAAGATTTTGGAATTCACCACCATCCAATCCATCTATTCTTCTTTTAATGTCTGTGAGCTTAGACATAGTATAGCCCTCCTCATTCGTTTGAAATTATTATATCTATTTTCCTAACATTATTCAACAGACAGCAAAATGTCACATAACAAAAATGATAAATCCAGTTTATTCTTGATTATTGCAATTCCAATAAAACAGGTTTTTCTTTCTTAAAAATCTATTTCCTTTATATTATCTTAACGAAAATTAGCATGTAATGACGGGCAGGGGCCTATAAAAAAGGTTGCGACTCCGTATGTAGAGGTTCGAAATACTTACCCTTTGCCAAACTCGAGCAATTAGTTTCTATTTTTTGCATGTTTATGTTGTGTTTCACAGTAATATTGCCCTGTTTTTTTCTATTGTTTCAGCAACTTCCCCTTTTGGAGACCTTTGTAAGGCTAGAGTAAGATATACGTTTACCAATTTCTCACCTGACCATTGAGAGACTTTACAGAGGGGCCCATATTTCATTATACAGTTTTTATTTTTCCTGCTATTTACTACTCATCAAAAGCAACATAAAATATTGGCAATATATTGTTAAAGGAGCTAAATAATATGTTTAAAAAAACTGGGTTATCCCAACCTCAACGTTTAATCGTTGCTGCAATTTATTTAATTATTATATTTATTTGCATTTTATTGCTCGGAGAAAATCCTGTTGATTTAATAAAAGGCTCAACCGATGAAAGCATTTGGTTTTATTCAGGTGTGCTTTTAATAATTATGGGACAATATGTAACAGAACCATTCTTTTCAACCCCAGCAGATGCTTTTGCTAATTCAATTACTGCGATATTGGCGTTAATAGCTGTTCACAATAAGCAATCGTTTAAATTGTATTGGGTTATTTTTGTATATTGCTGTATTGTTTGTCTATTGAGTATCGTAGCAATAGGAACTAATAAGTATAATAACCGATTTTCTAAAACCGTCTACTTTTTGACCAGTAAAATGGGTTGTTCAAAAGTCTTATTTTCGTTAATATATTTACTCTCCGCGTTTGCATATTTCTTTAATCCTGATAAATGTTTATACTTTGCCGTTTCTATGGTGCTTTGGATGTGTATCATATTTTTTAATATCGTTGAACATATCGTATCTTTTTTTGCATCATTAATACGAAACATTAAAACAAAGCCCGACGTCTTTTATTTGGGACAGGCAATAAAAAGTAGCGATCAAATCATTTATTCATTGGAAATTGATAAGCACAATTTCAATTCCCAGTTATTGAACTGCAAAGCAGTGGCAGTAAAAGCAACTAAAAAGGAATGTTATATAGGCACAATAATTAGAAAGCAGACATATATCAACACTTATTACATTGATATAGTACTTATTGCTGACAACGGCTCTCCCAAAATATTGCCCGTTAAAGATGTCATTGCTATACACAATTTTAGTAATTTCGAAGTTGGAGCCGTATTCGCCTTAAATGATGTCACATGCAAAGACACGGATATTAGTCAACTATTGAATGATACGCTAATCACCAATAAAAATCACTTTGTAGGTCTTGTAAAAACAGAATCAAATATTAATACAATTCGTTTTTCTATTTTGAACAACGAGAAAAATATAAGAGAAGGTAAAATTATTAAAGTTAATATTAATGGTTGCGATGTGTTGTATCAAATTATTAACGGAATAACCAAAGAAACTCTTGATACTCCCTCTGATTCATTTGGTTATATTTGTGGAGAGGCAAGAAAGTTAGGTGCTTATGATTACAAAACAAATCTACTTAAATCTGTTCCGTGGTTACCCAACACATATGAAAAAGTATATTTGTTAAACACAAATTTTGTTAAAACCGATTTAAAAGAAATTGCTGATTCTTCTATTGGTGTTTTGCCGGGCACTGATATGAGAATACCGATAAATGACATTAACAATCTTGTTACACATAACACCGCTATTTTGGGAATATTGGGTGTAGGAAAATCGTGCTTAACATTTGAGTTAATCATTAAGATTATCAAAACAACAAATTGTAAAGTTGTTTGCATTGATATTACAAATCAATACTACTCTGAAGACGGACTTTTTTCATATATTGATAAAGATACCATACAAAATGACTTCACAGAAGGAAAACTCACATCGCTAAACAATGATGCAACCAAAACAGGGAGCAAATCTCGACCATCAGAATGGGGAAATACGGAGCTATATCGTAGCAAAATATCAGATTTGATAAAAAACTTTTTTGATTCGGATAAACAAATTTTAATTATTAATCCAGATAAACATAAAGCTACACAAGCAGCAGGCAAATTCAACATAGAAGAATTGGTTGAATTGACGACAGTAGAAAAAACTAGGATTATTTCAGAAGAATTATTATCATATTGCATGGAAAAAGGTCAGACTAGCGAAGCTAGATGCGCGATCGTTCTTGAAGAAGCACACTCTCTAGTTCCTGAATGGAATTCTGTTTCATCTGCTGGAGACCAGAATGCTACAAATGGCACTGCAAAGGTTATTCTCCAGGGCAGAAAATATGGTTTAGGCTGTATATTGGTAACGCAACGCACAGCTAATGTTACTAAGAGTATTCTTAACCAATGCAATACCATTTTTGCTATGAGAGTATTTGACGACACAGGAAAAAGTTTCCTTGAGAACTATATTGGAAGCGATTACTCTAGTACACTACCAACTTTAGAAGAACGCCACGCCATTGTAATGGGAAAGTCTCTAGGATTAAAACAACCAATCCTTATTCAACTCAACGACAAAAAGTATTTTAATAGTAATTAGAATTTTCATTTTTCAAATTGCGTAAACAGTTATTACCTTTTCATACCGCTATCCAACCCCAGCTCAAACTGTTCGAAGTCTATATTGAACTCGAATTCAAGTTGATAGTTTTCGTATACATACACACGGTTTATAATCATACTAGCAATCATTTTCTTGACTTCCATAGGACTTTCATCGAAGACCTCAGACCATTTGAGAATTCGTGTGTAATTTTCCTCTATCGCCTTTAAGCGGCTTTGTCCGTTGGCATATTCTTGATTTAGTGCAGTGAGCCGTTCGGATGTGGCGCTCATTTTTTCTTTCGCCGAATTTACAAGCTCCGACAGTATGGAGGCATCAAATTTACTTTCGCCCTGTACCGCCTTGATAACCTCAGCTTTTAAAGATGTGTATTCATTAGCAGCCTTTTTGAATTCTGCTTTTGCACCGTTTAATTCATCCTCTAACGAAAACATCGATTTGCTGTATAGATGGTCAATAATTGCTTGCTGGGGGACGGATTTCATTTTATCGAATATCATATGGAGTACTTGGATGACCTTTTCATCAAGAATGTGCATTGTGTATCCGGTTTGACCGTCGCACTCACATCTTTTTCGCGTCTTGTTGTAGCAAACATACCGTATTCTTTTGCAGGCGACTATACTGCCGTCACTGTGCTTACGCTTACTGCCGTTCGTTGTAAGCGTAAGCCGTCCTTTACAGTGACCGCAAAATATATTTCCCGATAAAAGCGATTGTCCCGATACATTCAGCGGAACGGTACGGGTTTCTTTATTGATATTCTGCCTTTCGTTCATCTGATTCTGTACTTTTTCAAAGGTCGCATCATCAACAATTCTGAGTTCCTCGAACGGTTCGGAGACGGCCTTGCCGTTTCTCAGTATTCCGATATATATCCTATTATGCAAAATCCCGCCAACGGAAGATTCATGCCAGTTCTTTCCGTCGCGGGTTTTTATTTCTTGTTTATTTAATATAGTTGATATCTTCCACCTGCCGTAACCAAAGGCCGCAGCTAAATTAAAGATTTGCCGGACTACTTTTGCTTCTTCCTCATTTATAATTAACTTCGATACCTCATGCTTGCGTTTGTTTAACTGTCCGCTTTTTACGGCAATGTATCCGTAAGGAACAGTGCCGCCTCTCCAGCGACCTTCCATAACCATTTGTTCCATTGCGGTTCTTGTTCGGATGGATGTCTTTTGGCTTTCTCCGTCTGCTTGCCAAAACCGAATATAGTTCGTTAATCTGTCTGTGTGCGATTCAAATCGTTGTTCGCCTTCATTGACACTCCAGACTTTAATGCCCTTTTTCGTCAGCCATTCAACGATGAACGGTGTTTCATCGGATTTTCTGCCGAGTCTGTCGAACATAAATACCAGCAGTATATCGAAAAGACCTTTTTCAGCGTGTTCTTTGATAAGCTGTATTTTATCTCGTTTTTCGGCACTAACCTTAAAGCCAGATATACCGTTTTCCTGTTCTTCACGAATAATCTGCCATCCCATTTTGTCAGCAAATTCCCGGCAGGCTTTTCTTTGCATCGGTATATCTGCTGTGTTCTGCTCATCATAATCGACTTGTTTATTTGTAGACACTCGATATAAGCAGTATACTCGATTTTCATTCATGGGCTCTGATTCTCCTTGCCGTTTTTGTGACACAAACATATCACAACAGATTTTTAAAAGCCAGCACAATACCAGACAAAATTAAAGCGTTTATCCTCGCATTATATCAGCAATTTGCACTTAAGAAATTTTTGCAGAATATGCGTTTAGCAATGTTGATTTTATCATAGCGGCTATTTTTTCGTTTTTCTCCGCAGAGAAAGTTATTTTCACGGGAGAATCCTGAACATGGATTACAATACTTTTTCCTTTTTTGAATGCATTATTGTTGTCTTGCACTTTCATAGACATCCCCTTTTAAATATTTAATGATGTACACAGATTGAAAATCATTTTTAAGTAATTCCGAAGCTGATTAAAATCGCTTTATCAACTCGTTTCATTATTTTGTTATCCATAGTACCAATTAATCTGCCGAGACGGGATTTGTCGATCGTTTTTATCTGTTCAAGCAGAACCATGGATTCTTTTTTCATGCAGTCTGATTTAAATATGACATGTGTCGGTAAATTCGATTTATTAAGCGCACCGGTGATAGCAGCCACTATTGTCGTGCGGCTGTGTAAATTCCCTTTATTGTTTTGCAGGATAACAACAGGACGGATACCGCCTTGCTCCGATCCTACAATCGGGCATAAATTGGCGTAATAGATTTCGCCTCGTTTAACTTGTATAATTTTATTCATATTCTTTTCTCCGTAAATAAAGGCAACCGCTTATTTAAAAAGTAAACGGTTGCCTTTATTGGTTTTTAGTTATACATCAATCGTTTTCCTGATTTCAGGAAAATTGTATTTAAAAAAAATTAGTAAAGGTGTTCCTTTATTTTGTTGACTTCCGCAATATTTTGGCTATAATAATATTGTATATTAAATTAGCCAAACCGGAGGCTTGTTATGAACACATATATTAAACGCCATGCCGAAGCAACTGTTGAAAAACTTTCCAGCATGTTTGGTGCCGTTTTAGTTGCAGGTCCGCGTCAGGTCGGAAAAACCACAATGCTTCAAAAGGTAACGCAGAATATTAACTATGTTACATTAGATGATATCCTTATAAGAACTGCTGCACAGGAGCAAAGCGGAACTTTTTTCAAAGATAACCCGCCGCCTGTCTTTATCGACGAAATTCAGAAAGCTCCTGAACTGTTCCCGCAAATCAAAATGTACATTGACCGTGAACACAAAAAAGGTCAGTTTTTTATGTGCGGTTCGCAGCAGTTTCAAATGATGAAAGGCGTCAGTGAATCATTATCCGGTCGAATAGGTCTTTTAACCCTTTTGGGATTTTCTATTCGTGAAAGATACGGCATTGCGGATGACACACCCTTCATTCCGACAGATGAATATTTTTCCGAAAGGAAAAACCACATAAAAGATATTCCTTATGACGATGTGTGGAAAATGATTCATCGTGGCAGTATGCCTGAACTTTGCAATCAGCCCGATTACGATTGGCAAATGTTTTATGCCGCTTATGTGCGAACCTATATCGAACGTGATGTCCGTGATTTAACAGAAATCGGAGACACCGTTAAATTTGCAAAATTTATGACTGCAACTGCAGCGTCCACAGGGCAACTGGTTAATCTCGCTTCTTTGGCACGGGATGTGGGTATCAGCCAGCCCACTGCGGAGCGTTGGTTATCTATTCTTGTAGCGTCCAATATTGTATACCTTCTGAAACCCTACGCAAATAACATCACGAAAAGAGCCATTAAAACACCGAAGCTGTATTTCTTGGATACAGGTCTTGCGGCATACCTTACAAGATGGAACACTGCCGATGTTTTAAAGAACGGTGCGATGGCAGGTGCATTCTTTGAAAGCTTTGTTATCTCAGAAATTATCAAAAGTTATTACAACAAAGGAATAGTAGAACCGCCGCTCTATTTTTACCGTGACAAGGAAATGAATGAAATCGATCTTCTGATTGAAGACGGAGGCGTCCTCTATCCTCTTGAAATGAAAAAGCACGCCGATCCGCAAAAAAGCGATATGGATGCTTTTGCTTTGATTGATAAAATTCCAAGTGTTAAACGAGGCCCGGGAGGTGTTGTTTGCCTTTATGACAAGCTCATAACACTAAAAGGAAATGACAAAGTTATTCCGATTCAATATTTATAACCGAATATCGTTTTCAACTCAAACGGACTTATATGCGTTTAATTTTATTCATATTATCTCTCCGCTATTAAGTAAAGGCGGTTGTTTATCTAAATAGGTAAACGACCGCCTGTATTTTTGTATCAATCGTTTTCAGCCGATATTTGAACCACGCCAACCCCTCGACGAACGGGAACGCACTTTCCGGCCATGCCTTTGGCCTCATTGGAATCTCACCACCCCGAGGATCTCTCCGAGCCGCTCTCCTTTGTTGCGACGGTCTTATCACGATCGACTTTTGTACTTAACGGAAGTATCATTATTTCCTCTGCCTGTCATCGCTTTCGTGCAGATTGCCTGCATCGTCTGAGTCCTGAAGGCATATAGATGCGTTCGCTCATGTAGCTTGCCGGTTTCAGCCGACAGCAGAGGGAATGTAAAAAATGCGCTGTACTATTCTGTTTTCAAGGGACAGTGGAGGCGATGAGAAAGCCTCCTCACTTTCCATGCCGAAAAGTAAAGAGGCTGATAACCAGGATTTTTTATTTTTCTATAATTTTTTTAAGTTTATCAAGGATTTTGATTTTACGCTTATGTATTGCAACCTGTGATACGCCGCTTTTTTCAGCAAGATTTCTTTCCGATAAACCATTGAAATAAATCTCATGTATCAGTTTCTGCTCCTCGTCCGACAGCAGAACAAAGGAATCACGCAGCTTGTCCAACATTATTTTATGTATCACTGCATCGTCGATTTCCTGTGATGTGTCCACAAGAATGTCTTCTCCGTTAAAATCATCCGTTGTGAGCATATCATAAGAAAAGTCTCCGTTTTCTGCCGAACGCTCATCTATATATTTTTGTCGGCGCCTGGATTTATAGAAATCTGTATAATCTTTTTCAGATACTTCCATAAGCATTCCGTAAAGCGGAATAAAGAACTTGTCCGCATACGATGTATCTATCTCTTTGCGATGAGAAAATTCCTCATAGGTTAATTCGATGTAACTTCCGTTATCTAAAATAAATATTTTTTTCGGTGCATATTTCACCGTAATTACCTCCAATCAATCTAAATTGTTTAGGTTTAGATTGATTGGAGGACTGCGGCAGCCTACGGCACTATATTTATTTGAATTAGAAATCCGATTAAAAAAGTTAATTGTGTTTCTCGTTATATAAAAGATTTGGAAATATTTCACATACGCTCCCCTATAATAAAAAACAGTTGTGATTTCGAGAACATCTCGGAATCACAACTGTTTCATGTATTTATATTTGATTTGCCTTAATCTGTTACACCACATAGCTCCAATAATAGTATGACAATTTTATTGATTTCCTAAAAAGTGTTTAATTTGGAGGAGGGACTGTAGGAAGTTATAAAATATCACCAACTTTATTTTTTTGCATGTTATCTATTTTCATGTGTTTTGGCTCTCATATTCACATACAAAAAAGAAGCAGAAAATTGTATAGTACATAATACAAAAATCTGCTTCTTTTTCGAATTTACAAGCATTTGTATGAACGATTGACATATTTTGACATCAATCTTGACAAAAGAAAAAATTAAGTGTTAAATATTTTTATGAATATTTTTGTAATATAAAACAGTTTTAAACTTGTTATATTAAATGAGGGTTATTAAAAAGATGCTGATGTTCTATATGTCGCTCATCGACAATGATGATGACAGAGAAAAATTTGAAATACTGTATAACAAATACAGAAAAAGAATGGTATATACCGCTTATTCTGTTTTAGGGAACAACGAAGATGCGGAAGACGCTGTGCATGATACATTTATCAGAATTGCACGCAATATGCGGTCTATCGGGGATCCAAATTCCAACGAAACATTATCCTATGTGCTAAAAGCAGCCAAAAACACCGCAATCAACCTTTCACAAAAGAATGCAGCAAGAAATCAGCATATTCAACTTGAAGATATTGAGAATATATCTGACGGGCAGTTTTTTGAGGAACTGCGTATACAGGAAAACTACGAAGAAGTCGTGGAAGCTATTCGAAGTCTGAGCGATACATACAGAGATGTGTTGTTTTATTATTTTGTTGCGGGAATGAAATCAAAAGATATTGCCGATGTATTGGGAAGAAAAAGATCCACAGTGCAGCAACAAATTATCCGCGGCAAGAAAAAACTGCTTGAAATATTAGAAAACGATTCGAGGGATTAACATGGAAAACGCAAAAGAACTGTTTATCAAAGCGTTTATGGAAGCTGAAAGGCTTGATAACGCCGACCTTCCGAGCGAAAATGAAATTCAATGGGACTTCTCGGAAAAATTTGAAAAATTAATGGATAAGCTTATCCGAAAGAACAACCGTATTCAATTGTCCACCAGAAGGACGGTTGCAAAGAGTCTAATTGCGGCAATTGTTGCTATTATCGTCTTGTTTACAGGCTTAATGAGTGTTGCCGCAACGAGAGAACCGATTATAGAGTTTGTGAAAAAGGTTTTTTCGCAGTTTAATGAAATAACTTTGAGTGAAAATTCGGTTGTACCTGTGGATACGATAGAAACGGAATACACACTCACCCGTCTACCCGAGGACTTTAAGCTCGATACATATCAAAAAGACGATTGTGGTACATTTACAATATGGCGTAATAGAAATGGAGAAGAAATTACATTTTCACAAGATGTTTTAAATCTTAATGTTTCAGTAGACACAGAACATGGATATAAAGAATTAGACATAAATGGGTATCCGGCTTATTTAATATATTATGAGCAAAATACAATTTTATTTTGGAGTGACGGAA
>ERZ1090861.1777-NODE-1778-length-10406-cov-5.143464_pt1 | contig 10406 bp, 8 predicted proteins | sample MGYA00478482_ERZ1090861 | MGnify/ENA primary metagenome ERZ1090861 (study PRJEB33644, sample SAMEA5815744) | chicken gut metagenome | biome: Chicken; feature: Gastrointestinal Tract; material: Caecum | place: Ireland | collected 2019-01-01 | study: A study of the... | reverse complement strand
ATAATACTATATATAAAATATTTACAGTATTCTTACAGACAAATTATACTATGTCACACCGAATACATGAGAGGAGACGAACGATGCAGGACGAAAAAGAGAGACTCGACGAGCTCGAAGAATTTTCTCTGACGGGCGGCGCGGAAGAACAGGGCATCACCACCATCAGTTCCGATCTGATCCGCGGTCACATCAACACCATCATTTTAAGGAGCCTGTACGACGGGGATAAGTACGGCTACGACATCATCAATGAAATCGAAAAAAAGAGCGGCGGTCTGTATACGTTGAAACAGCCCACCCTTTACAGCGCTCTCAAACGGCTGGAATCCCTCAAATATGTGGAATCTTATTACGGGGATTTTTCCAACGGCGGCAGACGGAAATATTTCCGCCTCACCGAAAAGGGAAAACAGACGGCTGAACACGATCTGTCCGAATGGGAGTATTCCAGAACGGTGATCGACAGCCTGATTTCGGACGGAAACGCCCACTATGACTTCTCTTTCATCACCGAAAAGCAAAAAGAACTGCTGGACATCAAAAAGACCCTCGCCGCGCGCGAAGCCGCGCTCGAAGAAGAGAGAAACGCTCTCAACAACCTCCGCAACGAATTACAGCGCGAACGTTCGCTGCTGTCCGTGCAAAGCTCCTCTCTCACCACACAGAAATCCGATTTCAACGAGCTCAAAGAAAAAATCAACGCTCAGAAAAGCGAACTGGAAGAAAAGGAACGGGCGCTTGCCGAAAAGCAGAACGAAATCGACGCCAAAGAATTCGAGCTGAACGAAAAGCAGCGGGAAATCGCCGACGCCAGAGAAGAGCTGGAACGGCAAAGAAAAGAAATCGATTCCCTGAAAGATAAAATCGATTCCCAGAAAATTGAGATCGACGAAAAAATCACCGAGCTGGACGAAGTGCGCGCGGAGACTTTTTCCCGCACGGACGAGCTCGCCGAAAAGCAGAACGAACTGGACGCCATGCAGGCGGAATTGTCCGAAAAGCAAGCCCGCCTGGACGCCATGCAGACCGAGCTGGAAGAAAAACGCGCCGAACTGGAAGACGCGCGCAAGACGCTTGCCGAGCGCGAATCCGCTCTCACCTCCGCCCTTTCCGATTCCGAAGGAAAAGAGACCGAACTTTCGGAGAGAGAACAGGCTTTGAAAGAAGCGGAAGAAGCGCTGGAAGAGAAACAGCGCGAACTGAAGGATGCGGAAGAAGAACTGGACCGCCGCCAGGAAGAATTTGAATGCCAGCGGACGGAAATCGAACGCCAGCGCGCCGAAATCGAAGAAACTGCCCGGACGCTTGACTCCTTGCGCGAAGAACTCAATCGAAAGACGTCCGAAAATTACGAACTCCTCTCCCAAATACAGTCTGAACGCAACTTACTGGAAGAACGGAAAGCGACGTTGGACAGACAACAATCCGAACTGGAAAACCGTCAGGAAGAAAGCGAAGAACTCGTCGCCGTCCGCGCAGAGCTGGAAGAAAAAAAGGCAGATATCGCCGCGCTCAGAACCGCCCTCGCTTCCCACGAAGAAGCCATGCGGCTTCTCAAAAGCGACTACGAAAACAAGACCGCCGAGCATTACAACCGATCGGTGGAGCTCAGGGCGCAGCAGGCGCAACTCGACGAGCAGCGCGAAAAACTGGACGCCGAGCGGCGGGAAAACGAGCAAAAGAACGATGAGCTGGAAACCCTGAAAATTCAGCTTGCCGAAAAGGAAAAAGAATTGGCGGACCGGGAACAGGCGATTTCCGAACTCAACGAATCCGTCCGCTCCTCCGGCGAAAACGTCGCCTCCACCCTCTCCGAACTGGAAGCCAGGGAAACGGCGGTGAAAGAGCAGGAAGCCGCCCTCGCCAGAGAGCGCGAGGAATACGAAGCCGCCCGCGAAGAATGGGAAACGCTGAAAAATTCGTTTGAAGAAGAAAAAGCAAACTTTGAATCGGAAAGAGACGCCCTCCTCTCCGACAGCGAACAGCTCTCCGGAAAAGAGGAAGAATTGCGCGCCCTCAAAGAAGAACTCGAAGCGCAGAATCTCTCGTTTGAAGCCATACAAAAACAGATCGACGAACGGCAAGCCGAACTCCTCCGACAAGAAACCGCCCTCAGCGAACAACAGGCGGCTTTCGACGAAAAACAAACAGAACTGGAAACCAGGCAAACCGAACTCGAAGAAAAACAATCGAAACTGGACCAAAAGGCTTACGAACTCGAAGAAAGGCAAACGAAACTCGACGAAAGACAAACGGAACTGGACAAAAAGAATTACGAACTGACCGAAAAAGAATATTGCTTGCAGGAAAATCAGCGGGTGATCGAAACGCAGCGCTCGCAGACGGACACTTCCGCGGCCGATATTCAGCGTCAGAGAGAAGAGATTGCGGCACGGCAAAACGACCTGATGCGCGGAAGCGAACAGTTGCAGAACGAAATCGCCGCTTTCCGTCAGCAACAGAAAGACCTGGCGTCCAGACAAGCCATTTACAATCAGCAGCAACTGGATTTCATGACCCAGAAAAACACGCTTGCCGCCCAGCAATTTGATTTTGCCGACCGGCTGGCCTCCTATAACGCTCAGGTCAAGCAGTTCAACGACGGTCTCGCGCGGTTCAACGAAGAACAGAATACCCTCCGCGTCGAAAAACAGAAATTCGAGACGGAAAAAAAGGAACTGGAAGAAACTCGTTCCAGACTGGAAAGCGAAAAATCCGCTTTGGAACAGCAGAAGACGGATTTTGAAAAAGCCCAGCTGGAAACGGAAAAAAAGAAACTGGAACTCACTGCCGAACACCAGGAAAAGAGCGCGGAACTGGACAAGCGTCTTTCCGAACTGAAAGAAAAGGAACTCGATCTCGAAAACCGCGAAAACGCGTTGAATGCGGCGCGCCGGGAATTCAACTCCCGCCGCTATGCGGCGGATTATTCCAACAACAACGCCGCGCCCGCAGAACCGCCCTATCCCGGTTACGGAGTGCCCTATCCCGCGCCTTCCGGATTTCTGGAAAACGAATACCGCCGTACCGCGACACAGCAAAACGCGCCGGCCGCGACTGTCAGACAGCAACCCCCCGTTGCGGGCGACAAAGAGGAAATCGACTTCGGAGATCTTCGCAAACGTGCGCAGGCGGACGGCATTCAGCTGAAAACAGCCGGAAGCATGGGCGGGAAAGCAAAAACCGCGGAAGCGACAGCGACGCCCGTATTCAACAAAGGGCTCACGCTGTTCAAATCTGCGCTGATCACTTTCTGCATCGTACTTGCGGAAAGCCTGGTAATTTTCTTCGTCAAGGACAAGCTGAATGTTTCCGGACTGTACCCCGCCGTCGGGTGCGGCATAGGACTTGCGGCATTCCTGCTCTGCACCGTTCTGTATGCCTGCGGATACCGGCCTCAGTCCAAACGGGCCAAGCACCCCGGCTATATTCTCAATGCCTCCATACTGTTCGTCATCGGCGTTATCGCGGTCAGCATGATCGCCGTCTACCTCAAAGCCGATCTCAAACAGCCGGCAGAATTGCTTGCCTATGTCATTCTGCCCGTCATCTATCTGCTCAACATCATTCTCTTTGCCGTCTTCTATTTCCTGTTTGCGATGAGCGCAAAGAGTCCCCGGGAATGAGCAAACCTTTCATCTGTCTTACCGTAAAAAGATCCTAAGTTCAGCCCCTGCGAAAAGATTCCCGCAGGGGCTGATAGTTTTCCCGGCGGGACGACAGGCACCTTTTCCATCCTCTCCGCTGACTGTAATTGCATAATTTAAGATTACTCTTCCGCTTTGCAGAAAAATTACATAAGCGCCGGGTTACGTCCTTACTTTCTTCTTGTCGCGGGATGTTTCCCGCGCGGCGCAATACTTATCCGCAAAACACACCAGCCAGCCCTCCCGGGAACGCGGCGGCCAGAACAAGGTGAGCGGAAACATATGCGTACGGATAATATAATAGACTTTGTCGTCCACGCCGAACTGCTCTCTTGCGTTTTTCGCCGCCAATGCGGTGTGACAGAATCCGTGCTTCCGGCCCGCCCGCTTTCTGACATGCCAGTCATACAGATAAAAATCGTGCAGAAAAGCCCCTTCCGTCAACGCCCGTTCATCCACTTTCCACTTCCATTTTCTGGCCAGATACAAACTGCATTTTGCCACGTTCAGACAATGTTCGTAAGTGCTTACGTCGCCGTGCTGGATAAAACTTCGCATATGCTGCACCGCTTCATTCCGAAGAATCGGCCCCAGGAGCCTTTCGACATCGACAGCGCATTCCTCGCTTTTTTCCAGTAACGTCATCTTAATTTTCATTCCTCCCGGCATTCTCCGATCCTTTCCGTTTGTTTCACGTGAAATACGTTCGGTTTTTCCTTCCTCTTATTTCCGGTCAAAAAACAGGGTTTTTCACCGGAATTTGCCGCAAAAGCACGAAAAATCAATTCTGAGGGAGCGTTTCCAAAACCATGAAAGCGTCCCTGTGTTCCACCGAAGTGGAAAAGACGATCTGCGTTTTGGTCTTTCCGAAATGCTGCAACTCCCCGATAAAGTGATCGAGCTCGGCCGTCGTCCGGAACAAAACTTCGATGAGCATGGCGTAATCGCCCGTAACGCAATTGCACTCCACCACGTTCATGCAGGAGCGGATATAGGGATAAAACTCCTTTTTCTGAACGGGTTCCACTTCCAGATTGATAAAGGCCTTGATGTTAAACCCGAACGCCTGCGGATTGATATGGGTGTAATACCCCTGTATATAGCCGTCTTTTTCCAGCTTTTCAATCCTGGCGGAAACCGCCGGAGGAGATAAAAAAGTCTTTTCGGCGATGTGCTTGATGGAAATGCGCGCGTCTTCCCGCAACAAAGACAAAATTTTCAGATCGGTCGCATCCGCCGCCGGAACTCCTTTCTGCCCGGATTCGTTTTTAGCCATCCGTTCCTCCTCTTTCCCGTCCATATATATGCGGGAATTATCTCCGAATGATTTCTTTTATTATACTCTATTTTCCGGCAAATTGTCAACGACAAAAACGGGAAACCGAGAAAGCAGTTTTCCCCGGCAGGATTTTTTCAAATAATTTCCCGAAAATGAAAAAACCGCCGAAAAATCAGTTGACGGAAAAAAAATTTTTTGCTATAATATCAAAGCAAGATCACGGAGGCGTAGCTCAGCTGGTTAGAGCGCTACCTTGACATGGTAGAGGTCGAAGGTTCGAGCCCTTTCGCGTCCACCAGAAAAAAGCACAACATGCGGAGTCTTATTCCCGTGCTGTGCTTTTTTGATACATTTCCGGCAACCGGAGTATCCGGTTGCCGGAATTTTTTCTCATAAATCTTTCCGACTCTTACTTTTCAGCGCCCTGCCGAAAAGGGTTCATAGACATATTTATGATTTCCGTCCGCGTCCGTTTCAATCCGGACGGTGTATCTCTGGCGATCTTTTCCGCTGCCCACATACAGGCGGATGCGTTCTCTGCCGTACTCCGTCTCCCTCTTGAAGGAGAACCGATCGGTCTTTCCGTCTTTGTAGCACGCCATTTCCAGCTCGGTTTCCCCGTCTTCGGTTTCATAAGAGAAGGTGCTGCGTTCCACCACGCGATTGTTTTCTATCACGGAATAGCTGTAAGATTGCTCGCTTTCATTCCGTTCCGATTCCAGTTCCTGCTCCACGAGCATATAGCGATTTTCGCCGAGCGTCACACGAAACTTGGTTTCCGCTTGCATTTCATCCCGTTCGGTTTCAATCTCCCGTTCGCCGTGAATGGCATATTCCTGCCCTTCAATCACCATGATTCCCTCGATCGCATAATTCTCTTCCGTTTCCTCCTCATCCCAATCGTCCCAATCATCGTCGTCATCGTCGTCATCGCCGGGAATCTGGATCTGATTGTAATACATCATATACTGCAGACGATTTCCTTCCATATCCTGATAAGAAACAACCGTCTTTTCCGTATATTCCGCCCGGTCCGACGTCTGGGAGACTATGCTGAATCCGCCGTCGCTGAGAAGGCTTTCCACCAACCCCATGTAACGATCGAGTTCGGAAGTGTCCAGACCGGCATTGCCGGAATCCGCAGGCGGTATTTCTTCCGAAGTATCCGGAACAGGTTGCGTGCTGTCCGCAGGAGGCGTTTCCGTTTCGGAATCCGCGGTAAGCCGTACAGACATAGCCGCCGCGGGCGCGGTTTTTGCGGTTCCGCCGTCGTTCATTGCGGAAATCAGCATACCCGCCGAAGCGGCGCTGAATCCGTAAACCGATTCCGTCGTCGTCAGCTGTCCGAATTTCCCGTCCGTACCGAAATCTGTCCCCCCTTTACAAGCCCCCAATCCGAGCGTGAGCGTAAGCGCAAGCGTCGATGTCATCGCAGCCAATAACTTTTTCATGATTTTTTTCTCCTTGTCATTTTTGTTTTTTGAATTACAGAATAAACTCAACCTTAATGTACCGAGCAGGAGTTATCCGGATTTTTCCTGCTACACCTATACAACAAACCGCACGGGACATTTTGTTGGTAAAATCAAAAAATTTTTTTGCAATTTTTTTTACTTTATGTCAGAGCCTTGACGAATTTGCAAATTCACTATATAATAGAATAAAAAACAAAAGAAATTTTCGGTTTTTACCAACAATTTTTTCAGTTTGAATTGTTGATATAATGGATGAGATATGAAAAACAACGATCGGCTCGAACAAAAAATAGCCCGGCTGAAAGACGGCGACGCGCGTGCGTTCGATTATATCTACGAACACACCAACCGTTACGTCTATTTTGCCGTATTTTATATTCTGCGGGACAAAATGTACGCCGAAGATATTTTACAGGATACTTTTGTCCGGGCCGTTTCGTCCATTTCCCAATATACTCCGGGCACAAATTTCATCGCATGGATCTGCGCCATCGGAAAATCTCTCGCGCTCAACCACCTGAAAAAATATCGCCGGGAAATCCCCACGGATTTTGAAATCGATTCTTACAAATACGGCTCACGCGAACCGGAAATCCCCTATATATTCGATCTGGCTTCGAGAATCCTCGACGAAGACGAATACGAAATCGTCATGCTGTGCCAGGTCTCCGGCTATAAACGTCGGGAAGTGGCCGAAATGCTCGGCATTCCCATCGGCACCGTTACCTGGAAAAACAACGAAGCCCTGAAAAAACTAAGACGACATCTCGAAAAGGAGGGCAGCTTATGAAAGACGTAAAAAAACTTTTATCTGCAAACGCAAAAGCCATTCTGCCCGACGACAACGTCAAAAAGAATATCAAGCGCGAACTGGGTATGGAAGAAACGGATGCCACCCTCGTCTACGCACACGGCGGCGAACGGGTTGCCGCGAACCTGAAAATAAAGTTCCTCAGCGTCTGCGCCGCCGCAATGGCGATTGTCCTGACACTGTGTTTCCTGATTCCCGCGCTCAAAAAATCCGGACTCTCCGGCACCGGATCGGGCAACAAATTCATGCAGATCACCGACGCCGACTCCTTCTATGCCTACGGCGCAGCGTCCGTCGGAATACTCCTCTCTGCTTCCGGTCCGGCGCAGACCACGGAAGCGATTTCGGCAAACGCCGACACCGATTCGGGCAAAAACGGAGCCATTGCTCTCGCCGCAACGACAAAATCAAGCGCGGTTTCTTCCGAAAAAACGTTCTCCTCCGGCGTTCCGGCAAATCAAGACGTTTCTCTTCCTTCCGAATCCTTTGAAGACATCAACCGGTATATGTCCCTGGTGGAAAGCCTTCTGAGCGAAGGTTCGATTGAAGGAACGGGCATTGCGGGAGAAAAAGGTTATTCGTTCGGGATGTCCGTGCAATATACGGATTTGCTCGGCGGCATCGCTTCCTATACGATGTATTACGACAAAATCTTTCTGTACGGAGAGACCGACGGAGACGAACGGGAAGAGAATTATGCCATCAAAGGTATTTTGTGCACAGAAACCGCAGAATATTCCGTAGAAGGCAACTACGAAACGGAAAACGAATCCGACGAGTCGGAAAGCGAGCTGTATTTCAAAGCATTTACGGATGATACCCGATCGTCTTATATCGAAGTTGAACAGCAATACGAATCGGAAGAAGACGGACAGGAAATCGAACGGGAATACGTCTATTCCGTGTACCGGAACGGAAAACTTACCGAAAAAACCGTCATCGAATACGAATCGGAAGACGGAGAACTGGAATTGCTGCTGGAAATTACCAAAGACGAAAAGACGGAAACGCTCACTTTTCGGGACGTATCCGAAAACGGCGAAAGAATATTGCAGGCCAAAGGCACTTTTAACGGCGAACGCGTACAATTCCGCGTGTATATCCGGCAGGGAAAATATCATTATGTATTCCAGGACGGCTCCTCTTCCGATTTTGACCGGTTGGAAGACGACGATGACGACCGGGAACACGGGCACCGCTACGACTGATTTTCAGTTGAAAACTTCATATTCCGATAAAGAAAAGCCGTCCCTCCCGCTTTTGCGGAAGGGACGGCTTTTCAGACATTATCCTGTAAACCAGTCGTTTTAAGCGTTTTTCATCCCCTCTTCGATCGCGACGGCCACAGCGACGGTCGCGCCGACCATGGGGTTGTTGCCCATACCGATCAGGCCCATCATCTCGACGTGCGCGGGAACGGAGGAAGAACCTGCGAACTGAGCGTCGGAATGCATTCTGCCCATCGTATCGGTCATGCCGTAGGAAGCGGGGCCTGCCGCCATATTGTCGGGATGGAGCGTTCTGCCCGTGCCGCCGCCGGAAGCAACGGAGAAATACTTCACGCCGTTTTCCACGCACCACTTCTTGTAGGTGCCGGCAACGGGATGCTGGAATCTCGTAGGATTGGTGGAGTTTCCGGTGATGGACACGCCCACTTTTTCCAGCTTCATAATCGCCACGCCTTCGGGAACATCGTCGGCGCCGTAGCATTTTACTTTGGCGCGGGGACCGTCGGAGAACGCTTTCTCATACACGACTTTCACCGTTTCGGTGGAATGATCGAATTCGGTTTCCACAAACGTAAAGCCGTTGATTCTCGAAATGATATAAGCCGCGTCTTTGCCGAGGCCGTTCAGAATGACGCGAAGCGGATTCTTTCTCACTTTATTTGCGTTCTGCGCGATGGAAATAGCGCCTTCCGCCGCCGCGAACGATTCGTGGCCGGCAAGGAAGCAGAAGCATTCCGTCTCCTCGGAAAGGAGCATGGCGCCGAGGTTGCCGTGGCCGAGACCGACCAGTCTGTTCTGCGCAACGGAGCCGGGAATACAGAACGCCTGCAGGCCGATACCGACGGCAGCCGCCGCGTCGGATGCTTTTTTGCAGCCTTTTTTGATCGCGATCGCCGCGCCTACCGTGTAAGCCCACACCGCATTATCAAAGCAGATCGGCTGAGTTCCGCGAACAATTTTTTCGCAATCGACGCCTTTGGAAAGACAGATGTCCCTGCATTCTTCGACGGAAGAAATACCGTATTCTTTCAGAACGCCGTTGATTTTATCGATTCTTCTTTCATAACCTTCAAATAATGACATTAGCTTGTCCTCCTTGCTTACTCTTCACGAGGGTCGATGAATTTCACGGCGCCCTGTTCGGCGGTGAATCTGCCGTAATGCCCCATCGCCTTCTTATAGGCTTCGTTGGGTTCCATTCCCTTCTTGATGAAATCGGTCATCTTGCCGAGCGAAACAAATTCGTAGCCGATCACTTCGTTGTTGGCGTCCAGCGCGATACGGGTGACATAGCCTTCGGCCATTTCCAGATATCTCACGCCCTTCTCCAAAGTGGAATACATCGTACCCACCTGAGAACGATGCCCCTTGCCGAGGTCTTCGAGCCCCGCGCCGATGGGCAGACCGTCATCCGAGAAGGCGGACTGAGAACGTCCGTACACGATCTGGAGAAACAGCTCTCTCATCGCCGTATTGATCGCGTCGCACACAAGGTCGGTATTCAGGGCTTCGAGCGGCGTTTTTCCGGGAAGAATCTCGGCAGCCATAGCCGCGGAATGCGTCATGCCGGAGCAGCCGATCGTCTCGACAAGCGCTTCCTGAATGATACCCTGTTTGATGTTCAGAGTGAGTTTGCAGGCGCCCTGCTCGGGAGCGCACCAACCCACGCCGTGCGTAAGGCCGCTGATGTCTTTGATCTCTTTCGCATGGATCCACTTGCCCTCTTCGGGAATCGCGGAATTTTCATGACGGGCAACGCCCGCGCCTTTGGCGACGCAGAACATCTGTGCAACATCTTGTGATATTGTCATTATGAATTCCTCCAAAAAATATTGTTTCCTTTGACGATTTATCTCTTTACCGATTTAAACCTTTTACAGTATAACACATTTTTTCGGAAATTTCAACAGCAATTCGGCCCTTTTTTCCCTTTTCCGAAAAATTTTTCCTGCCTGACCTCGC
>ERZ1090861.1776-NODE-1777-length-10408-cov-5.333623_pt1 | contig 10408 bp, 11 predicted proteins | sample MGYA00478482_ERZ1090861 | MGnify/ENA primary metagenome ERZ1090861 (study PRJEB33644, sample SAMEA5815744) | chicken gut metagenome | biome: Chicken; feature: Gastrointestinal Tract; material: Caecum | place: Ireland | collected 2019-01-01 | study: A study of... | reverse complement strand
TATAAGAGACAGGATATGAATGCGCAGGTATTCGGTATCCGGGTTTACGCTCCCCGCGCCACCGAACGCGCCGGAGAAAAATCCAACTGCCGACAGAATTATTATGCCTGACAATAAAAAAGTTATGCAAAATTTTTTCATAAAAAAATAACCTCCGTGTCCCGGCCGGGAAAAGCTGTCTTTTTCCCTTCCGCACGCAAGTTATTCCCCGCTTTGAAAAAATTTATACATTCAGAATATTTTTTCTCTTCTGCGCCTGCCTTTTCGTAAAAAACCGCGCCGGCCGTGGAGACGGCCGGCGCGTCCCTTCTCGGATTCTGCGCCTTTTCTGTTATTTCGCCTTTTTCTGCCAACGACGGGACTTCTCCCCGCCGAAAAATCTCCTTTATTCCCGGAATTCAATCGGAAACACCGTTTTCCAGCTCCTCCCACTTATGCTCGTGCAGTTCCCCTTCCGTCGTCAGGTCGCGGTATCCGGTCTGCCGGAGCGCCTCATACAGAGCAATGGCCGCGGAATTTCCGAGATTGAGAGAACGGGCTTCGGAAATCATGGGAATGCGCAGACACTCGTCGGGATGACGAAGGAGCAACTCCTCGGGCAGTCCTCTGGTCTCCTTCCCGAACACGAGAAAATCCCCATCGCGGAAACAAACGTCGCTGTGCCGTTTTCTGCCCTTGGTCGTAAAAAAGAAAAAACGGGAAGCGGGAAACGCGGCGCACACTTCTTCAAAGCTGTCGTAATAAGAAACGTGTACGAGAGGCCAGTAATCCAGCCCCGCGCGCCTGAGGTATTTATCGGTCACTTCAAAACCCAGCGGCCGCACCAGGTGCAGCCATGCCCCCGTCGCCGCGCAGGTCCGCGCGATATTGCCCGCATTCTGCGGAATTTCCGGTTCTACCAAAACTATATGAAACATATCCCGATCCTTTTTTCCGATTATTTTGCCGTCTGCTTGTCTCTCCCCGACCTTACGCTTTCAAAAATCCTTTCCGTTGCCGTAAACGCCGGGAATATCAAACCCATAAAAATACGCAGACGCGCCGAAGCAAAAAAACTTTTCAATCTTCCCGCGCTTATGCGCCGGGCGCGCCCTTTTATTATTGTATCACTCCCGCCGGATTTTGGCAAGCATTGGCAGGCGGTCGGAAGCATGAAAGAAAAAATACGGCGCATACTGAGTGACGTAGGCGGAAGCCTTTGGAGAAAAAAGAAATGCAATTTGTACAAACGGAAACTTGTAAAAATCTGGCGCGCAGTTTCGCAGGCGAAAGTCAGGCGGGAATGCGCTATCAACTTGTGGCGAAAGCGGCGATGAAAGAGAATCTGAAAACGCTTGCCGACGCCATCAGGACCATCGCAAAGAACGAAACGTATCATGCGAAACGATTCTTTGAAATGCTGCAGGAAAAAGGCGGCGGCAAAGACAATATCGGGCTGGACGCAGGGTATCCCTTTCACGGGGGCACGCTGGAGGACGGACTCCGTTTCGCGGCTATGGACGAAAAAAGCGAATTTACGGAGATTTATCCGAAGTTTGCCGAAACGGCGGAACAGGAAGGCTTTAAGGACATCGCCGCGCTTTATCGCCTGGTAGCGGACGTTGAAAAACAGCACAACATCATTTTCAACTACCTCTATGAAGCGGTGAAAAACGGAACGCTTTACAAAAACGATTCGCCCATTTTATGGGTTTGCAGCGAGTGCGGCTACATGCACGTCGCCACGGAAGCGTGGAAGATCTGCCCGCTTTGTCGGGCGGAACAGGGGTATGTGGAACTGCATCTTCCCTTTGAAGGCGTCAGGGTCTGAAAACACTCTCTTCCGCCTCGGATGATTTCATGAAAAGGAGAAAAAAATTATGAAAAACCAGAAAAACAACAAAAATTATCAGAACAATTCCCAAAACCATTCTCAGAATTCTCACAATTCTCAGAACAAGAACTGCGGCAACAAGAATTGCGGCATGAAAAAGAACGGCTATGACGCGCAGGATTGCAAATAAGCGTAAAAAACGTCTTCTGCCGACCGAAAAAGCCGTAGCTCTTACCGATATGCGCTCTTCTACGGACGTGAACGGCAGTTATACGGGAAAGCCCGAAAACGCGCGGGAAATCCCCGTGCAGGACGCGGACGATCTCTGAAAAAACAAATCCGCTTTCCGGTTTTCCGGAAAACGGACATTTGCGGAATCTTCAGCCGGGTTCCGCAAGAAAGCGCCTTCGTATTCCGAAGGCGCTTTCTTCTTAAATTGACGGCAAAGCCCGCCTTATGCGGGCTTTGCCGGTTATACTTTCAAAAATTTCAAGCGGCTCACCGGTTGTTTCGCCGTCCTGGCGAAGCCTTAAAAATCGTCGTCGCGGCGGCTCTTCTTTCTGCCCGAACGGGGCGCGGGCGCGTCATCGTCGTCAAACGAATCGTCGTCATCGTCGTCATCGTCGTCATCGTCGGGATAATAATCATCCGCAGAGACGTACTCGAAATCGTCCTCGGTCTTTTCCTCTTCTTCGTCCTCTTCTTCCTCTTCCTCCTCATCGTCGTCAAACTCGCCTTCGGACAGGGGAATTCCGAGATCGTCCGCGTCGTCGTCGAGATACGTTCTCCAGGCGTCGTCCTTTTCGGGATCTTCCGTCTCTTCTTCTTCGTACTCCGTCTTCTTTTTGCACTCGTCGCACATCTTTTCCCCGGGCCGCATATAATTTTCCCCGCAGATCGGGCAAAGCTCGGTCTCTTCCGTCGATTCCTCTTCTTCCAGATCGTCCGCAAACGTCTTTGCGCCCTGCATCTCCTTGATGCAGACGTCGCAGTATTCCTGTTTATCCGCATCGATATAATTCAGTTCGCATCTGGGACACAATACATACCTTGCCATAGAGTTTTCCCTCTTTCCGTTTATTTCTTATCCATCAGCCGACAGGATTGATTTTGCTATATTATATTAAGATTTTCCAAGTTTGTAAACTGTTTTTCGACAGTTTTGCGAGATTTCAGGAAATTTTTTTATTTTTCGGAGTTCCCGATCCCCGCGCCGGCGCCTTCTCCGTTTTTGCACGCTTTTCCCCGTCCGTTGCACGCTTTTCCCGAATCGCTTTTTCAGGCTCTGAAATATTTTCCGGCAATCCGCTTTCCGGGCTGCCGTTTTGCCGCAGCGCTCCCCGCCGAGACTTTTTATCCGCTTCTCCTTATCCCCTCTTTCCCGGCAATCCTCTTTCCGGAGCAGGCCGTCTCCTTTTTTGCCCCTTTATCGGGCAAACCTCCGAATTTCTATATCAAAAAAGCGCTCGTCGCTCCCCTGTATGCCTCTTTTGGGTTCATTTCTTTCCTCCGGAGTCCCGGCGTATGCGATTGCCTTTCCTTTTGCCTACCCTATTTTGTTCCTTTTTCCGGCTTTCATAACATTCCCGCACAAAAAAGCGCAGGCCCGCCGCCCGCGCTTTATACTTTGAAAATCCCGCTTCGAACATTGCGACCGCATAGCCGCAAAAAATCACAAAAAACGACGCCCGTCCCGTCCGCGCCTGCGATCACGCCCGATAATCCTTGCGCAGAAAAGGGCTTTCGATTTTTTCTTCCGTCAAAAGCCCGTATTTTTTCGGATGACGGTAGGCATTGCCGTGCACTTCCGTGTTCCGGTAACGCCGGAGCTGTTCCAGATCGATTCCGGCCAGATAAATTCCCTCGCGGCCGTCCGCCTGCAAGAGGCAGGTATCCCTCGAACCGGCCTGTCCGGGCAGATAGGCCACGCCGTCAAAAACGCTGGAATTGCCGTTGCAGTCGGGAACGGTATCGGGATAATTGCAAGTGGCGATCGCCAGCATATTTTCATACGCCCTCGCGCGGAGCTGTGCCAGCCGATTGATTTCCATGGGGCAGGCATTGGGCACCAGAATCAGTTCCGCCCCTTTCAGCATCAGAATTCTCGCGCTTTCGGGAAATTCCCTGTCGAAACAAATCATCGCCCCGACCTTCACTTTCCCGCAGGAAGTATCCAGTTCCGCCACATAAAAATCCTCTCCGGGAATCAGCGCGCGTTCCGCCCCGAAATCGCAGGTGTGTACTTTCGCGTAAACCATACGGCGTTCTCCCCGCCGATCGAAAAGCGTCAACGCATTCCTGGGCCCCCTCTTCGTCTTTTCCAGAAAAGTAATCGCGATTGCCATATTCAGTTCCCCCGCAAGCCGTCCGAATGTCTCCACAAACGCATCGTCGGCGGCTACGGCATCCCCGTTCCATTCCCGCGTTTCTCCGCCGATACGGTATCCGTTGCTCCACATCTCCGGAAAAAGCGCGATCTCCGCCCCCAGTTTTTTCGCTTCTTCGCAGGCCGTTCTTCCCTTTTCCAGATTTTCCCGCAAACTGCCGCACGGCGTCAGCTGTAACAGCGCAATTTTCAAGATTTTTTTCATCTCCCTTTCCTCCCCGCCGGCTTCTTTCCCTCCGCGCCCTTTTTTTCTTTCCGGCAAAGCCCTTCCGGGCCGGAATACCGGAAGAAATCGGCCGAATCCGCACAAAAATCCGCCCCGACTTCCGCGGACAAACGTTTCCGGAAAGCAAAAAACGAGCCGTTCCGGCCCGCATACCGTCTTGTTTGCGCTCAATTCCGACAAAGTACCGAAAAAGTCCGGCACAGACAAAACCTCTCGATTTTTTCCGCATCGGAAAACGGCTCTCCGCCGGGCCCGCCGATTGTCCCGGGCGATTTCAGGATTTTTGTCCCCCGAACCGATCGAAAAGGATATCCGAAAGAACCGCGAACCGTTCGGGCGAAAGGGTCTCCCCGCGGGCCTTTTCATCAATTCCCGCTTTTGCGAGAATGTCTTTCGCCTGCTCCCTGGTGAGATCGAACGTATTGACGAGATTGTTTTCCAAAGTTTTCCGCCTGCCCGAAAAAGCGCACCGCACGGTTTTCCGGTACATTTCCTCATTTCTGACGGAGAGTCTCCCTCGCCGGAAATCGATGCGCACGACGGCGGAATCGACATTCGGCCGGGGGTAAAACAGCGTCCTGGGCACTCGTTTGACAATCCTCGCCTCCCCTTTCAAAGCGATTGCGGCGGTAATGGCGCCGTATTCCGGAGTTCCCGCTTTCGCGCAGAACCGTTCGGCGACCTCTTCCTGCACCATCACGGAAACGCTCTGACAGCGCCCGCTTTCTTCCAGCAGTTTTGTCACCAAAGGGGTGGTGATATAATAAGGCAGATTGGCGACCACCCGGTATTCCCCGATTTCCTCTTCAAATCCGGGCAGATTGAGTTTGGAAAAATCCCGAAAAATCACCTCGACGTTTTCCAGGCCCTGCAAAGCCTCGGCCAGTACGGGCTGCAAATCCCTGTCGACGTCGAACGCATACACTTTCCGTGCCCGGACGGCGATTGCGCGGGTAAGGGTGCCCGCCCCGCAACCGATCTCCACGACGACGGAGTCCGGCGTAACCCCGGCGGCCTCCACGATCGCGCCGAGGAGATTGGGATCGGAAAGAAAATTCTGTCCGAGTTGTTTTTTGAACCGGAATCCGTATTTTTCCAGAACCCCGCGCAGATTTTCCATACTGTCTCCTTTTCCTCCCCGCCGGGCGCATCTCGCCCCAACGGGACGCCGAATAACGTGCAGCCGTAAGCCAACCACGCATAGCCGCACCCCTGCCCGCCGGAATCGGGTCAAGGGGCAATGCCCCTTGCGGGTGCAGGGCGGAGCCCGCAGACCATCGCCGTCAGGCGCACCAAGCCCCGACATAAGCAAACCCAAGGTTTGCGCCTTATTGCCGTCAGGCAATCCCCGCCGTCAGGCGCTCTGACCCCGACATAAGCAAACCAAGGGTTTGCGCCAACCGCCGCCGGGCGGTCACACGCCGCCGGGCGCACCCACCCCCACAAAGCAAGCCGTTCCGGCTTGCGCCGAACCGGGTCAAGGGGCAATGCCCCTTGCGGGTGCAGGGCGGAGCCCGCAACTATTGCCGAAGGCAATCCCCGCCGTCAGGCGCTCTGACCCCGACATAAGCAAACCAAAGGTTTGCGCTTTATCGCCGCCGGGCGGTCACACGCCGTCGGGCGCCCTTACCCCAAACAAGCCGTCGTCGCAACCCTGCCCCGACTCTCCGTCCGCTCAGACCGATAAGGGCGATAAAACGCTTTCAGACGCCGCGATGTTTTTCAGAAGCCGGCGAAGTTCAGGAATCGGCAATATATTTCCGCACCCGCAGGGGGATTCCCACGCTGTCGGCCACGCGGCGGCAGGCTGCCACCTCCTCTTCACCTACGATGTCCACCACCGAAAACCAGCACTCGATCCCCGCCCGTCTGCACTGCCGCGCAAAATCGAGAATTGCGGTGTAGCCCGCCTCCTTGAACTGCGAACGGCAAACCGGCTGATACTTTTCCGCGCTGGAAGCATTCAGAGAAATATTGATTTTATCGATTTTTCCCTTCAGCTCGGGAACGATCTCCCGCTTGTTGATGAGATTTCCCTGCCCGTTGGTGTTCAGCCTGGTCCCCAGTCCCTTGGCATGCGCATAATCCGCCACCGCGGCCATCTCCGACATCTTATACGTCGGTTCCCCGAATCCGCAGAACACCACTTCGCGGTACTTCGACAAATCTCCCAGCCCATTCATCGCCGCAATCACCTTCTCCGGCGTCGGATCCCCGTGCCTGAGCCACAGGAAATTCCCGTAATAGCTCGCCCGCTCGTTCCGCACGCAGAACAGGCACCCGTTGGAACACTTGTTGGTGAGATTGATGTAAATATTCCCGTCCAGCACATAGACGTAAGTGTCCTTGCGATTGTCGGCATTCTTGTTTCCGTTCTGACCGCTTTGGCCGTTCTGGTTGAATTTATTCTTGCCTTTCGCATTCTTTCCGGCCGATTTGTCGCGTACCTGCTCCCGTTGTTCACGGTTGTCCCGTCCGTCTCGCCTCTCGTGATTCCGGCCGTTCCGGTTATCGCGGCCGCGATTATCGCGGTTATCCCGATTGTCCCGGTTTTTTGCGGGCGCAGAGCCCTTTCCCGGTTCGCCGCCCCGCTCGGCATTGGGGCGCCGGGGGGCGTTCAAATTCTTTTCCTCGCTTTTCAGCTCGTTTTTCAAATCGTTTCTGTTCTCTTTCATATCCTTCTGTCGGCGAGCCGGAAAAACAGTCTTTCCGCGTTGGAAAAAATCCGCCCTTCCAGTTCCTCCTCCTTTTCGTTTCTCAAAGCCGCAAGATTTCTGACGACGTGCGCGACGTTTCCGGGCTCGTTCGGAAAAACGCCGCGGAAAGGCACGGGGGTGAGATAGGGGCTGTCCGTTTCGGACAAAATCCGGTCAGAGGGCACCCGTCTCGCGCTCTCCTGCACTTTTTTGGCGTTTCGGAAAGTGGACGTGCCTCCGAAGGAAAAATACATCCCCAGCGCCGCAAACGCCCCGACCATTTCCGCCGAATAGGAATAGCAGTGCATGAGTCCGCCGAAGCGAAGCCTGTCTGCTTCCGATTGCAGCAATTCCAGCGTTTCCGCCGCCCCGTCCCGGCTGTGCACGACGACGGGCAGACCCAGCTCGTCCGCAAGCCGGAGCTGGCGGACAAACAGCTCCCTCTGCAATTCCCGCGGGGGATTATCGGGAAAATGATAGTCCAGCCCGATCTCGCCGACCGCGACGCATTTGCTCTCTTTGGCCAGCGCCGCAATCTCCGCAAGGTCCCCCTCCCGGTACTTTCCCAGCTCTTCCGGCTGGAATCCGGCCGTAAAATACACGTCGGCGTGCCGGGCGGAAAGTTCCGCCGCCGCCCGCGAGGAAGCAAGGTCGAATCCCGACGAAACAAACGCCGTTACGCCCGCATCCCGGGCGCGGGAAAGCACAGCTTCCACGCCGCCGACCCCTTCGTATTCTCCGCCCGTCAGATGGCAGTGCACATCGATAAACAAATCCCTGCCCCCTCGGTCAACCGATTTTCGCGCCGCTTTCCAGAGCGGAATCGTCCGGCACGACCAGCGCCAGTTTCCCGTTTTCGTCCTCCGCCGCGAGAATCATGCCCTCGGACAGCACCCCGCAGAGAGTGACGGGTTTTAAGTTGGTGACGAACACCACCTTTTTGCCGATCAGTTCCTCGGGTTTATAATGTTTCCCGATTCCGGACACCACCGAACGGGTCTCCGCGCCGAATTTCACCGTCTCGTGCAGGAGTTTGGAGGACTTGGGCACCTTTTCGCAGGCGACGATTTCCCCCACCTGCAAACGGACCTTCGCAAAATCCTCAATCGAGATTTCCTCCGCCTTTTCCTCTTCCGCCGTTCCGCCCTCTGCCTGCGCCGCATCCTTCTTTTCCGTTTCGGAAACAACCGAAACGGCGGTATTTGCAGTTCCGGCCGGCGTCGCTTTGGCGATCTTGATTCCGGATTTTTTCGCCGCCGCCTGTGTTTCCGTCGCGGCCTGACCGGACGACTCCGCCTGTCCTTTTGCCCCGGCGGTGTTTGCAGTATTCGCAGTTCCGTCGGTTCCGGCGGTTTCGGCGGCCGCTTCGGCGCGCTGTGCCTCGCGGATCTTTTCGATTTCCGGTTCCAGCGCCTTGAAATCGATCCGGGCAAACAGCGCGGAAACGGGGGTGACCGTCACGCGCTCCGCAAGCCCGAAGCGGGCGCATTCTTCCAGCGAACGGTCGGTCCCGCCGAACGCCGCCAGAATCTTCGCCGACGTGTCGGGCATAAAGCTGTCGAGCAGGGACGCGCCCGTCTGAATGGCTTCCGCGAGGTTGTAGAGCACGTCGTTCAGCCGTTCCTTTTTGCTCTCCTCTTTGGCAAGCGCCCAGGGCATGGTTTCGTCGATATACTTATTAGCGCGGCGGAAGAGCGCAAAAATCTCCGTCAGGGCGTCCGCAACGCGCAGTTCGTCCGCGCGGGCGCGCACCCGGGAAACCGTCCCCGTGACAAATTCGCGGAAGTTCTCGTCCGGCCCCTCTCCGTGCGAGGAAGGACGGGTGACCGTGCCGCCGAAATACTTGGAAATCATCGCGACCGTGCGCGAAACGAGATTGCCGAGGACGTTGGCGAGCTCGGTATTGTACCGTTCCGCCACCAGTTCCCAGGAAATCACGCCGTCGTTGTCGAACGGCATTTCATGGAGCACGAAGTACCGCACCGCGTCCACGCCGAACAGCCGCACGAGATCGTCCGCGTAAATGACGTTGCCCTTGGATTTGGACATCTTGCCGTCCCCCTGCAACAGCCAGGGATGGCCGAATACCTGCTTGGGCAGCGGCTCGCCCAGCGCCATCAGGAAAATGGGCCAGTAAATGGTATGGAAGCGGATGATGTCCTTGCCGATAAGGTGCAGGTCGGCCGGCCAGTATTTTTTATAATTTTCGCCGCTGTTCCCGTCGGGATCGTAGCCGAGGCCGGTGATATAGTTGGTCAGGGCGTCCAGCCAGACATAGACGACGTGCTTTTTGTCAAACGGCACGGGAATCCCCCACGAAAACGAAGTGCGGGAAACGCAGAGGTCCTGCAGCCCTTTCAGCAGGAAGTTGTTCATCATCTCGTTTTTACGGGAAACGGGCTGAATGAATTCCGGATGAGTGTTGATGTGCTCGATCAGCCGATCGGCATATTTCCCCATTCTGAAGAAATAAGCCTCCTCTTTGGCGGGTTTCACTTCCCTGCCGCAGTCGGGGCACTTCCCGTCCACCAGCTGGCTTTCCGTCCAGAAGGACTCGCAGGGGGTGCAGTACATCCCCTCATAACAGCCTTTATAAATATCCCCCCGGTCGTAAAATTTCTGAAAGATTTTCGCGACCGTCTGCTCGTGTTCCGGGTCGGTGGTGCGGATGAATTTGTCATACGAAGTGCCCATCAGGTCCCAGATCTGCCGGATTTCCCCCGCGACTTTGTCCACATACTGCTTGGGCGTCACGCCCGCCTTTTCCGCTTTTTCCTCGATCTTCTGGCCGTGCTCGTCCGTGCCCGTCTGGAAAAACACGTCGTAGCCTTCCTTGCGCTTGAACCGTGCAATCGCGTCCGCCAGAACCGCTTCATAAGTGTTCCCGATATGCGGTTTTCCCGACGTATATGCAATCGCCGTCGTGATATAATAAGGTTTTTTCGTCTGATTGTCCATAGTCCTCTCCTGTTCGTCCCCTTCCGGGGCCTTCGGTTCGCCTTTCATTATACACCATTTCCCCGCAAAAGTAAATCACTTTTCGCGCTTTTTGCGCCGCTTCCTCTCTTCCCGCTCCCGTTCGCCCGCCGATTTTTTGTATTTTCTGCCGTTACAAATAAAACCGCTCCCGTGACCGGATTCCGTAACGGGTCAAGGGAGGAAGTCCCTTGCGGGTGCAGGGCAGAGCCCGCGAACCCTTGCCGACAGGCCCCCGGCGAAAGCCGCTTCCGCCACCCCCAACAAAAGCAAGTCGCCAGACTTGCGCCATACCGCCGTCAGGCGGTCAT
>ERZ1090861.1770-NODE-1771-length-10452-cov-6.703761_pt1 | contig 10452 bp, 6 predicted proteins | sample MGYA00478482_ERZ1090861 | MGnify/ENA primary metagenome ERZ1090861 (study PRJEB33644, sample SAMEA5815744) | chicken gut metagenome | biome: Chicken; feature: Gastrointestinal Tract; material: Caecum | place: Ireland | collected 2019-01-01 | study: A study of the... | reverse complement strand
CCGAAAGATACGGCCAGCAGGCTTGCTCCGCCCACCAACATCATTGCCGTAATCAGCAAACTTCCTTTCAGTTTATTCATGCAGCACTCCTTTTCAGATTATTCTGTCACATCTGATTTTTCTTCTTTCAGCAAGGGCGTTTTGCGAATACTTCCGCAGGCCCGTGTCTTTGATAACTGCAACGCCTCATTCCATCGGCTCGGAAGGATCTACCGGAGGAATCTCCGTCGAAGGCTCTTCCGGCGTCTGGTCCTCGGGAATCTCCGGTTCCTTTTCCCAAACGGTATACAGAACCGTTCCGGACGCAACGTCTGCGATTTCCCGCACGCCGTAATCTGCCTGCGTTGCACCCGGGGTCAGGGCCCAACCGACAAAGGTGTATCCTTCCCGCTCCGGCGCGGAAACTCCATACAGAGCATAGGCATTTTCCACCGACTCCGGTCCCGCCGTTACGGAAACGACATATGTACCGTCGGAAGAGAGCTTACTTTCCCATACAATCGGCCGGAAAGAAGAATTCCATTGAACATTCCAGGCGGCAGCGGCATCCGACCCCGACTCCATATAGAGCGTCAGTTTCGTACAGCCGTAAAAAGCGTGCGCCCCGACAGAAGTCACGCCGTCGTACAGGACGACAGACGTAAGACCGCAGCTGCGGAAAGCAAAATCCCCGATGGAAACAAGGCTTTCCGGGAAAGAAATTTCTTTCAGGTTCACGCATTTGTAGAACGAATAGTCCCCTATGTTTTTCACTCCGTTTTCCAGGACCACTTTCTTGACGCCGCTTTCACAGAACGCGTAATTGCCGATCGTCTCCACCGTTCCGGGAATCCTGACTTCCTGCAAGGAAGAGCAGGAACGGAACGCATACGCCCCGATTTCTTTCAGCCCCGTTCCGATTTCGAGCGTTGTCAGCAACGTGCACATCGCAAAGGCGCGCTCTCCCATGGTTTCAAGCGAATCCGGCAACGTCAGCGACTGCAGGCCGGAACAGCCGTAAAAGGCATATTTGTCCAGTTTCTGCAGGCTGTCGCCCAAATCGAGTTTCTGCAAATTCGTACAGCCGAAAAACGCATGGGAACCGATACTGCTCACTTCGCATCCCGAAAAATCGACTTCATTGAGCGACTGGCACTGATAAAAGGCATACCTTCCCACATAAGACAGTCTTGACGGCAAATCTCCAAGGCTGAACAGCGCGTAACATTTATAAAACGTATATTCTTCTATACTTTTTAAATTCCTGTTAAACCGCACCGACGCCAGCCGGGAACAACCGTAAAACGCGCCTCTGCCGATATATTGCGCACGATTGAGACCATTGATGTTTTCAAGCGTCTCGCACCCGTAAAAAGCATAATCGGCAACCCCGACGAGATTTTCATTCAGGCTGATAATATTGCTTTTCAGATCGTTGTAACCGACAACCCAATTCCCCGCATACACGACGCCGGACTCATCGGGTTGGTTCCAGAGCGCCGTACCGTTGAATGCGTACGTCCCGATATGCGTCACGGAATCGGGAACAAGCAAATTGGAAAACGCGTTATTGTTCAGCATCTTACACTGATAAAACGCATAGCTTCCGATCGATGTGAGCGTCTTGCCGAACTGTACGTTGGAAAGAACTCCGCAATTATAAAACGCGTACTCCCCGATCGTTTCCAACCGGCCTTGCGAAGCCAAAAAGGCCGTCAGTTTACTGTTTGAATAAAAAGAATAATCCCCCAGCCGTCTGATGTTGTCGGAAAGCGTCACCCTTTCCAACAACGGACAATTCATAAGCGCCTGATCCGCAATCCCCACCGTATCCTCACGAAAAGTATCTGCCGTGATGACGGTCAGCGTATTTTTCATTTCCTCGGTACAGTCTATCAGCCAATTGCCCACATAGATAAATCCCTCCGGCTCCTGGGAATGATAAATCTGCGTTTGACTGAAACTCCCGGCGCCGACGGAAACCAGGCTGTCGGGGAGCTCGACCTCCGCCAAAGCAGTCGACTTAAAAAAAGTTCCCCGGCCCAGTTCCGTAACCCCTTCCGGAACGGAAACGCTCGTAAGCGACGTACATTCGGAAAAAGCATACCCGCCGATACTTTCCATATTGCCGGATTCGCCGAAATTGACCGACTGCAATTCCCGGCATCGATAAAACGCATAATCGTCGATCGTATTCAGTCCGTCTCCGAACTCGACATTTACCACCTGTGACTGAGAAAAAGCATTCTCTGCAATGGTGGTGACGGAATCGGGAAGGACGATCTCCGTCAGCCCCGAACCGTAAAACGCCAAAGCTCCGACAGAGGTGATCTGATCGCCCAGCTCAATTTCCGTCAAGGACGTACAATAGGCGAACATTGCCTCCGGAATTTCCGTAAGCGAGGCGGACAGGCGGACGGAAGAAAGCGAACTGCATCCCTGAAAGACCGATTCCCCGAGCTGCGTCACGGAATCGGGCATATACACGGTTGTCAGCAATGTACTGTTTCCGAACGCACTCACCCCGATGGAACGCACATTATTTCCGATCGTCACCTCTTCCAGCCGGGAAGACCCGAGCGCGCGATCGGCAATCTGCGTCACCGGTTTCCCGCGGTATTCGTCCTCGATCACAATGGTTCCGCTGGCGGTCCCGATATTGTAGATCTCATATTCGCTGCTATTGTTGATAAGGCGATAAAGACAACCCGTCTCATATCCCTTATGAAAACTGTACACCTCCGACCAATCGGAAGTCAACGAATTCTGATTGCCTCCGGTCGCCATGATCCGGATTTCATAATCCCCTTCCGACAGAGAAGCGAGCGGATAAGATTCCTGCCGGGAAGTATCCTGTACCGCTTCTCCCGTGGCGACGGAGACAATCTCTATCGTATAAATCCGGGCGTCCTCCACCAAATCCCAGGTGAGAAGATAGTCTTCACTCACCTGAAATCCGGCAGGCGCATCCAACCGTTCTTCTGCGCAGGACGTCGGAACCAGAATCAGTGTCGCCGTTAATCCCAGCGCAATCAAACTATTGAGTATTTTTATCGGCTTTTTCATACGGTCTGTACCATTTCCTCAAATTCCCCGGAACATTGCGTTTCCGGTTTCTTTGCGGCCTTCTTCGGCTTTTTTCCTGCGATATTCGCGGATGAGTTCGTGCGGCCACTTGAACTTGAATTTGCGCACGGCGATATCCAAAAGGAACAGCACCATGGCAATAATGATCATCGCCAGCGTGGGATCCATTTCAACGTCAAGCACCGTGACGAAATCCGCAAACACTTCCCAAGGGATTTCAGGGTCTTCAATCATCGTTCCGTTGCCCCGCGAGGCAAGCGTCCCCATAAACAGCTCCAGCTCGATCGCTTCTGTTTCGATGGACGTATCATACTCTTCGGAATACGAAAATTCCTTATAAAACTCCAAAGTATCGAGTATGTTCCCTTCGGCGTCATGTTTCAGGATGACAATTTTATAAATACCGCCCGTTTTCGCCACGAAAGAACAACGGTTGTAATGATTTTCCGAAGTGAGCGCTTCCGTAACATAAATTGCGGTGTCCCGCTCGACGGACTCCGTCACGCTGTTCAGAGACACGACATTTTCCGTCTCCGTTGAGCCGTTCATCTCGACGATCATTCCTTCAAGATATTCGCCCTCTTCCAGATCCGTGATAATATTGAATTTGTTGATGTAATTATCTTCCGTAAACGTGTCTATCCGAATGTTTTTCGGGCTGATATCCTCTACAGGCATCAGACCTTCCACCACATTCAGCAAAAATCTCTTTCCGTTTTCATCGGCCATGAACTCATTCGACCAGTCTCCGGTAAGATCGCTCATAAAGCTACCTACCATGCCCTTGCCGAATGACCATTGCGCATAAATAGGCACTTCATAATCCCCCATCAGCACCAATTCCGCCGTACCGCCGGTTCCTTGTTTGAGCTTTACTCCGTAAAAGCCTTTCAGCTCAATGGTCATAACGCGGCGGCTTGATCCGTCCACCCCGTAACTTACCCCGTCGAGCAGCGGAGACAAAACATCGGCAATAATGGGATTAAAGGGTTCCTGATACAGGTCTTTGATTGCCGGAGCGTTCAGGTCTTCACGCATCTCCTCCTGCAATTTGGTCAGATCTTCCACGATATGCAGCGTACCGTGCCCGGCGTCCGTAATATCTTTAAGTTTGGCAGACCCGCCGCCGATTCCGACGGCAGAAACGGTAATTCCGTTGTTCCGGTAATACCGATCGACAACCGGAAGATAATCTTCTTCCTCGTCTCCCGGCGCGCCGTCCGTTACCAGAATAATGTGCCGTTTGCTGACCCGGGATTCCGAAACGAGCGCCGCTCCCGCACGGCTGAGCGCATTGGTGTAGTTGGTTGCGCCGCTGCCGTCAATACTCTCGATTGCGCGCTGAATGGTCAGTTTCTGCGTTACGCTGGTAAGCGGCAATACTACGCCGTAGGTGGAATCCAGCGTCATTACGCCGACATAATCCCGTTCGGTAAGTGCTTCAAGACAGGAAATGGCGCCCTGTTTTGCCCACCAGAGATAGGACATTCCCTCTTGGGAGCCTGAACTCATACTCCCCGAAATATCGATGATGATCATAACGCCTACGGGAGGCGTATATTCAATCGCTTCCACGGGAAGCATTTCCTGCAACAGCGTACCGTACAAATCGGTCCGGTTATACGCATGCGCATTGTCGTCTTCGTCCCGGCCGCCGGCCGTGAACAATCCTCCGCCGTAATCGTAAACATACGAATACAATGCTTTATCAAACCCCGCGGGAAGATCGGAATCTGCAATGTTATTCAATATGATCTGATCATATTCCCGCAGCTCGTCTATCACCGTCTGAAGCGCCTTTTCTGCCGACTCCGGATCCTTTGTGTCGTTTGCCTCTTCCGGCACTTCGATCTCGGAGATATTCTTAACCGTAACTTCATAATCCTCTTCCGATAACAGACTGAGGATATCGGACGATTGATCGCGGGATTCCAGCACCAGTACGTTTTTGAAGCGCTGCAAATAATAATAGGAATAATATTCGTTATTGTTTTCCAGGCTATCTTCCGCTCCGCTCACGCAAACGCGGAGCTCATGCAACCCGTCCTCGGAGAAAGAACAATCCACCGACAAACGATTTTCTCCGATCACAGTGTTCAACGTCTGAACGCCGATCAGTTCGCTTTTTTCATAAATTTCGACGACAACGCCTTCCTCTTCCGCCGTGCTCCACAGCGAAATTCCCAAAGGGAATTCCTCATCGACTTTGATACTGGTTTCGGGATACGTCACCTGCGTCACCTGGACGTCCGGCTGTGTATAGGCGGAGGCAATATGAATCGTATCGATTCTGGTGCCCTGCGCGGCAACCGTCTGAATTATTTCCAGAGCGCTTTCATCCGTTTCCCGACCGTCGCTGATCAGTACGATTTTTGACGTTGCGGGATGTTCAAACAAAGTCTTTGTATAATTGAGCGCCGCGGCTATATCCGTTGCACTCGTATCCGGTAACGCCGCATTCAGATACAACTCATAAATGCTGTCAATTTCGTAAGTGAGCGGTACGGCGTATTCCTGCGTAAACCCGAAGGTCACCACGCCGATCCGAAAACCGTCGTACGAACCTTCTTCCAGAATGGCCTGAATGCACGCATCGCGTGACTCTGCCTCTTCTTTACCGGTATCCGAAACATCTACCAGCAAAATAACTTCATTTTCGTCGTTATCTTCCTCATAGACAAACCGCAGTCCCGCCAGCGCGAAAATTGCAAGCGTCAGGGCGGTAAGATGCAACGTCAGGGAAATGATGCGATTGCGGGTTCTCCTGTACTTTTTTGAGATTCTGAAATAAGGAATAAACGTAAGAATTACGGCAGGTATCAATAAGAGAAGCCACCAGCCGGAATTTGAAAATATCATTCTAATCATCTGCATTCTTCCTCATTTTACGCGTTCTCTCTGGATTTCAGCATCCATTCTATAAAGAGCAACGCCACAAGAGCCGCTGCGAAGTAAATCAGCCAATCGTCATAGCCTTGCTCGGTGGTCGTCGGACGCGTCGGCCCGTCCAAACGAAGTTCCGAGGCCTGAATATTGCTTTCCGCAACCGGTGTATGAACGTAAATGCGCTCCTGCACCAGCTTATTGAAATAAGTATTCTGACTGACCGTATATGTTCCCGGAAGAGACAAAACCAGCGAAGCGGGGAACTCCGTAAACGTCACTTTATCCTGCCCCGTATAGTTCGCGCTTTCCACGGAAATCGAATCGCCTCTCGCCTGCAAAATCATCTCTTCTCCCACTTCATAGGTATTGCTGTTGCCGGAAGTATTATTCACATGCTCGATCATGGAGGGGAAAAAGTAAGTAAACAGGTTATTCATCAGAATGGGAAAATCCTGGAGCAGAGGCAAATTGGAATAGTGTAAACTGAACGAGAGAACTGCAACCTGGTTCGCTTTATCGTTGCACACGGCCAGCGCCGGATCTCCGGACTGAAAATTCATCAGCACGTCGTAGTCAGAACCGTATGTAATGCTGAGATATTGATTGATTCCTATCCTCTGCGCGTTAATCCCCTTCATTACCACATGTTCGGGATCGGCGCTCGAGAGCGCGACCAAACTGTTTCCATAGGAGTATCTGCCCTTGACGGTAAACCCGGCTCCCGCAGGCGCCTTGTCCGGATCCACGAGCAATACCGCGCCGTCCAAAGGAAGAATATCCGGCATCTCGTGTTCGAAGATATAAAAATCATACCCCGTAGTTGCCGCTTCTTCCCCTTGTTTCACTTCGGTGATCTGCACATCCCACTCGTTTACATACCGATCCTTCAACACGTCCAGCACACTGTTCATAAAGGGATTGGGCAAAGAACTGGCATATTGCACCTTGATGACTTGTTTATGTCCGCCGTAAATCAAAAAAGTGTTGTCTACCTGAAAACTGTCCTGATCATCCACTGAAATAAGAATGGACTGATAGGAGTAGAATTTTGTGCTTTCGCCCAACAGATAATACGAAGTGGTCTGATCGTCTTGCAGAGTACTGTCGGTCGTGAATACAATTCGGCTGGACTCGTTATTCCGGCAGGTAACGGTATGTTGAAATTCAATTGTTTTTCCCGTCGTATCGTTGTTATCCGCCGAATTTGCGCCTTCTACGAGCACGGAAACGGTGATATCCGCGTCCACGCCATACGAAGCCACATCCACCGTCAAAGAATAATATCCGTCCGAAAGATCTGTCTGCCCGTCAAGAATGGCGACATTCCATTCGTCCTTCTCCGCGACGGAAATCACTTCGATTCCTTCCGTCACCTCATATTCCGTATCCGTATAAAGACAAACTTTTGCCGAGGGATTGATCGTCACAATCCTTCCGCTGAGCGCAATTGCCGCCTGCACATCGGACGTACCGTAAGAACACGCGGTCTCGTCTTCCAGCAACCCTTCCAACGCCTCCGTCACCTTGTTCTTTTCCGCAAGCGTCGCGCGTTCAACGAGGAAATCCGGAGAACCGTCCGCCAAAATGACCGAAACATAACTGCCGGCATTCAATTCGTCTTCCACGGCATACAAAACGTCGCTGACCGCGCGGGAAAAGCGGGTTTCGTTGTTGGACCCGGCATACATGCTGGCAGAAGAATCGATGATGTACACGACATCAGACTGAGGAACTCCCTGCTCCAGCGGCTGCACCGGATGCGCCATAATCAAACCCATGGCCGTCAGAGTAAGCAGCTGACAGACAAACAGCAATATGTTTCTGAGCTTGTTGACCGGCAGCTTTTTTCTCTTGTATTTCAGGCTGAGTCTCCAGATAAACGTACTGGAAACCGCTTTCTGCTGGTAATTCGGTTTGATGATATAAATAATGATAAGAATCAGGATCCCGACAAGCCCCAATAAAATAAGAGGTGGTATCAATAAGCTCATGACATAATACCTGCCTTTAACAACTCTCCGAAAAGTACCTTTTCAATCGGCATGTCCGTCGTAACGCAAAGATACCCTACGCCGCGGCGCGAACAGAAATTATACATATCCTGCTGATAGTCTTTCAAGGCCTCTTCGTATGCATGATGCATACCGCGCGTGATGTTCAGTTTCATATTCCTGGAATCCGATTCATCCGCCGATTCCGAATCGATCATAAACACCCGCCCCTCATAGGAAGGATCCACTTCTTCGGGCGCAAGGATCTGAATCAACAGAACCTGCCTGCGCTTATAACAAAGATAGTCAACCGCTTTTTTCCAGTCGCTTTCCGTAAAAAAGTCGGAAAGAATCACCGACAGACCGTTATTCGTACCCGTCTCCTGACATCCGGTAATGCAAGCGCCCAGGTCGGCGTCCTCTTCAAATTGGAAATTTTCCAGCGAACGGACCGCCCGGAAAAATGAATTTTTGCCGATGATATTCCCGAACGGATTTTGGGCCGCATTCCCTTTCATCAGATGAAAAGTCAGTCTGTCCATATTCTGAACGGCAAGAAAACCCAATGCCGCCGCCGCAGAAATCGCATACGCCGCTTTCTGCGGATTCTCTCTGCCCATCGAAGCGGAACCGTCGAAAAATATCTGAACCTGCATCTGACGTTCGTCTGTAAATAATTTCAGGAAATATTTCTCAAACCGACTGAATAAGTTCCAGTCAATTCGCCGTATATCGTCCCCCAGCTGATATTCCCGATAATCGGAAAATTCCACCGTTTGCCCGTATGTATTCACAAGGTGTTTTCCCCCGAAGTATCCGGAAAGACTGGATTTCAGATTCAGAGATAAAGTTTCCAGACGACTGAAAAAAGCGTCGTTTAAATAAGTTTTTTCCATGTTTGCTCGACGTCCCGTGATCTTTTAGCTGTTAATTTTTGCTTGTCGTATGCCTTATTTCTTGTACTTCTTTTCAACCTCTTCCAAGATCAGTCGAATAATCTCGTCGGCAGATATTCTGGCGGCTATCGCCTCAAAATTCAGTTTGATACGATGCCGGAAGACAGGATAAGCCAGCGTTTCCAAATCCGAATAAGCGACATTGAATCTGCCCTTGATCAGAGCCAATACTTTTGCTGCAGAAATAATTGCCTGTCCGGCACGGGGCGAAGCACCCACGCGGATATATTTCCTGGCAGCCTCGGTGGCGCATTCGCTGTCCGGGTGCGTTGCAGACGTCAGGATCATGGCATACCTGAGCACCTCTTCCGCCACCGGAATCTGATTGGCCGTAGCGCGCATTTTCAGCAGCTGTTCCCCGGTACATGCGCGTTCCGCAACTTCTTCCATCGTCTTCTGCGTCATACTCACAATCTGCATCAGTTCGGAAAGGGCCGGATTGGGAACGATGAGCTTGAACATAAAGCGGTCCATCTGCGCTTCCGGCAGAGGATAAGTACCGTCCTGCTCGATGGGGTTCTGCGTCGCGAGGACGAAAAACGGCTCCGGCAGCTTACGCGATACGCCCATTACCGTCACGGTGTGTTCCTGCATGGCTTCCAGCAAGGCAGACTGCGTCTTGGGCGTGGCACGGTTAATTTCGTCGGCAAGTATAATGTTGCTGAAAACCGGACCGGGCTGGAAACTGAACGTGGAATTTCCTTTGTCATCCTTCACGATGATGTTCGTACCGGTAACGTCGGCGGGCATGAGGTCGGGCGTGAACTGAATACGCGAAAAGGGCAGGTCGAAAACCCTGCCCAAACTGCGCACCAAACGAGTTTTACCGACACCCGGCACCCCTTCAAGGAGAACGTTGCCTCCTGCGATCATCGCAATAATCGTACCCTCTACCACGGGTTTCTGGCCGACCACGTCCCGGGAGACCTGTGCGAAGATATCTCCGCACTGTTTGCTGAAAAGTTCGATGTCTTTTTCTGTAACCATAATTTATAGTATCCTTTTCTCTATAGTTTTTGCATTGATTCCCGGAATTAATTTTCAATTCCTTCATAGTAGCCGGCGATAATGTCTTTCACTTCTTCGGGAATCGAATCGTCTCCGGAAGTCGCGTCCATTGCGTCGGAATAGGCGTCATCGTAATAATCGCCGTAATAGGTATTGCCGTTCATGATCTGCGAACTGGCATCGTCGCGATTGCCGCCGGCGCCAATGCTGGGAGGTGCATTGGGATCGGGCGGACCGCTTTCTTCTTCTCCGGGTTCCCCGGGTTTCCCGTTGTCTTCTCCCTCTCCGTTTTCACCGGACCCATCGCCTTCGTCGCCTTCGGCCTGATCGTCTTCCCCGATGAGTTCATCCAATTCTTCAAAAAGCGCCGTCACCTGAATGTCCTCGGTCACATCAAGGTCATAACGATAAGGATTCCGCACCCCGTCCGACCATCCGACGAATACCCATCCGTCGGCCGAAACAGCCTTTCAAAAACCGAAATAAGCCTCCAAAATGCCGTCCGACGAAGATTTATACAGATTAATATTCATATATAAGAAAAC
>ERZ1090861.1768-NODE-1769-length-10456-cov-6.709547_pt1 | contig 10456 bp, 8 predicted proteins | sample MGYA00478482_ERZ1090861 | MGnify/ENA primary metagenome ERZ1090861 (study PRJEB33644, sample SAMEA5815744) | chicken gut metagenome | biome: Chicken; feature: Gastrointestinal Tract; material: Caecum | place: Ireland | collected 2019-01-01 | study: A study of the... | reverse complement strand
GGCTTGCGGTGGCGGGGTGTTATAAAAACTGAGTGGTAAAAAACTCCGAAAATAATAATGAGAATCCGGGGGGGGGCGGGGGTTTTGTCGGTTATGCGCCGGCAGGCGTAAAAGGAGTTTGTTTGCACAGGGAGTTTTGTCCGGTATAAAGAATATACCGGTATAAAGTATATAAAGGATATAAAGCATATCCGGCTCCGGCATAAAAGTCGTCTGTCGGGCATAATCTGTGAACGTGGAAACAAAAACGGGAGGCGGAACATGTATTTCGGTTCGATTGCGGAAGCGGTGGGAAGGACGCCGTTGGTGGCGCTGAAAAATATCGGCAGGGAGTGCGCTTTGCAGGCGCAATTGCTCGCCAAAGTGGAATCGATGAATCCCACGGGGTCAGGCAAGGACCGCGCGGCGGCGGAAATGCTCAGGGAAGCGGAGGAAAGCGGCCGGCTGGACAAAGACACCCTTCTGATCGAGCCGACCAGCGGCAATACCGGCATCGGCCTGGCGGCGCTGGCGGCGGCAAAGGGGCTTTCTCTCGTGATCGTCATGCCCGATACGATGAGCGGGGAAAGGCGTCTGATGATTTCCGCTTTCGGCGCCAAACTGATACTGACGGAGGGCAGGCTGGGCATGCAGGGGGCCGTCGATCGCGCGGAACAGCTCCATCGGGAGGTGAAAAACAGCCTGATCGTGGGGCAGTTTGTCAATCCCGCCAATCCCGCCGCGCATTACAAGACCACCGGGCCGGAAATCTGGGAGGATACGGAAGGTTGTGTGGACGCGTTTGTCGCGGGTGTGGGCACGGGCGGAACGGTGACCGGAGTCGGGCGTTTTCTCAAAGAAAAGAATCCCCGCGTGCGGATTGTGGCGGTGGAGCCGGCTTCCTCTCCCGTTTTAAGCGGCGGGAAAAGCGGCCCGCATGCGATCCAGGGGATCGGCGCCGGATTTATTCCGGATAATTTTGACCGCTCGGTGTGCGATGAGATTCTGACGGTGACGGACGAGGACGCTTATTCCTTTGCCAGATTTCTGGCGAAAAAAGAAGGGATTCTTGCGGGCGTTTCTTCGGGAGCGGCGCTTGCCGCCGCCGTCCGTTTCGCTTCCCGCCAAGAAAATACCGGAAAGCGGATTGTCGTGTTGCTGCCCGATACCGGGGACAGGTATTTGTCCTGCGGATTGTTTGCATAAATAGAAGCCAGACACAAAGCCCCGCGGCTTTTCAAAAAGCCGCGGGGCTTTGTGTCGCGGAAAGGCACGGCGCATCGGTTGATTGCGCAAAAAAGGACTCGGACCGCTTTTCAAAATTTTTTGGAAAGCAAAACACAAAAAACTGTGAAATTATCTTGACAAAAAAATAAATATCGATTATAATAGCATTTATAATTCAAAAATCCGATTTATCGGAGCAAAAAATTCGCGGAAACGTCGGAAAAGGCGGGGGCGAGACATGCTTTGAAAAGTGCGGGAAGGAGAAAGGTTATGAAAAAGAGCGGAAAAGTGATTCTGGCGCTTCTGGCTCTGGGAATGGCGGCGGCGCTGTATGCCTGCGGTGGAAACAATACGTCCGGCAGCACAGGGGATTCGGACAGCGTGAGCTCCTCTTCTTCGGATACGGGAAGCGATACGGCTTCTTCCGAAGATTCGGATTCTTCGATTTCTTCCGATTCCGATTCTGACACTTCGGATTCGTCGGATTCGACTTCGGAGCCGGAGCCTCAGGAGCCGATAGCGGTGGGCGCATTCGCGCGGCGTTGGGTGTCCGGGAGCGATACGCTCGATCTCGTCGCGGGTACGATGACGGGAACGGCGGATTTTGAAGTGACTTCGTTCACCGAAGCGGGGGCGGATTCCGTGATCGGCTGCAAGGCGGACGGGAAGGAATACGTCCTGAAACTCGGCGCGGACGGAACCCTGGGTATGTACAATGCCGCGGAGGACGCGGAGCCCGTCAGGACGTTTATGCCGGACGCGGCGGCGTTCGGGGGAGTCTGGATGCCCGACGATCCGTACCTGTATGTCTATTATGCGATTTCACCCGTCCCGGACGGGAACGGATATTTCGGCTGGGAGATGTATTCCCAGGCCACGCACGAATCGGCGGATATGCTGGGCACGGGCACGACCGCGCTCGTCTTTGACGATCAGGGCGAAGCGGGCGTCGTGTTCACCGGGTATTCCTATGATTATCCGTATATGACGATATCTTATGACGAAAACGGGACTGTCTGGTGTGACGACGGATATTCCGCGTATGCGCTGAAACCCGATGCGGCGGGGATCGGAGAAGCATATCTCACCGAAAGCGGCGAAAAGATATTCGTGGATTTCGAGGCGGGCAAAATCGTCTATAACGGCACGGAATCGGCGTTTGAAATAAAGGCTTCCGATTACGGCAGCGCACTGGTATTTTCCGAGGACGGCAAGGCCTGTTATCTGCAAAGGACCACGACAGGGGTTTATCGGATCGATTCCGAGGGCGCGACTTCGGTGTGCGCCGCCTATGACCCCGACCGGCTGAAAGGAGTCTGGTCGAACGCGGACGATTCGTACAGAATTACCGTCGAGACGGACGACAAAATAAAATTCGGCAGCCAGGAATACGATCTGACGGCGCGGGTCGAGAACGGGGAAGTCGTGTACGACTTCATGCGGTACGACCTGCGGTATACCATCCGCACGATCGAGGGAATCGACGTGGCGGTCTCCGTCGAATCGGAAATGCAGGCGGCTTCCGGTTATTATATCCTCAATGAAGCCAAGCAGGTATTTGTCGGCGACTATGTGAACAACATCGAAACGCTTTCGGTCTCGGCGGATTATTCGGTGAATCTGAAATTCCTGCTCGACGGCACCTCGACGTCTTATGCGGGGACATTTACTTATAAACCCGATCTGGAATGTATCGTTTTGGTGCTCGGAGAAAGCGGTATGTTTATGCTGCAGCTGGAAGACGGGGCGTTCTGGGTGTTGGAAGAGGACAACGGGAACTATGCGGAATATTCCGCTTATTATGCCGAGGAAAAAATCCCCGCGCTGCAAGAGGCTTTTTCGGTGGGACTGATGTCGGAAACCGACAGCTATACCACGGGCGGCACGGCTCCCGTCTCCCTTCGGTTTGACTTTGAAAACGGCAAAGTGATTTATAACGGGGAGGAGTATATTTATACCTGGGGGTATGAATTCGGTACTCTCTCCGCTTATCCGACCATGGTTTTTGTCTCCGATATCGTTTCGGACGAAAACGGAAACCCCACCGATTATGTTTACAACAGCCTCCGTCCCTTCGATCAGGGCGTGGCGCTGGAAAGCATCCGCATGAGTACGGGAGAATCCGTTTATTCGTATTTCATCTCGCAGTCGGTCTATTCCGACATGATCGGTTTGTCCTATACTTACCGCGGGCCGCTGTACGACGAGACGTTCACGCTGAAGGACGACGGCAGTTTCTGGATTTCCAGCACCGATCTGACCGACGCCGACGCGGCGGTTTCCCCGGTTGCGTATGAGTATACGTTGCAGCGGTTTTACGATCAGAACGGCAAAGAAAACATCATCATTGCCTTCAATCCTTACGGAAATCTCTATCTCTATGTGTATATCGTGGACGATATGTACGCCACCCTGTTCGACATCGTATATGCCCGTACCGAGCTGATCGGCCTGGTCGGCACTTATTACGACGAGGCGGGCAACACCTTTGCGGTGGACGCGCATGCGGCCATTCTGGTGAACGGCGAAGAAGTTGAAATTCAGTCCGTATCCCTGGCGCCTGCGCCTTCTGCGGTGTATATGCTCGGCGGAAAGAGGTATACCGCGTCGATTGTCTCCGCCGGCGTTATTTCGGTGACCGACGGAACGGAGACCGTAACGTATACGCTGCGGAAATTCACCCCTTCGGCTTTTGTGGGGACTTATGCGCTGAACGGCAAGGAAATCGTCGTTTCGAGTTCGGCGGTGGGCATCAATTATGAGCCGACGCTGAAAGCGGAAGTGGACGGATCGGCGGTGACGGCCACGCTCGCCTTTACGGCGGACGGAAAACAGGCGCTCACCTTCTCGGCGTTCGATTTCTCTTCGGGAATGCCCGCGATGGTCAATTATACGATCACGCTGGACGGGCAAACGCTGACGATTACGGACGGAACGAATACCGTCACGGCCGCGGCGGCGGACTGGGATTATTCCGACTTCGTGTTTACCGATGAAAAAACATTGACGGACAGCACGGGCGGCACGCATACGTTTGTCTGCCTTCCCAAACTGGGCGGAAAGGCGCCGCTCTTCCTGTACGACGGGGCTTCCTGCTCCCAGTATAGCGTCACGATCGACGCAGACGGGGCCATGACGCTGGAAGTGACCAACGGGGTGGATACGTTTGTCATCGAGGTCGGCGCGGACGGAACGGTGAGCGCGGGGTATAAGCCGAGCGATATTCCGCTTCCTCCTCCGCCTCCTCCCGCGCCGTAACGCGCCGGGTGAGGGGCTGGCCTTTTGACAGATCAAAACCAACAGCATTTTGTTTTTTCTGTAGGGACGGTTTTCAGAACCGTCCCTTTTGCGTCGCAAACGGCGGGGGAGAAGGGAAGTCTTTGTCGGCCCCGGGAAGAGCGGGCGTAAACAAAAGGAAGCGGAACCGGAAAATCCGGTTCCGCTTCTTCCGCGTTTTTTGTTTTTCTGTGATTTTTCTTTTCTCCGCCTTTCGGAGATTCATGCGCAATATTCATGTGCAATCCGCCGTGCGGGGCGGGCGCTTTTTCCGCTCCGGCACGGTCAAAGGAGACGGCTGTCTTTGCTCTGCCATTATTTTCGGGCAATTACTTCCGGTTGTTCTTTTCCTCTTCGGCTTTGCGCGCTTCTTCTTCCGCTTTGCGGGCGCGATAGTCCTTATAGCCGACTTTCTGATTGTCGCCTTCGTCCCACTTCTTTCCGCCGGTGGCCAGCACGGAAAGCACGCCGGCAACGGCGACGATCACCGCGATGACGGGCCAGATATAGCTCTTGGGCAGGGCGAGGGCGAAGATGACGCTGATCGCCGCGATGACGAGGAGTCCGGCACCGAGGAACAGATCGCCCTTTTTGAGAACGCCCGTTTTTCCGGAGAAGGTGCCGCGCAGGAGCAGGGCGAGTCCGCCGGTGCCGCAGACGATGACGATTGCCCAGTTCAGATTGAAAAATCCGAACCGATCGGGCAGAATGACGGACAGCAGCCACAGTACGGCGGCCGCCAGCCAGGCCAGTGCCAGCAGAAGTTTTGTGAAGAAATGTTTGCTCATAATTCGATTTCCTTATAAAATGGTTTTGGGCATATGCCCCGGAAAGCCCGTTTCTCCGGAGAAGCCGGACAGCGAGGATTATTGTTTAACGTGAAACGATTACCGGAGAAGGACGTTGGCGGAAACGGCGGAAATTTCATCGCCTTCGCCGACGACGATTTTTTCGCCGTGCGAAAAGTTTTTGACCAGTCCGCCTACGCGCAGTTTGAAATTCCGGTCGTTTCCGTCGGCGGAGAGCACGGTATAGACGCCGGGGAGGAGTTTTCCCTTCCGGTCGGCGACGTAGACTTCTCCGCGGGAAAGCAGAAAATCGCCGGGCAGATGGGTGACGTTCATGCCTTCGGCGTCGAGGATGGCGTCCTCTTTGGAATAGCGTACCCCCTTGACGATCTTGACCTGATCGGCGCGTTCTTCCTTTTGCTCGGCGGCTTTCCGGATATTCCGGAGTTTGAGGCCGAGAATGACAAGCGCGACGAGAAAGACTGCAAGCAGGACGCACAGTACGATCAGAACGATTTTTTCGGGTGTCATAATCATTTCCTCCCGGATTTATTGTCGGAGCTGTATTGTTTTCTTTTCGGAGCCCGATCGGTTTTCCGGACGTCCTTTCGGCCGCTCTTCGGCGGGCCTTTCGGACGAGCCCGGGAAAACGGCCGGGATTATTGCCAGATATACCAGATCAGAAATCCCACGGCCACCGCCGCGGCTATGCCCAGGACTGTCGCAATCGCCGCTTTGACGGGGGAGACGGGGGATTTGCCCTTGACTTTGCCGCTTCGGCCGTTTATGTAGAAGGGATAAATCTTGCTCTTGTACGGATAAATTCCCGTGTACATCGGCAACAGCAGATATTTGTAAGTCACGTTGAAACAGTTTGTGCTGACGTTGAGGTAAGAGACCACGTCGTGGTGATATTGGGAGAGAATGCCCTGGCGTATGCTCTTGTCCGCCATGCTCCTCGCGTCCGCCCAGCAGGTCTGCCCGTCCCGGGAATAGAGCAGCGCGGAAAATCCGTACAGAAAATCGTCGTTGTATTCCACGCAGTTATGGTAATCGTAGTGCATCAGCGTCCGCATGACGGAGGGGGGAACCGCGTCTGTCGCGCTCACGGCCAGGTCGTCGAAGAACTGCTGATAAGTCCCCTGGATATAGAAATAACGGGTGCGCTGTTCGCGTACGGTTTTTCCGTTGGAGCGCACGTTGACGTAGTAATGTTCGCCCAGCCTTCCCTGGTATGCCGAATCGGTGTTCGTGTCGAAGGTAAACGCGGGAAGATAGACGCCGCGCAGTTTTTCGGGCCGGAAATACGTCTTGAATTCGCGGGGGGCGAACAGCCGCTTTTTTGCCCAGCGGATTGCCGCGGCGGAAGCCTTCGGAAGATCGAGCAGGAAGGGCAGCAGGGCGTTCGGGCGCAGCGTGTCGATCTCTTCCCGCTCCACGACGGAAGGGGAGCCGCAGAAGGGGCACACATGCGCGATTTCCCGTTTGTCCAGCACTTCTTCCGCATTGCAGTTGGCGCAATGGTAGACATGCGTCTGATTTTGCCAGCCGCCGTTGGCTTTGCTCAGTTCGGAGAAGGCGATTTCCTGTCCTGCGTGAGTTTCGATTTTCTGCAGGGTGCCGCAGCTCGGGCATTTGAGGCAGCCTTCTTCCGGATCGAACTCCAGATTGTCGCCGCAGTTGGGGCATTTTTCCGTATCTACGGCCGTCTGTTCGCCGCGGAAAGGCGGAAAGGTTTCTTGCGTATTTTTATTTTCGGAATCCATGGGTCACCTCGGGAAAGGTCCGGCAAAACCGGAAAAGGGCGCGAAAAAAGCGTCCGCTGTCCGGTTTTATCCGATTTTTTGTCCGCATTCGGCGCAGAATTTCGCGCCGGGAGCAAGTTTGGCTCCGCATTTGGGACAAACGGTGGCGACGGGGGTGCCGCACTCTGCGCAGAACTTCGCGCCGGGGGCGAGTTTTGCCCCGCATTTTGCACAGGTGGCTCCTGCGGCGCCGGAAAGACCGGCTCCGCAGGCGGTGCAGAACCGGGAATCCGCAGGGACCTGCGCCCCGCATTCGGGGCAGATTTTTCTGGCGGTTCCGGCATTATTCGCAGCCATGCCCCCGTTCATTGCGTTCATCATATGCATACCCATCCCCAGGCCCAGCCCTGCGCTCATCGTGCTTCCGGCCATACCGGGGTTTTTGGCGGCCTCTTTGAGGGCGTCTGCCTGCGCCATCTGCGTATAGACGTCCACATTCCGGCGCATCATGCCCAGCCGCGCGTTTTCGTCCATCGCTTTTTCCAGTTCGGCGGGGAGCGAGACATTTTCAAAGTTGAAATCGACAAGTTCCAGCCCCATTTCCTCAAAGCGCTTGTCGAGGCTCTTCTTGACGACGTCGGAGAGTTCCAGAAGATTGGCCGCCATATCCACGACGGAAACGCCGCTTTCGCCCATGGCGTCGGAGATCGCCATCACCAGCATGCTGCGGATATGGTCGGTGATGTCCTCCGTGCGGAAAGTGGAATGGGAGCCGGAGAGTTCGGTCATGAACACATAGGCGTCCTTGATGCGGAAGGAATAGGTGCCGTAGCCGCGCACGCGCACCGCGCCGAAATCGGGATCGCGCAGCATGATGGGATTGGCCGTTCCCCAGCGCTGTTTGGCAAACCGGGTGGTGTTGACGAAATAGATTTCCGATTTGAACGGCGTTTCAAATCCGTATTTCCAGGACAGCAGGGAAGTGAGTATCGGCAGACTGTCCGTCTCCAGCTTGTAATATCCGGGCAGAAAAACGTCTGCCATTCTGCCCTTGTCGCAGAAGACAGCCACCTGTCCTTCGCGCACCGTCAGCGCAGAGCCGCGCTTGATGACGTTTTTGCGGGTGTCGATCTTATAAACGATGGTGTTGGGGGAATTGTCCGCCCATTCGATGACTTTCAGAAGCGCCATGGCCTGTTATCCTCCCGTCCGCCGCGATTTTCCGGTCATGCGCGCGGACTGTCATGCTTTATCTTATAAATCATTATACTATATTTTTCCGGTAAAGTCAATAGAATCCCGAAAAATTGAATCTTGCGCCCGAAAAATTGAATCTTGCGCCCGGGACGCCGAAAAAATACGGAATCGGAAAAAACACTTGACTTGTCGGGAATTTTTTTATATACTGAATATATCAATTCTGTCAATCCTTATCGGAAATCGGAAAAAGTATATTTTCCGGGAAAAAGGGGGTAAAATGGACGCAGAAAAAATGAATGCGGTGAATAAGGCGGTCAGAAAGCAACTGATACTTTCCCTCGTTTTGTCTTGTATGCTGGTCGCGGGAATTCCGATGATTATCTTCGGGGCGAGCAATAAGCTCTGGTTTCTGATGGCCGCGGGGATTCTCTTTACGGTGCTGGGATTTTACGGGACGCCGATGGCCTGGGTTTCCTACGGAAACAAAGTGGGACTGCGACGCGTGGTGTATGCCGTCACGCGCGAGCATCTTCTGGCCGTGGAAAAGATTTCCGCTCAGCTTGGCAAGCCGGAAAAAAATATCCGCGCTCTTCTGGACGAATGTTTTCAGAAAGGGTATCTTCCCGGATATGTCCGCCAGGGGGATACGATTTCCCTCAACGAGGCGAAAGCGCCCGAAGAGACGCTGCATGCGGCGGTATGCCCCTATTGCGGCGCAAAATATACCTATCGCGGCACCGAAGAGCCCGTATGCCCCTATTGCGGCGCCATGAGCGAGAAAAAAGGAGAATGAAGTACGCCGCGGAAAACCCGCCCGAAACAAGTGCCGCCGACCGTCGGCGAAACAGGGCGCCGGGCGGCGGATTATAAAGGGATTCTACTGTGAGTAGAGAAAAATTCCGCGATTCTATTGAGGGCAGAACGTTTGTAGAGCGGCGCGGAAAGCGGATAGAAAGAAGTCGGAGGCGCGGTAGAGCCGACGGAGAATACGAATAGAGGGCGGGAGAGCGCAGGTAGAGCTTTTCCGCCTTTGATTTGCTTGAAAACGTTTCCGGAGGGGGGTACAATAAAGGGGACGAAAGCGCAGGGCGACCGGCCGCGTTTTGCGGGGCGGCGCAGCCGAAAGCAATCGGATAAATTTTGCCAAAGGGGTGAACTGTATGGAAAATTACGTTCTCAGTTGTTGTTCTACGGCGGATCTGACGAAAGAACATTTTGACGGCAGAAAAATCCGCTACATCTGTTTTCACTATTCGCTCGGCGATAAGGAATATCCCGACGATCTCGGGCAGACGATTCCCTTCGACGAGTTTTACAAACGCATGGAAGAAGGGGAGATGACCCGCACTTCCCAGGTGAACGTCGATGAGTTCGTCGAATATTTCACGCCGTTCCTGAAAGCGGGGCAGGACATCGTTCACGTCTGTCTTTCCTCGGGAATTTCCGGCGTGTTCAACTCCGCGACCGCGGCGGCGGGGCTGCTCCGGGAGAAGTATCCTGAAAGAAAAATCTACATCGTCGATTCCCTGGGCGCTTCGTCCGGCTACGGACTTCTGATGGACAAACTGGCCGACCTTCGCGACGGGGGGATGTCTGCCGCCGATCTGTATTGCTGGGCGGAGGATCATAAGCTCAACCTGCATCACTGGTTTTTCTCCACCGACCTCAAATACTATGTGCGGGGCGGGCGTATTTCCAAAGCCTCCGGTTTTATCGGCAATCTCCTCAAAATCTGTCCGCTTCTCAATATGGACGATTTGGGCAGGCTGATTCCGAGGATGAAGCTGCGCGGAAAGAAAAAGGTCATCGAAGAAATCGTCAACAAAATGGAAGAAAACGCGGAAAACGGTCTGGAGTATTCGGGAAAATGCTATATTTCCAATTCCGCCTGTTATGAGGATGCCCGCGCCGTTGCCGATCTCGTGGAAAGCCGGTTCAAGAAACTGAACGGGAAAGTGGAAATTTACAGCGTAGGCACCACGATCGGGAGCCATACCGGCCCCGGCACCGTCGCGCTGTTCTTCTGGGGAAAGAAACGCACCCGCTGAATTCCCCCTCTCCCTCGTTTTGCTCATTTGCCGGAACCCTGATCTACACAGAAACGGGGCAAAGCGGGGTGAAACGGAAAGCGAAGATACAATACGGCCGCCGCCGGTTTTTAGGAAAATAAAAAAACCCGCCGGCTTTTTTTAGGGTTTAGAAAAGGGCCGGGAAAGAATAGGCGGTTAAACCACACTAAAA
>ERZ1090861.1765-NODE-1765-length-10469-cov-16.795180_pt1 | contig 10469 bp, 7 predicted proteins | sample MGYA00478482_ERZ1090861 | MGnify/ENA primary metagenome ERZ1090861 (study PRJEB33644, sample SAMEA5815744) | chicken gut metagenome | biome: Chicken; feature: Gastrointestinal Tract; material: Caecum | place: Ireland | collected 2019-01-01 | study: A study of... | reverse complement strand
TGCTGGAGCGGGCGGACGAGGATAATGCCGAGGCGGTGAACGATCTTTCGGAAGACATGCGCAGGGAGCTGGACAACATCTACGAAGCCATCGCGGCCCTGTCGGTCAAAGTTCCCGAGGCCCGCAAAAAGCCCCGGCCAATCGGGTTCAAACTCCCGAAGGAAGAGAAATAACCGTTCATTTTGCCCGACCCAATGGAAGAACTCACTACGATCCAAAGCAAAATCTATGAAATCCGCGGTCAGCGCGTGATGCTCGACCGCGATTTGGCCGAACTTTACGGCGTTACGACCGGCAACCTGAATAAAGCTGTAAAGCGAAATATCGAACGTTTTCCGGAACGGTTCATGTTTCAACTGACAGAACAGGAATTTTTGATATTCCAAAATGGAACATCAAGTTGGGGCGGCACACGTAAACGTCCTTATGCTTTCACCGAGCAGGGAGTATCCATGCTTTCAGCTGTTTTACGCAGTCCGACGGCGATACAAATCAGCATCCGGATTATGGATGCCTTCGTGGCCATGCGCAATTACATTATGACTACTTCGACCATCACGGCCGAGCTGTCCGAAATCCGGGCGAAGCTGGCTCTGCTGGAGCGGGCGGACGAGGATAATGCCGAGGCGGTGAACGATCTTTCGGAAGACATGCGCAGGGAGCTGGACAACATCTACGAAGCCATCGCGGCCCTGTCGGTCAAAGTTCCCGAGGCCCGCAAAAAGCCCCGGCCAATCGGGTTCAGGAAATCAGAGTAAACAGAGCCATGACCCAAAAGCGGGCGATACAACCGTTCGAAGAACGCAAAGGGACGACGAGGCGGGCAAGTGGTACTTTCGATTCTTGATATTATCGCCGTACTTACCGACAGCGTAAACCCGACGGCTATCTTGATAAGATGCGCAGGCGCAACGAAACGCCGGCCTCTTTCGTGGGGACAAATTGTCCCTATGCAGCTATGCAAACCCCACCACCGAGCGGATCACGACCCACGCCCCGACGGGCTTTCGACGCACAGCGCATCGAAGCCCTTGCGCATATCCGTCGGCATACGGCTCTGGCAATAAGCCTCCGAATCCCCTGAAGAGCACATCCCCTCCCCTTCTCGAAAAACTGACGGAACCCGCACCATGCGGCAAGTCGGGAATCGGGTGCCGCAGTCGGGATGCGCAGCCTCCGTTCGGATAGCACAACTCACAGAGGCTTCCGATGTTTGCCGGCGGTGCGATGCCCACGGAATGCCTGCATAAATGAGCCGCCGCCACCACGGAGCGGTTTGGCCCGTGTATTCGTTTCCGCCCCCGACTTATCCGCGCCTTCGACGCCGTGTTTGCGTCCCGGACGCTCCGCCACGACAAGAACGAACGGGATTCGTTTTTGCCCCCGACTCGTTCGCATCCTCGGCTTCGTCCCGGATCCTCCGCCCCGGCAATACGAATAAAATTCGTTTTGCGCCCGACTTTTCGTATCTTTGTACCATGATTCGCGAAGAGATGCTGTTCCGCATCGCGGACGACCGGACTTTCGAACAGGCGGCGCTGGAGACATTCCGTTTCCAATCGGAGCGGTGCGCCCCCTACCGCGAATACCTCGGTCTTATCGGCTGCGACCCGAGGCAGGTACAGAGCGTCGACGACATCCCGTTTCTGCCTATCGGCGTCTTCAAGTGGCGCGAGGTCTACTGCGGCGAGGAACGGCCCGAGATCGTCTTCACGTCGAGCGCAACCACGGGCATGACCCCGTCGCGCCATCCGATGCGGTCGCTGGCCCTCTACGAGGAGGCGTTCCGCACGGCTTTCAGGCTCTTTTACGGCGAGCCCCGCCGGCTGAGTCTCTATGCTCTGCTGCCCAACTACCTCGAACGCGAGGGATCGTCGCTGGTCTACATGGCCGACCGTCTGATCGCCGACTGCGGCTCGGGCGGGTTCTATCTGCACGACTACGACCGGCTGCTCCGGGACATGGCCGCAGACCCCAAACCGAAGATCCTGCTGGGCGTGAGCTACGCCCTCTGGGAGCTGGCCGAACGCTATGCTCCGAAACTGGAACATACGGTCGTCATGGAGACGGGCGGCATGAAGGGCCGCCGCGAAGAGCTGCCCAAAGAGGAGTTTCACCGCATCCTGTGCGACGCCTTCGGCACGGAGGCGATCCACTCCGAATACGGCATGGCCGAACTCACGTCGCAGGCCTACTCCCGGGGCGGCGGTATCTTCCGTACGCCGCCGTGGATGCGGGTCTTCGTGCGCGACGTCAACGATCCGTTCGATCTGCACCCGGCAGGCGGCCGCGGCGGGATCGACATCGTGGACCTCGCGAACCGCTATTCGTGCGCTTTTATCCAGACCGAGGACATAGGGCGCCTTCTGTCCGACGGATCCTTCTCGATCGAAGGGCGCATCGACCACAGCGAAATCCGCGGATGCAACCTGCTGATCCAATAGTCGTTCACCCGTTTCCGGGGGGGGGCAACGGCGAACGGGCGGCGGGAAAAGGCGCCGCGAAACGATGATGCACGAACCGCGGCCGGACGGAAAGGACGAGAGACGCCATACGCAGCCGGACGGAAGAAGTCGGACCGGGCACCGGAACAGCCGAGACGGCATGCGGCCGACCGGAAAGACCGGAGACCAACATAAGCAGCCGGCGGGAAAAGGCGCCGTGGAACGGATCCGCAGGAACCGTAATCATCCCAAGACAGGGGGGGGAATCCGGAGAAAACAGCCGCCGAAAAGATCGGACGCAGCTCCCGAAGCCGAAACGGACGCTTATCCGCCGGGGGAGGGCCGTTCCGCTCGGACGACGGATGCAAAACGCCCCTGAGCGAAAACAACGAAGCAGGCGGACGGGAACGGATCCGGCAAGCCGAAACCGGGGTATCCGCCGGGCGGAAGCGCTCGGCAGGCCGCACGACGGCGGCCGCTTTCCGCCTCGCGGACCCCCCGCATCATAAGACAGGATTATGAAGAGTGAAACCATAGCGCCGACCGACTTCGTCATCCCGTGGGTCGACGGCGACGACCCCGGCTGGAGGCAAGCATTCGCCGCCGCACGCCGCGCCGCGAACGGGTGCGACAGCGGGAACAGAAGCAAAAGCGGAAACGAGAGCGAGGGCGGAAACGGAAACGAGAACAGGAACGCAAGCAACGAAGACGCCTCGGAAATCCGCTACCGCGACTGGCGCACGCTGCGATACTGGTTCCGCGGCGTGGAGCGTTTCGCGCCGTGGGTACGCCGCATCCACTTCATCACGTGGGGGCATCTGCCCGCATGGCTCGACACGGCCCATCCGAAACTCCACGTGGTGAACCACGCGGAGTACATGCCGGCGGAGTATCTGCCGACGTTCAACTCGAACACCATCGAACTGAACATCGCCCGCATCGAGGGGCTCGCCGAACGGTTCGTACTCTTCAACGACGACACCTTTCTGCTGCGGGACACGCCTCCCGAATATTTTTTCCGCCGCGGCGTACCGTGCGACATGGCGCGTCTGAGCGTCGTGCGGCCTTCGTCGGTGGGGCATATCGTCTACAACGACCTCGAACTCATCAATGCGGCATACCGCCAGCGCGACGTTCTGCGCCGCCACCCGGGCAAATGGTTCTCGCCCCGGTACGGCGCGGGCAACCTCCTGAAAAGCCTCACGCTCGCACCGTGGTCGTTCTTCACGGGCATCTTCGACCCCCACATGCCTCAGCCCTATCTGCGCCGCTCGTTCGAACGGGCGTGGGAGCGATGGGGCCCGCAGCTCGATGCCTCGTGCCGCAACACCTTCCGCTCGCTCACCGATCTCTCGCACTGGCTCGTCCGCTACGACGCGCTCTGCCGCGGCGAATTCGCACCCCGCGGCTTCGGCGACAGCGCGCTGATGACGCTCGGCGACGAGACGATCGAAGCGATCTCGGAAGAGATACGCACCCGCCGCCACCGGATGATCTGCCTCAACGACAACGCCTCGATCGCCGACTTCGACGCGCTGAGCCGCCGCCTCGCCGCGGCGTTCGAAGCCGTCTTACCCGAAAAATCCGCCTATGAACGCTGACACGCCCATTCTGATTTCGGTCCTCGTTCCCGTCTACGGCGTGGAGCGATGGATCGGCGACTGCGCCCGCTCGCTCTTCTCGCAGACGATGTGGGAAGGTATCGAATTCATCTTCGTGGACGACGCCTCGCCCGACGCGAGCATCGAAATCCTCGGAAAAGCGCTGGCCGAATATCCGGCCCGCGTGGCGCAGACCCGCCTGCTGCACCACCCCGAAAACCGCGGACTGGCCGCCGCACGGCGCACGGCGATCGAGGCGGCCCGCGGCAAATGGCTGCTCCATGCGGACAGCGACGACATCGTGATGCCATCGGCCGCACTCGAACTGCTCGCCGAAGCGGAGAAGCACCCCGAGGCAGACCTCGTTTTCGGCGGCTACTTCGCCTCGGAGGACCCGGCGCATGCCTCCGCAGGGCGCCGGCTCGACTTCCTGCCGCCCCGCTGGTCGCGGGAGCGATGGCTCGGGGTGCTTCTCGCGCAGAGCCACCGCATCGCCAACCGCACATGGGGCCTCCTGATCCGCAGGTCGCTCTGCACGCAGCACAACATCTACCCGGTCGAAGGCATCGATTTCGCCGAGGACTATGCCGTCGTGCCGCGCCTGATGCATGCGGCCCGCGGAATCGCCGCGGTGCGCCGGCCGCTCTACGGCTACCGCGCGGCCCGCGACGGCTCCTACATGCGGCGGCTCGACGCCCGCGCCGCCGCGCAATACGTCGCGGCCAACCGCGTCGTTACGGACTACCTGAAAGGGCAGCCCGACTACGACCGTTACCGGGAGAACGTGATTCTCGGGCGGCTCAACATCGAAAAATGGATCCTCAAACGAGGGCTCCCGCCCGAGGAGTACGACGCCCGGCTCTTCTACGACGGCGACCGCCCCCGCCGCATGCTCCACCGCTTCTACGCCGCAGCCATCGAGAGCGGGACGCCGCTGCTGGCCCGCATAGCCGGTCTGGCCGCCAACTTCCGCCTCCGATAGGGGCCGCGGCAGGCGGGCGCGAAGCCGGACCGGACGCAGGCAGGGATGTCCGGCCCGCGGAACGGGATCATCCCGCAGACCGGAGCGTGCGGCGAACTCCGGACCGTTCGGGCCGGACAGGAGCCGAGGCTCGGGACGAGCCCGAGAACGGGAACGGACGAATTGCGCCCTGCGCCGCAAAGCCGAACCACGCCGGATCCCTGCCGACGTAAGAACCCACGCGGCCGGACTTCCGCCGCCGCCCCCCCCTCCCGGAGGCCGCACGTGTCGGCGCCCGTGTCGTCCACCGCACGGGCAGGATCGGATCGTCGGCATTGCAGGCCCCTGCCGGTCCGAAAGCCGCTCGGACCGGCAGGGACACCGAACCGGGATATGTTTGGGCCGCGCCCAGCCCTCTTCGGGTTCCGACCGTCGGAAGTCGGCCGACAGAAGAGGTGCGGGCAGCGACAAGAAAGGCAAAAAAGGGAAATCCTGCGGCCACACGCTCCCGGGTAGGCGGTGCGACACCGAACCGTCCGATTCACGGCACGGAAAAAATGCGAGGTCGCAGTATGCCCTCTTCGCCTCTCGCACGGTTTCTTCCGAAGCAGTGCAATCCCCAAGCCGTACGACGCGCGGTTGTCGCCCCAGCTTCTTCGCCGGCGAAAGTCCCCGCAAAGTCTCCGGCGAAAACGAACGGGACCTCTTCGTTCGCCGAACGCCGGGCCGAACACATCACGGGCACATCACGGAACGGGAACGGACGAAGGCCGGCGACAGCGGAGCAACGACAGGGACACGGCGGTAAAACGATAGGGCAGCGGAGAAACAGCAGAACGGCGACAGGGAGACGACAGGACAGCAGCGGAAAAACAACGGAACGGCGACAGGGAGACGACAGGACGCCGGCAGAGAAACAGCAGGGACACGGCGGGGAAACGACAGGACAGCAGCGGAAAAACAGCAGGGACACGGCGGGGAAACGACAGGACAGCAGCGGAAAAACAGCGGAACGGCGGCAGGGAGACGACAGGACAGCAGCGGAAAAACAGCGGAGCGGCGGCGGAACGACGGCCGCACTCACCGACGAAAAAAGGAGGGGACCGTTCGATTCCGGTCCCCTCCCCCGTCGCCGCCCGGCGGAGGGCGATCGCCCGCATCCCCGCTCTCGGGGTGCCGCCGGCCGTCAATTCACGAAGGTCAGCCCCTCCTTGTCCGCGTCGATGCGGATCGGCTTTTCGCGGTTCACGTCTCCCGCGAGGATCCGCTTCGAAAGGTCGTTGACGATGTATCGCTGGATCGTCCGCTTCACGGGACGCGCGCCGTAGAGCGGATCGTAACCCGCCGCCGCGATCCACTCGCGGGCCGCCGGCGTGCAGTCGAGCTCGATGCCGTTCTCGCGCAGCATCCGCCGCACGATGCCGAGCTGGATGTCCACGATGCGTTCGATGTCCCGCTTCGTGAGCGGCTCGAACATCACGATCTCGTCGATCCGGTTCAGGAACTCGGGCTTGAGCTGCTGTTTCAGAAGGTCGATCACCTCCTGCCGCGTCTTCTCAACCACCTCGGGCGCGATCTTCCCGCCCGAGAAAGCCTGTGCGAAATGTTCCTGTATGATCTGCGATCCCATGTTCGAGGTCATGATGACGATCGTATTGCGGAAATCCACCGTGCGGCCCTTGTTGTCGGTGAGCCGTCCGTCGTCCAACACCTGCAACAGGATGTTGAAGACGTCGGGATGGGCCTTCTCGATCTCGTCGAGCAGCACCACCGAGTAGGGTTTGCGACGCACGGCCTCCGTGAGCTGTCCGCCCTCGTCGTAGCCGACGTATCCCGGAGGAGCGCCCACCAGACGCGAGACGCTGTGGCGCTCCTGATACTCGCTCATGTCGATACGGGTCAGCATCGAATCGTCGTTGAAGAGAAATTCGGCGAGCGCCTTCGCCAGCTCGGTCTTGCCCACGCCCGTGGTGCCGAGGAAGATGAACGACCCGATCGGCTTGCGGGGATCGCTCAGCCCGGCGCGCGAACGGCGCACGGCGTCGGAAATGGCCGCAATGGCCTGATCCTGCCCCACGACGCGCTTGTGCAGCTCGTCCTCCATGTGCAGCAGTTTCTCGCGCTCCGAGGCGAGCATCCGCTGCACGGGAATGCCCGTCCAACGCGAGACGACCTCGGCGACGTCCTCGGCGTCGACCTCCTCCTTGATCATCGCGTCGCCCGACGCCGTGAGGCGGAACTCCTCCTGCAAGGCCGCGATGCGCTTCTCGGCCTCCTGAATGCGCCCGTAGCGGATCTCGGCCACGCGGCCGTAGTCGCCCTGACGCTCGGCCTGATCGGCCTCGATCCTGAAGCGTTCGATCGCATCCTTCTCGGTCTGGATCTTCCGGAGCAGATCGCGCTGGCTCTGCCACTTGGCACGCATGCCGGCGTCTTTCGACCTGAGCTCCTCGATCTCCTTGTCGAGCTGCGCGAGCCGCTCCCCGTCGTTCTCGCGGCGGATCGCTTCGCGCTCGATTTCGAGCTGCCGCACGCGGCGGTCGAGCGTATCGATCTCCTCGGGCACGGAGTTCATCTCCAGCCTGAGACGCGAGGCCGCCTCGTCGACGAGGTCGATCGCCTTGTCGGGCAGGAAGCGCGACGTGATGTAGCGCGTCGAGAGCTCGACGGCCGCCACGATCGCCTCGTCCTTGATCCGCACCTGATGGTGGTTTTCGTAACGCTCCTTCAACCCGCGCAGGATCGACACGGCGTCCTCCTGCGTCGGTTCGTCGACCATCACCTTCTGGAAACGGCGTTCGAGCGCCTTGTCCTGCTCGAAGTATTTCTGGAACTCGTCGAGCGTCGTGGCGCCGATGGTCCGCAGTTCGCCGCGGGCCAGCGCCGGCTTGAGGATGTTGGCGGCATCCATCGCCCCCGACGACTTGCCTGCGCCGACGAGCGTATGGATCTCGTCGATGAAGAGCAGAATGTCGCCCTCGGTGGCCGTAACCTCCTGCACGACCGCTTTCAGACGCTCCTCGAACTCGCCCTGATACTTCGCGCCGGCGATCAGCGCACCCATGTCGAGCGAGTAGATCACCTTCGACTTCAGGTTCTCGGGCACGTCGCCGTCCACGATCCGGCGGGCGATCCCCTCGGCGATGGCCGTCTTGCCGACACCCGCCTCGCCGACGAGGATCGGGTTGTTTTTCGTGCGTCGCGTCAAAATCTGAAGCACGCGCCGGATCTCCTCGTCGCGGCCGATCACGGGATCGAGCTTGCCCGAGCGGGCCATCTCGTTGAGGTTGACGGCATACTTCCCGAGAGCATCGAACTCTTTCTCGGCCGTGGGCGAATCGACCGTCGCACCTTTGCGGAACGTACGGATCGCCTCCAGCAGCTCCTTTTCGGTGGCGCCCGCACGTTTGAGCAGATCCGCAGCCGCACCCCTCTCGGCGATCAGACCGAGCAGCAGGTGCTCCACCGAAGCGTATTTGTCGCCGAAATTGCGGGTGAAATCCACGGCCCGCTGGATCGCTTTCGACGAATCGGTCGAAAAGAACGGATCGCCGCCGCCCTCGACGCGCGGCAGCGACGCCACGGCACGCGACGCCTCGTCGCGCAGACCGCGGACGTTGACGCCCACGCGCCCCAGCAGGAACGACGCGAGCGAATCGTCCTCGCGCACGAGCACCGCGAGCAGATGCATCGGCTCCACGGCCTGCTGTCCGTGCTGCTTCGCAAGCGACACCGCACCTTGCAGCGCCTCCTGCGCTTTAATTGTCAAACTGTTGATATTCATATTTTTTCTGTTTTTGTTATTTTCCGGTTTTCAACCTCATCCTCCGCAAAACGCCTGCCAATCGCCCTTCGCACGACACGCTGACAGATTCGGAGCCGGAATGTCATATCCTGTCATCGAAACCGGACGGCATCGTGTCATTTTGTCGGTTTTAAGCCCGGGTATGATACGATTCAAGCCGATTGTCTTACCGGACTTACCGAAATTAGTATTATATTTGTATACACCTAAAAAAAAACGCCTATGAAAAAGTTTCTCTTTTTCCTCCCCGTTTTCCTGTCCATGGCAGCGGGAGGATGTACCCGAAACGAAGAATCGTTCGAAACGTCTTCTCGAACGACACATGTCCCCACAGAGGCTATCCCCATACAAGAGGCGCTCTCCGATCTGCGGCAGCAGTTGGGAGCCATGCGCAACTCCACCCGCAGCGCCGCATTCGATGCGGAAACCATCGCCGTACTACGCCGCAGCGACTTCGGCGCCGCCACCCGCAGCGACGCCGCAGAGGGCGGGGATTCGCTCGCTTACATCGTCAATTTCGCGAACGGAGGCTATGCCATCCTCGGCGCCGATCCGCATCTGCCGTCGGTCGTGGCCATCGTCGGCAAGGGCGAAATGACGCCGGAGAAACTGGTTGCGGCCAAACGGAACGTCGACAGCGGCGAACAGGTCGACACGCCGACCTATGTCGATGCGCTCGTGGCCGATTACATCCTGCGCTCGGCGGACGATCCGACGCCCGCAGCCCGCATTTCGGGCGACTGGGTCATCAAGGAGCACCAGCCCTCGTTCGTGAAGACGAAGTGGGGGCAGGGAAGTACCAAATTCGATACCGACAGCCTATATAACAAATATTGCATCAATGATGCAGGACAGTTGTGCAAAGCCGGTTGTGTAGCCATTGCCATGACACAAATTTTACTGCATAACCACAAAACATTCGGTAAAGGCCCTCGCAGCATCACCGGCATGCCGCTCGACTGGACGAAGTTGGACGCTGCAGCAGGATATGAAGACCTGGCGGATGCACCTGCGGATATACAGGATCACGCGGCACGATTTATCCACGAAGTCGGATTGGCAGTGGACATGGATTATGGGATATACGAATCGATCTCTGGAAAAAATTTCGTTCTTGCTTTCATGAAATCACAGGCCATGAACAGAATATATACGAATCCGCAAATTGTCAAAGTTCCGTGTTCCTATTACGAAGATTACCCTTATGACACTGATCCTATTTTGAAAATGCCTATGACCGAATACGCAGACCGTTACATCCGTCCGATGATTTGCTATCAAAAAATTCCGATCTTTATGGAGGGCTCCGACGGGTGGTATGAACAACCGGGAGGACATGCGTGGTTAATCGACGGCTGGATGCGTAAAACTCGATCGGCAGCACCCGCCGGCGAAGAGTATATTGCGGATTATGTATATTGCAACTACGGTTGGAACGGTGATGGGGATGGCCTTTATGCCTTCGGTACCTTTAAAAATAACTACAATTATTACAATAATATAATAAACTATCGCCTTTATTAAAATCGGATGCTTTATGATAAGTAAATTCAACATAAGTTGGCTGGCAGCCGTCATGCTGCTGGCTGCCGCTTGCAGCGATGACAAACCCGCTCCCGCTCCCGACCCTCAGTCTCTCGAACTCAAAACGGTCATCG
>ERZ1090861.1763-NODE-1763-length-10474-cov-7.419906_pt1 | contig 10474 bp, 7 predicted proteins | sample MGYA00478482_ERZ1090861 | MGnify/ENA primary metagenome ERZ1090861 (study PRJEB33644, sample SAMEA5815744) | chicken gut metagenome | biome: Chicken; feature: Gastrointestinal Tract; material: Caecum | place: Ireland | collected 2019-01-01 | study: A study of the... | reverse complement strand
GAAATCCTTGCCCCCGGCGCCAGCCAAACCTTTGCCTGGACGCTCACCATCAGCTGAAGCCCCCCGCGTAACCGCACAGATTTTTCCTGACCGCCCCGCCCGCCGGGGCGGCCTTTTTTTGTGTTCCGAAAACCACTCGCTTAGCGAGTGGTTTTCGAAACGCAAAAAACGCGATGGAACGTAATGTTCCATCGCGTAGTGTGTTGGTTGGCCGGTTTTACTGGCGAGTCCTTGCATTATCTCCACTCTTTTTGGGAAAGCGATTTTGGTAGTTTTTTCATCGCGCCTTATTTTCCCTCAAATGCAACTTCAGATTTTGCCAGACATCCCTCATCCCTATTAAGTCGAATCAGATACTTTGTACAGAATCAATCTATCGCCCGCAAGAGAATTTGTTTTATTTCATAGCAATCTGACACTCAAAAGGTTGTTGCATCATTGTAACTGTTTCGCTTTATATATATAGTCGCCGCCTCATTTGACATCTTGTACAATTCATTATAATAGACTTCATGCAATTTTACAAAATAGCGGCTTTCCTGTAAGATTATGTCGAAATTTGTCTCAACTTCTGGTATGATTAACTTGTAAAAATTCATGAAATTTTCCCCGCCAATAAACCAAGGGAGAGATATTCGATGCCAGAAAGTACAAGTACAAATGGGTATAGAATTGTCAACGAATTGTTCGAGCGTCAGCAAGATTTTATAGTTGTTGGCCTTTGCGGGAAAACTGGGTCGGGTGTTTCTACAATTGCAGATATTTTGCAACAAAAATTTGTTGAATTAAATCTTAGCCCAGAGGCTCCGCGAGAGTTTTCGGATTACGAAAGACACGAGTACCGCATACTTTATAATTTTGCTCAAAAGAATTGGAACGAATTCTATTTAGTGAAAACACGTGCTTTGATTATAGCAAAGGTATTATCCTCTAACCCAGAAACTTTTTGGAGCTATTTGTGTAGCTTAGCTAAAGTAAAAGAGGCCGATCATGATTATCAAGCCGCCAAGGAAGTTGTTGTTTCTTTCTTTGATTCGTGCATGGACTTCGAAATCAATAAAGAATTTATGATTGCAGACCGCGGACGTTCTTTTTCGTTCGAAGAGTTCTTCGGGTGTGATAGTGACCCGTTCGAATCAAAAGATCCACAACTACAACTTAATATAAAAGGCGAAACGAATGGAAACAAAATTGTTGACATCAGTAACACGGAAAACACAGTAGTGCTAGGAAATTCAGAGGAAATCGTTATTCGAAAGCAAGCTGATGATGAAGTCTTAATCAGTAATGTTGATTTGCATAAACTATTTTGCTATTTTCAGGACTGTAGGGAAACTAAAAAGGGAAATTTAAATCCTGTATACTATTGGATTCTACAGAAATATATATTCCGGTTTTTGACTGATCAAGTAACTGACTTCTGGGAGAAAATTAATAAATACAGAGAGTTTGCAAGAATCGCCACACTTGCTATGCAATTCCTGGGAAACAATCTTAGAATCAGTGACGAACCATATGCGGGGAAGGAGGCAAATTCTTATTACGATTTTAAAGAAAATGCCTATGTAACAATTGCCAAAGATATTAATCATTCTATAAAAATCCTCCGCGCTTACCTATCAAAAAAAGCCGAACTCAAAGCCAGTAATCACGAGCAGAAAGATGAACCGATCCACAAACACACCTTGGTTGTCGTTGATTCGATTAAAAACCCATTCGAGTCCATGTATTTAAAGCAAAGATATAGTAATTACTATTTAATTGGAGTTTATACAGATGAGAAGCAACGGCAGCAACGGTTAATTAATAGTAACAAATTTTCTATAGACGATATCACCGCCATTGACCGTGTTGAACAGTTGAGAAATTTCAAGGCCTACTATAAGAACTGGATAAATCAAGATTTGATAAAAGAAGGTCAAGAAGAACCAAAAGACACTTTATCAATATTCTTAAATAGAGTCAAGGCCCAACATCTCGAAGATGTTCTTCCGTTTATTCTTCAAAATGTTTCAAGCTGCCTGGAATCTGCTGATATTTTTATAAACAACCCGCTTGACAACAGTTCTCGGGGTCAAATCAAGCAAACATTGGTTCGCTATATTAGTTTAATGATGTGTCCTGGGATCGTATTGCCCACAAATTTAGAGAGATGTATGCAGACCGCTTATGTAGCTAAGGCAAACTCTGGTTGCATATCAAGACAAGTTGGTGCTGTAGTCACAGATCGTGACTATCAACTTTTGTCGGTTGGCTGGAATCAGCAACCTCAGGATCAACTGCCATGTCTTTATAGGGATTTGTGCGAACTATATGGCCATCATGATCCTGATGGATATAGTGATTATGAAAATGCCAGCGAAGGAGAAATATCCTTTCAAAACAGTATTGAAGAACTAGTCACAACCGAATACAATAAACCGGAGTGCCGCTTAGTACAGCATGGCCGAAATGTTTGTTTCTGCTTTAAGGATATATATAATGGAATTACTGGCGAAAAGAACCAAGTCCATACACGAGCCTTACATGCGGAAGAAACTGCTTTCTTAAACTTGTCAGGTGACAGTAAGCAGCGTGCACGAGGTGGATTTTTATTTACTACATCTAGCCCATGCGTTTTGTGCGCCAAGAAGTCTCGATATCTTGGAATTTCCGAAATTTATTATGTCGATCCCTATCCCGACATTTCTTATAGTCATGTCTTGATGGCAGGTCCATTAAACAGCAGGCCTAAGTTCACTCTTTTTACTGGAGCAATAGGAACCGCTTACACTAGATTATTTACTCCACTGTTACCGGTAAAAGATGAGCACGAATTATGGCTGGGGCATAAAATATGGAGGCCTCAGCCGAAGGATGAAAAGCTCAAAAGTGAAAACGGAAAGGAGGGTGACAGTCATGAATAGTGCGGATAAAAATACCGAATGGAGGGCAGGACCGTTAATTACAAATGATTATCTGGAAGCACGGGAAAGCCTGCGAGATGTGATAATTGTTCCCTTTGATGCGAGCAAGGCTAAAGGAACTGGTTATAATTTGTCTCCAACCACACTTGTATATTCCGTAAACAAGAAAAAATTAGTAAAGGTACATCAAAACGATAAGGAAATTTATGTGTGGGTTGAGCCCAATGATACTGTTCTTACAATTTCCAAAGAATATGTAATTACTGAAGGAAATGTCGTTGGTACCTTTCACTCCAGAGTTCGAATGAGCGCAGACGGCTTAGGAAATGTGTCAACCACATTGGACCCCAATTGGAAAGGAAAATTGTTGTTTGCAATTAACAATCCTACGAAAAGAAGAATCAAGCTGCGCATCGAAGAAAAGAGCGAAGGGAAAACCAAAAGTGTCGGTTTAGTTACAATGGTCTTATCTTGGACAGGGACCAAAGGTGATAAAAGCAGCGAAGCATCACTTCACCTTGACAATCCCCCAATGCGTACTGACATATGGAAAGATTTGAGTGAGAGGCCCGCGGGTATTAACGGTACTCAATATGAAAAGTTTCAAGCCATCATACAGCGAGTCACTGAATTCAAAGCGCAAAAAAATGAACGTCATACTGAATTACAAAAACTGATAGACATTGTTAATGAGGTTCGTAAAGGTATAACGCGCAGGGATGCACTGCATCAAATTCAGTCACTGACAGTTGGCCTTGAGGAGAGTTTGCTTCAAAAAGAGGGTGATACGGACCTAAAAAAGAAATTTGTGGCATGGAACGATATTATAAAATCGGCGCAGTCGCTGGATAACTTGCGAGGAGACAAGTTCAATGAAGAGGAGGAGCGACTGATACGTGAATGTCGCTATCTGATGATGTGTGATGAAGTTGAACAGCATGACAGGTACATTACTCAGCAAATTGAGCAGTACTGGGAAGGCAATGGATTTACGAGATCTCTGAAAAAATGGATACTTCCCAATTTGCCTGCTGCTGTGGCCTTTTTTATAATTATTGTCTTGCTTCTCTGGGGAAACGAATACTCAACAACAGAGAAGATTATTTTGGCTATGGTAACCCCTTTGGTTACAATGATAGTACAATGGGTAAATGCCAAGTGGGATAAGAAAAACACCTAATCATATTCCCCTGATCCTTTTTAGCTCACAGCTTACGCCAAAACAAGTAGGAGTCAAACCTTCCCCTATCTAGACCAAAACAGGGAACGGCTTGACTCCCAATCTATTTTATTCCAAGCTTAAATCTTCTTCAGCCCTGACATAAATATCCAACTGATTCTGCACATCAAGGCTATTGACCAGCCATCCGCGGGCCATGCACAGTTTCATGAATTCATCGATCCGATTCACCCCATTCATCTCTTTTAGTGTGATAACCACGCCAAAAGGCAACCTATCTCTTGTGTGGTTTGTGAGCCGTTCCTTTGTTTTAATGCTCAGCCCCCATAAGCCGCGCCCGTATGCCTTGCGAGGCCGGCCACGAGGGCTTACTTTTTCACATAAATGTTTGATGTTATCCCATTTCCGATACTCATTACGAGCAGTGGCTTCATAGATAATATGCCGCCCTTCTTCTCCCTGCTTGTTGTTATCAAGAGGATGAATGTTAGCCTTCCCGTCTTTTATCTCCAAGCGGCCAAAATGAATGTCCATCTCAGTGTTGGTATAGTCTACCCCTTGGTTACGATTACATTGCGGGAAGTATGCCAGGGTTGCCCGTGCATAGAATGGATGATTATTATTTACTACCGGGACAGGAAGATTATAAGTATAGGTCTCATAAGAATCCGTCGTACCGGTAAGGATAAAACGAATTTCATTATCAGGTGTATGAATGATATTATTGATGTCCCGTGGTACGACTCCATATCCGATAGAGTGGCTCAAATCATCTTTGCTGTTCCATCCTGCCGCTGCATCAATGATGAGAGCCTTTGCCACTTCTTTGCTCAGCCCCATAATATAGATCAGGAACGCTACCTTCCTTGTAATCCAAGGGGCTGCAAAGGAGGTGCCAGACACATAAGAAGCGCCCAATGCATCCCGGCACACAACGATCTTTTGCTCTGGTAAGCTACCATCTCCACCATAGTAGCTCACATCCGGCTTATAAAAAAAGGAAAGAACAGGCCCAACCCGTGTATAGGATGCAGGGCGTTCATCAAAGGTAACGGAGTTGACAACCAAGGCGTTCAGTGAATCCGCAGGAGATCCAATTTTCATCCTTTGACTTGTGGGGCGTGGCTTATTTGTGCCAGCGACGATGAAAATGACATCAAACTCATTTTGGATTCTATCTAACTCTGCGCCTTCTGGAGAAATGGAGCTTTCTTTGATTTCCAATGGCGAGCCGAGAGAAAGATTCCACACCTTGATATCCCGATTATTGGCAACAATACTCCGAATCTTTCGTAGCAAAGTGAATGAACTGGAAGGGCCTTGCGTAGCAACGCCAAAATGTCGAACTCGGAAACGTCCGCAGTGATCTTCTAGCTCAGGATTCCCCCTTGGACCATCGACAATAATAGATGTGACAGCCGTTCCATGATAATAATCAGCAGGTTGCAGCGGTATGCTCTCATCAATCATCTGATGATAATCTACCCACTCATGAAAATACACTCTATTGTCAAAAAGCGTGTCAATTACGCCCACGACTGGTTCGTCTTTTGGTGTCGGTATAAGAGATGGTTCTGACGATTCCAACGGGATATCATTCTGTAAGATATCGTCTCGGGTCAGTTGGTTTAAATCCGTCACGCTCATAGAAATCAGATAACCCGCTTTTTGTACAAGCAGGTTGATTTCTTCTGGACGCAGCCGTAGTGTATTATTGTCCAAAATCCGATCGTCCACAATATGGAGGCCAAATTTTGCAAGGAGCTGTTTTGTGTCCACATCCGTTTGGTAAATTGTGACCAGTTGTTCACCTTGAAATTCTTCTGTAACACGATCAATATCAAAGCGCTCCACATACCAACAGTCGCGGAGAACCTTTATAAAGCTGCTGACAGCTAGTACGTCTCTATGCGAAAACATTGATGGGTTAAGTTTATTGGTGTCATCACTATTGATAGATTCACCATAACCAGATCGAACAATAGAGGCGGTCGCATCCAAGTACCCTATTGCTTTTTCAATCGCTGCAAGTGGTACATAGTGAGTAAAAATATGCTTTTGAACATTTTCCCCTTTCTGGTTCGTTTCCCACGCAAATTTTGCACCACGTATAGAGTCGGCGGTTGTGTGGCCGGGATAAGATAATAAAATGCAGAGACGATTACTTTTGGCAACGATATTTTTATAGTGGACACTCACCAATGCGCCTTGTATTTCTGAATTTCTTATCCAATAATCATGAATATCTTGAAGTTGCTTTTTCAGTCGATTGATATGGTGTATATTGATAGAAGCCTTAGGGGGGAGTGCAGGAGAACCAGGACGGCTCGGGTTTGCACGTTGGTTAAAACTGCCTTTAAGCTGCAATATTGGATTCATGCTTGTTCAACACCTTTCAATTCGCGTGCAACGCTACTTTTGGACTTCTGGGTCAATATTTCAATTTCTCTTACAGTAAAGTTTTGATTTTGCAACTTTTTTAGATCCTCCGGCTTTTCACCGCACACAGCATAATACAACCGCCTAAAATAATCTGTACCGTCTGTTGGGCTACTAAAGGCAATCGCAGTTTTAATGATGTTTTTCAGATCTCCCGGGTATGGAATTGTGTCAAACAGATTTATTATTTTTCGGAAAAGACGGATATCTCTATTGGCCAACTTAAACTTCTGCAAATATACGTCCAGCATCTTTTCTGCAATCGCAAGCAGATCGTCACGGCTATATCGGTTAAAGTCAATAACCGAATCAAAGCGGCGAATAATAGCTTTGTCGAAATGTTTATATAGATTTGTTGTTGCAACCAGTACAATATTTTCATTTAACCGATCAAAGCACTTCAAAAGGGTAGATGTTACCCGCCCCATTTCTCGCAGATCATTTGCGTTGGTGCGATCCAGAGCGATCGCATCGATTTCATCAAAGAGTACAAGAACTTTCTCCGGTTGCATGAACTGATTGATTTCTTTAAAAAGCTCGGTAAGATTTTTTTGCGTTTGCCCCAACTTGCTATCGATAAGTGCAGAAAAGTCGACCATATAGATTTCTCTGTTCAAAATACGTGCTAATTGTTTAACAGCCTCTGTTTTGCCCGTGCCTGGCGCACCTTGAAAGAGAAATTTGTTGATCCCCATATGGTGTTCTATAGCGTTTACAATACCAATGATATCCTGTGTGATAGCATCCGGCAAAAGAAGCATTTCCGATTTGGCTTCAACTTTTTCAAAAAATGGTGATTGTATATCATCAATCTGTGGCACGAACGTATTCGCATTGGAAAGCAGCGCCATGATATACTCAGCAAGTTGATAATCGCCAGATTCATCGAAATCCTTAGCGATTTTGTAAGCTTCGTTACGGAAACCAGCTTCGTTTTTTTCCGCATGATATCGTATTAGGCTGAGAACATCTCTCTTTTTCATGCAGGCCACCTCCGTAATTATAAGTATACTTGAACGGGACAAAATTGTCAATATTGGGACAAACAGTAAAATCAAAGCATTCCCTTTAGAACAATATATCACATGGCAAGTACAAAAAACGGGTCATATTGGTCCGTGAGGGATGCTAATAGCCTAAAATCGGCAAATAGATTTGATCTGGACCATATTGTGTAGTCGGCCCATTAATCATTTTCTCGTAGCTACAAGTTTATGCTTTCTAGACAATATAGGAAGCATCAAATTGCATATGTCAACCTGATAAATCAGTCGCATTATCTTTGCGTACAGCCCCAGTGAAGGAAATAGACAATGTTCCGCCCTGCATTACCTCAATTCGCTTTATGATCCTCCTTACCAACTCATCGTCATATCTTTCCAACTCCACCGGCTGCCGTTCAATCGCATCCCACACAGCCTGCAGCTTCCGCTGCCTGTCCTGATCCTGCCGGGCCACCTGTTCCACCACATCCACCTTCGCCTGTAAATCCGCTTTTTCCTTTGTCAGCGCCTTGAATTTCTCATCATAGATGCTGCTATCGGCGCTGTGGCTGACGAGCAGCAGCAAGTTGGACATGGCTTGGTCGATTTCCTGGATGCGGGTGAGGAGCGGCGCCACGTCCTGTTGGATGTCACCATGCAGGATGATCCGTTCCTCCACATCCTTCAGCGCCTCTTTCACCCGTTCACGGCCCGTGAACTGCTCGCGTATGGCGGCCATGATGGCCTCCTGCAACTCTGGCTCCTTCAGGCTGGGGGAATTCTTGCAGTATTTCTTGCCGTTCTCCAGCCGGTTGACACAGCGCCAGACGTATTCCTTGGTGCCATCTCGCTTAATCCACTGGGTGCGGCGGTACATACAGCCGCACTCGCCGCAGATCAGCCGTTCCGAGAGCGCAAACTTGCTCGTATACTTGCCGCGCTCGGTTTTGGTTTTGCGTTGCGAGACCTTGGGCCTGCTGCTTCGGCGGGCCAGTTCCAGCTGTACTTGCTGGAAAATCTCGCGTGGGATGATGGCCGGGTGGTTATCCGTCACATAATACTGGGTTACTTCACCGCGGTTCTTTTTGACCTTCTTGGTCAGGAAGTCCGCGGTGAATGTTTTTTGCAGCAGCACATCACCGGCGTACTTTTCGTTGCGCAGGATGTTCTGGATCGTGGCTTTCGACCAAGTGGTTTTCCCGCTGGGCGAAAGAATGTGTTTTGCTTCCAGCTCGGTCTTGAGCTGCGCCGGGGTCTTGCCAGCCAAAAAGCCGTAGAAGATATGTTCGATCGTTTTGGCCCCCTCGGGGTCGATCTCCGGCTGCCCATCCGCGCCACGCCGGTAACCGATAAAATGCTTGTACTGGAACGGGCATTTCCCCTCTTTGAATAGACGGCGTTTGCCCATTGTGACGTTCTGGCTCAGCGATTCGCTCTCGGCCTGGGCAAAGGCTGAAAACCAGGTCAGGTAGATTTCGCTGCCGAGATCGCTGGTGTTCAGTCCCTCTTTCTCGAACTCGATGACCACGCCCAGGCTTTTCAGCAGCCGGATGTAGCGGATGCTGTCCAGCGTATTGCGGGAAAAACGGCTCAGGGACTTGGTCAGAATCATGTCGATCTTATGCTTTTTGCAGGCTTCGATCATCTGCATAAAGCCCGGCCGCGTGGTGTCTTTGATGCCGCTGATTCCGTGGTCGGCAAAGATACCGGCCATCTCCCATTCGGGGTTATTCTCGATCAGGTTGGTGTAATAGGTCACCTGCCCCTCAAAGCTGCTCTCCTGTTCTTCCTGCTCGGTGCTGACGCGGCAGTAGGCAGCGACGCGCAGGCGGGTGTTCGTTTTATTGAAAATCAGGGGATCGGCTTTGATCTCGCGGACTTTCTTTTGAGGGACAGTATGTTGATTCATGGAAAAACCTCGTCAGATCATTTGGTTGTTCAACAACCGCAGAGAAATCTCGGCTGTTGGAGAGACAACGACTTTCGCCACAATATCCAAAAACAGTTGGACGGGAAATTCAGTTCGCAATATCGTAGAATTTGAAAGGCAATGCACAACAAATTCTGTCTCGGCATCGTTCTTCTCGTCGGAAATCGAATCGTATAATGCTCTTGCGGCAAGGTTTGCCAGGTGGCACAGCTCTTCCTGAGGTGCTGTCGGATCGGTTAGGCGGCGGTGCAGTTCATAATTCATCCGAAGCACAGCCGATGAAGGAGACACGGTATCGCTGGTTGTTCGCAGGATGGAAGGATTCTGGCAAAGCAGAGAAAGTTTTCCCTGTATTGCTTGAATCATAACATCATCCGCAATGGGAGTAGTGACCATACCGCAAGATACGCAGCACCAGGAAATGGCACTTCTACGCCTGTCTCTTTTCCTTGTCAAATGACCGCCGCACAGCCCGCAGCCAAGGCGGCTGCGCACAATTCGAATACAGGGATTGACCAGTTGTTTTTGCCGGTTTTCAGCTCGCCTGGCCTGGTACGCCTGTATCAAGTCATTTGGCAGAATCGCAGGGAATGGCGGCTGGCCGCCGTATTTCTTGTTATCTAGGATGCGCAAAACCATGTTCTTGTTCCAGACTGTGGCATCGGTTCTGTACGGAACTGCTGCCTGGGTTATCTCCGATGCAATGGACTGGATGGATTTGCCCTGTATGTAAGATTCATAGATTGCTCTGACAATAGGCGCTTCCAGAACACTCACCGCGATAACACCATTGTCATAGCAATATCCGAATGGTAGCTTGCGATTAAGACTCATGCGATCACCTGTGGATTCTTTCGGAAAATTGCAAACCATTTGTCATTTCAAACACGATTCGATCGGCATATACCGTGGCGCCTGTTATGCATCGCTTTATCAAATCTGGATTGGTGTCTGTCTCTCTCAGGTGAGAAAGCGCTTTCATAGGCGGGGCTGGGCGGCTGGGCTTTCTCACAGTAGGGCGCGGTCATAACATACG
>ERZ1090861.1761-NODE-1761-length-10481-cov-5.669096_pt1 | contig 10481 bp, 7 predicted proteins | sample MGYA00478482_ERZ1090861 | MGnify/ENA primary metagenome ERZ1090861 (study PRJEB33644, sample SAMEA5815744) | chicken gut metagenome | biome: Chicken; feature: Gastrointestinal Tract; material: Caecum | place: Ireland | collected 2019-01-01 | study: A study of the... | reverse complement strand
ACGACATCGCTCAGTGTCTCGTGGGCTCGGAGATGTGTATAAGAGACAGGAACTGGGGCTGAAAAGCATGATCTGGTTTTCGCTGGCTTTCGCGGGAGATTTTTCGCAAAGCACGGAGAAATACAAAGGTAGGAGTCTTTATCATGACGATGTTCAGCATGCCTATGTGGTCGATCCGCGCTTTCCCGAAGTCAGGGCGCATATTGTCGGATATTGCACGAAAGCCGTGCGCGACTGGGGATTTGACGGGCTGAAACTGGATTTTATCGACAGCTTTCGTACAGATAATAAGGAATTGCGGGACGGAATGGACTGCGGTTCGCTGGAAGAGGGAATAAAGCGCCTGACAGATTCATTGAAAACTGCGCTTCGGGCAATCCGGGACGATGTTCTTATAGAATTCAGACAGAGATATGTGGGGCCGGTCATGCAGCGGCTGGGGAATATGTTCCGGGTGGGCGACTGCCCCGGCTCTCTTTTGCAAAACCGCGTTTCTTCAATCGATCTGAGGCTGATTGCGGGAGAAAACGCGGTGCATTCCGATCCGTTGGAATGGAACGAGGGCGAAAGTCCGGAGACGATTGCCACTTATTTCATCCATACGATTTTTTCCGTGTTGCAGTATTCGGTATTTCCTTCCGGGCTGACGGATGCGCAACGTGCCGTAAGCGCAAATTATATCCGCTTCATGAAAGAATACGAGGATATTCTTTTACACGGAACGCTGAAACCGAGCGGAGTGCTGTATAATTATCTTTCCTGTAAAGCCGCCAATGACCGGGGCTCGGTGGTGGCGCTGTATGCGCCCGTATCCACGACGTTGCGGGAAAGACTTGTCGTGCTTCTTAACGGAAGTCTGACGGACGGGGTCGTGGTAGACCCGGACGGGAAAGAATACCGCTATTCGATTGTGGATTGTTTCGGCAACATTGTTTCGGAAGGAAGGGTGTGCGCGCTGGCAAAACTGATTGTTCCGATCGGCGGAAGAGTTCTTTTTGAGCAAAAGAGGGAAAAGGAAAACTCCAGGCAATTTTTGAGGAGATGAGGCCGGTGTCAATTCCCCGAACGGACGTTTTGTAACGAAAAATGAGGAATGCGTCGTGCGACCGATTGGCTTATAACCTGCGTTTTTCCGAAATTGGGAAAAAAGACCTGTGACGATAACACAGTGGACTCCCAATTTTGGACAAAAAAACGAATTAGATTGTCTGGAAATGAGTTCGGCATCAAACCGGACTCATTTTTTAGTTGGCGCTTTAGGACAAATTTCCTAAATCGACAACATAAAAGAGGAGTCCGTTTGCGCTCCTCCTTCTTAATGTATCATCAATCAAAATACTATCAGCATTCTTTTTTATTTTAATGCGCTGATTTATTTGTCGGATGAATCCAAATATCCCATCCAGCTGGTATTGAGGAAAATTCTTATCCAGAATAATATAGAGGACCTGATTTCCTCCGGCGGAGTGAGTACCGGGATGCTCGAGCAGACAATCCGGGCGGAGGCAATCAAATATGCGGCCATCATCGTCACTTCCGTGCCGATGCTGATCATTTATCCGTGCTTTCAGAAATTTTTCGAGAAAGGCATGGTGGTGGGAAGTTTAAAGGGCTGAAATTATTGAAAAAGGAGGAAATCAAAGAAAATCAAAAAACAGGATCGTGGATCGAAAAAATAAAATCGGAGGCAAAAAATAAGAAAAATGAAGAAGTCACTGTCAGTATGGATGGCTATGCTGATTGCGTTCGGTACGGGCGCGTCTCTCGCCGGCTGCGGAAATCAGAATTCGGTGCCGTACGATCCCGATAAATTTATCGAGGACGTCACCAACCCGCAGATCGTAAAAGAGCCGGTCACCATCACTTTTTATGTGCCCAAACACAGTCTGCATGTGGATTACGAGGACATGCGGGTGTTCAAAGAGGTGTCGGCAATCACAAATATCAATATGAAGTTCGAGCAGGCAGATTGGGAGGCGTATGCGGAAATACGGTCGTTGCGCTGGGAAGACGACAGTTCGTTGCCAGATGCGTTTATGTTCTGCAACAATCTCGACGAGCAGGTACAGTATTCCTCGTTGGGGCAGCTGGCGCCGATCGACGATCTCATCGATCAATATTGTCCCAATTATAAAGCGCTGATGGAAAAGTATCCCGAAATCGAACAGGTATCCCGTCTGACGGACGGAAATATCTATTCTTTCACCACAGTCAATACGGTGCCGAATACCTGCTCAATGCCAAATGGCTGGAAGATCTCGGGCTGTCGATGCCCACGACCGTGGAGGAGTTCCGGGACGTACTGGCGGCGTTCAAGGAGGGAGATCCCAATCACAACGGCGTGGCGGATGAAATTCCGCTTTGTTCAAAATTCAATTATTCCAGTTTGTTTATTCTCAGCGCGTTCGGACATGTGACAAAGAGCGTGGAAATCACCGACGACAGCGACTTTATATTTGTCCCGCAGACGGAGGAGTACAGGGCGTATCTGCGCTATGCCAAAGATCTGTATGATTCAAAACTCATGAATCAGAATCTTTATGAAATTACGGACGGCGATGTGTCCAATTTCGGGCAACAGAACATGGTCGGCTGTTCGGAGGGGGTGGCGGCATACCTTTTGGCCGGGGATGAACTGGCGGATCAGTATGTATCCATTCCGCCTCTTACCAGCGATTATTCCCCGGTGGTAAACGGCGAAAAACAGCGCGTACACGTCGGATTTTCAAAATTTGATCCCACGGCGCTCATCATTACCGCGAATACGCCGTACAAAAGGGAAATCGCGCGGCTGATCGATTTCTTTTACAGCGAAGAGGGCGTTCGCCTGTTCCTGACCGGGAAAGAAGGGGTGGACTGGGAATGGACGGATGAAGAGCATACTTCCTGGAGATCCACCTATCCCGAAGACATCGATTCGGAAACCTATCGGGGCAGCATTACGCCGAATGTGGGGCTGGGTGCGTCTTTCTACAAGACCGAGGAATGGATGTATAAGCAGGAAAATGAGCTGGCTCAGACTTTGCGGGAGGATTGTTCGGTGTATGTTCCGTATCTGAAAGAAGCGTTGCCGGGGCTTGTGTTTACGACGGAAGAATCGGAAGAACTCACCTTTATCAAACTGGCGGCCGATTCTTATGTGCAGTCGGCGGAAGCGGATTTCATAACGGGACGCAAGAGCATTGAAGACGATTGGACTGCGTTTCAGAACAAACTGAAACAGTTGCAGGTGGACAAAATGCTGGAAATATACCGTGAGGCCTATGCGCGCAGCACGGCGAAATCTTGAAGGAGGAAATGTTGATGAAAAAAATATGGCAGAAAATTCTGCTCGGAAGCACGGTGTGTGCTATGGGGCTGGGATTAATGGGGTGTAACGGTATGAAGAAACAAGAAAACAATATCCTCGGGGCCGACGGCGTTGCACAGCGGCTGATAAAAGCACAGGCGGAACAGGTGGAGGTGGAAGAGCATGAGTTCGTCGGGCTCTCCGATGTTTCCGCGGTAGGCATTGACGGGGAACGGTTTGAAACGGAGGAGATTCTGGTCGTAAACGAATCCGATTACGACTCCGTGCTGAACGCCGTCGATTACGGTGTGGTCGCCGATGACGGAAAGGACGATTCGGTCTGTCTGGGGAAGGCCATTGCGGCAGTACAAGAGGCGTCGGCCGAAGGGAAATCCGTGCTGTTGAAATTGCCGAAAGGGGAACTGGATTTTGTGGCGAGCATGAATGAGGCAGACCGTTCGTGCGCGGTTCTTCTGGCGGGGCTTAAAAATGTGACCGTTCTCGGCGACGATACGATGTTTACGATTCACGGGGCAATGACGGGCGTGAAGGCGTACAATTGCGAAAATCTTGCCATCAAGGGGATTTCGTACGATTACGGACGCACTCCGTTTTCGGTGGGGGACATTGTTTCCAGTACGGAAAATTCGGTGACGGTGAAATTCCGCGATCATTATCCCATTACCCCCGATACGAATTTTAACGACTATCTCGAATACGACAAGTTTTCCTATGTGCCGAGGCTTAACGGAAATTTCCTCTTAAAATCGGATATTTCCGACGTTAAAATCGACGGACAGACCGTGACGATCACTTTTAACGCCGAAATCAACAAGCCGGTGGCAGGAACTCTGGCCGTGGTTTCTCATTATACATACGGCAACAATGCGTTTCAGTTTAACGATTGCAAAGACGTCACTTTGGAAAACATCAACGTGTACGCAACGGCCGGAATGGGTTTGGGGCTTGAAACGACGACAAATGCGACGGTCAATCGTTTCAACGTGCGCCTGAAGCCGAACACCGATCGCCTGATGAGTTCCACGGCAGACGGATTGCATATAAGCGCCTGCCGGGGGGACTTGAAGATCACCAACTGTCTGGTGGAAAATTCTCACGACGACGCGTTTAATATCAAGTCGGGACATTATTTTAACGTGGGAAGCATCAATCGGGAAGAGAGTACGTTCAAATGCCTGATCATCAATTACATGCATGCCATTCGCGCCGGTGACAAAATCAACGTATATACGAAAAATCTCGGGTATCTGACGCAAATGGAAGTGGAAGAAGTGCTTTCCACGGACGGCGCCGGTTCGGTTGTGCGCATCAAGGGATCGTTGCCCGAAGAGCTGACGGAAAACTGTATTGTGGCAAACGCGTCGAGCGCGCCTTCCGTTCTCTTTGAAAACAATCTGGTTCGCAACAAGAGAAATCGCGGGATATTGCTTCAGACCGAGCATGCAGTGCTGAGGAACAATGCGTTTTTCAACGTGGGGCACGGTTCGATCGTGATTACGACGGAAGCCGCGCAATTCAACGAGGCGATTGTGCCGCGGGATATTCTCGTTGAGAATAATAAACTGGTCGGATGTAATTCAATGGGAAGCGGCATCAGCAGCGACATCAGCGTATCGGCTTACGGCCAGGGCTGGTCGGCCGTTCCCGCAGGGACCATTCAGCAGATTGTCATGCGCAATAACTTTATCGCAAATACCTCCAAGCGCGCCATCAGTATCACGAGTTCGACGGATGTGAACATATCGGACAACTGTATTTACAACCCCGCCCGCAACCCGTTACAGAAACAGAACGATTGTGCGATCAGCCTTTCCACTTCCGACGCGTTAACGATAGAACGGAATTATGTATCCAACAATTCTGCAAGCGAGGACTATGTTTCTCTGTATACCGACGGCACGGTGGACGAAGCCGCGGTGAAACTGGAAGACAATGTGGGGCTTGCCTTTGCCAAAGTGGACGAAAGCGTGCAACCGGACAACGTTTACCGCTTGCCGGCCGGCGTGACGGTCGATATGACCAGCGAAGACCTCGATGACTTTGCCGACGTGCAGGAGAGCATTCAGTTTGTGGGTATACCGACGCTTACGGGAAAGAAGTGAAGCCTGTCGAAACGGATTTCAAAATCAAGAGTTTCAAAGTGGCTTATGACGACAAGGGGATTTATATCGGGTTCGATATCCTGGATGACAAGCTGCAATTTTCCGGCGAGTCGCAATTCTGGACGGGAGACGGCTTTGAAGTTTACTTCACGCCCGCCACGACGGAAAATTACGCTTTCCCGATTGTCCGGCAGGATTATGACGATACCGCACAGCTCTATATAACGCCCTCTTATTTCCATGTGGAGACTTCCCGCACTTCGCTGTATCTGCAGGAAAAGGCGGAAGAAGCATTCTCCTATAAATGCTGGCAGACCGAAGAGGGATATGCGGGCAAACTGTTTATTAGTTTTGAAGTCTGCGGCGAATTGAAACAGGTGGCAGAGGAAGGCGGCGTAGCCAGTTTCTCCTTTGTGTTTGCCGATTGGGAAACGGGCGACGATCGTTTGCAGGTTTCCAACACCGCGCATAACGTAGAGACGAACAAAGGGATTCCCGTATACATGGGGAAAATTAAATTCGTGAAGGAGTGAAACAGATGAGAGGAACTCGTAAAAAAATAGCGTCATTATTACTGAGCTTGTCATTGTTATTGAGCTTTGGGCTGACGGCATGCGGCAATCCCGTTGTTTCTTCCACCTCTTCTTCCGATTCCGCTTCGGATTCGGCGCCCGGTTCATCCGTCGATTCCGTTCCCGAAGAGAAGCCGAAAACGGCGGAGGAAGTGATCGGAGAATTGCTCGTCGACGAATACATGGGTACCGGCTATACGCCCGACGGGGCAGAAGAGCCGCGCTATGCGGAGGAATGGGCGTCCATACAGGCCAAAACGGCTCCTTTGGCGGAGGGGGAAAGTTATACGGAAGATTTTGAAAAGGCGTTTCAGGATGCCAGGTTGTATCCCGAGGAGACTTTGTACGGCGCCCAGGCCGCGTTTGTGGATGCGCAGACAGGCGGTCTCGGCGATGCGGGAACCAATCTGCGCGTTACGACGAACGGGCCGGCAAACGGGGCGTTTGACGCGGTGCTGTTCCGCGGCATGGAAATTGTTCCCGGAGCGAGGTATCGCCTTACGGTCACCGTCAGGACCAACACGAACGGGTGCAATTATTATCTCGGATTCCGCGGTCCGCAGGGAGACGTCTATGCGTTCAATTTCTCCGGCGACGAAGGCCAGGTACAAACGCTTTCCGGCGTTGCGGCACTTCAGGACACCTCTTATCAGGGGGTAGTTCTGATGATCGGCGGAAACAATGCTCCCGTTTCCGAACTCATCATCGACGATCTGAAAATAGAACGGCTCGTTTCTTTGCCCGTTCTCGATTTGCGGACGGTCGGAAGCAAGACGCATCTCATCGACTTTGAAGAGAATATGGACTATGTTTCGGCGAACAATTCCGCCATCGAGCGCACTACGGAAAACGCGATAGAAGGGTATTCGTTGAAGATCAGCAAAACCGCAAACTGGCAGGGACTCGACTTTACGGATATGAAGTTTGCCGCAAAGGGAACCTATCGGGTGAAGTTTGACATCAAACTGGCGGGTCCCGGTTCCGGAGGCGCAGGCATGGCGTTTGCCACGATGTCCAGCGCCGCAAACGGAAGCTATCAGGACGTGACGCATCAGATCAATATTTTGCAGACCGTAACTTCTTATGATCTGGTGTATACGTTGAAAGATTACGACGACTATTTCTTCAATTTCTCCATTTCCGAGGCCGGGTGTGTGTTCATGGTGGACAACATTCAGATCGAATGTATTTCCCCGGAGTCCGTCGATGAAGCGCCCGCGATCGATCTTACGGAAGTCGGGGCGAAATACGAGCAGAATTTCGATTCGGATTCGCTGGAAGAGATAAAGAAATATTTCCTGGAAGCGGGCTCTGTCTTATCGCTCATCGACAACAACGGCGGCAAGGCTTTGCAGGTGAGTAAGGCGGGACAGTGGAACGGCCTGGCGTTTAACCTGAAATTTGCAAAAACGGGCACTTATCGGGTGGCGTTCGATATTCAGGTTATAAAAAATCACCCGTATGACTGGGATAATTTCTGGATCACATTGAAAGAGAGCGTGAAAACAGAACAAATCGGTTCGCAGTTGTTTGTCTCCGCCGACAACAGGGTGCCCAAGGACGGAGCGGCGCATGTAGAGCTGACGTTTGAACTGACGGGGGACGATTATGCGCTGACCTTCTCCAATTACGGGGCCGACACCGTGTATTGGATCGATAATTTCGTCGTAGAGCGTACGGCCTGATTTGAATTAGGACCGATTATGGAAATGCGCCTGCAGGGCCTGCCCGGCTTTTGCGGGCGCATATTTCTGAAAAGAAAAATGCGGAGCAAACGGGTTGTTCTTGTCGGGACATTCTTTATCTTTCGGAATAGAAATCAAAGGAATTGCAAATAAGGAGTATTTATTATATAATAATTGCAGGTATATTCTCCGGGAGGCTGAAGGCTTTGATGTCGCGGGGACTCGGAAAGATTTTTCTGAGGTATTAAGAAAGAGAAAAAGGAAAGCACTGTCGGAAAAATTTCCGTACCGGGATTAAATCCGAAAAAATGTCGGAAACTCACAGAGAAAAAAGACGGCAGATTTTCCGGAAAAAGTTTTTCAAAAGCGTCAGATAAAAATAAAAAAGGGAGAGTCAAAAAGATGAAGAGACTGACGGCGAAAGAGATCCGGCCGGGAGGCTGGCTGAAAAAACAGTTGGAAATACAGGCTGCGGGGCTTGCGGGCAATCTCGACCGGGTATGGCCGGACATAAGGGACAGCAAATGGATCGGAGGAGACAGGGAAGGATGGGAGCGCGTGCCTTATTGGCTGGACGGATTTATTCCCCTTGCCTATCTGTTGCAGGATGAGGAAATGATAGCCCGGGCAAAGAGGTATATCAATAAAATCCTGGAAGGACAGAATGCGGACGGCTGGCTGTGCCCGTGTTCGGAAGAGGAGCGAAGAAATTATGACATTTGGGCGCTTTTTCTCATTCTGAAAGTGCTTGTCGTATGGGAAGAATGCTCGGGAGACAAGCGCATAGAAGACGCGGTGCACCGCGCTCTCAGGCAGTACCGGGATTTTGTGCGCGATTGTGCTCCGACCGGCTGGGGCGCCGCTCGTTGGTACGAATGCCTTGTGTCTGTTTTGTGGCTGTACGAGCGCCGTCCGGAAAAATGGCTGAAAGAACTTGCGCAGATTCTGCGCTTGTCCGGTATGGATTTTTCCCGTGCGGGAGATTTGTGGCGCAACGTCGACAAAAAATGGACGATGTATACGCATGTGGTGAATGCGGCAATGAGTCTGAAAGCGGGCCCGTTGTATCGGCGGACTATGCTCGGGAAAGACGTTCCCGTGGGAGATGCGGATTCGGAATATATGTTCCGCGAACTCATGAAATATCACGGGACGGCGGCGGGGCATTTCAACGGCGATGAGTGTTTAAGCGGAAACAGTCCGATTCACGGCACGGAGTTGTGCGGAGTGGTTGAAGCAATGTACTCGTACGAATGGCTGCTGGCTCTTACCGGAAGAAGCGATTGGGGCGACCGATTGGAAAAAGTGGCATTCAATGCGTTGCCGGCGGCGGCTTCACCGGATATGTGGACGCATCAGTACGACCAGATGAGCAATCAGATAGAATGCAGTCCGCAAAACAATCCTCCTGTGTTTAACAGCAACGCCGCCGACGCGCATATCTTCGGGCTGGAACCCAATTACGGTTGTTGTACTGCCAACTTCGGACAAGGATTTCCGAAACTGGCGCTTTCGGCATTTTTATCGGAAGGGGAGGATACGGTTGTCAGTGCTGTGTTGCTGCCGTCATCGGTACTGTTGCGGATCAACGGGGAAGAAGTAAGCATAACGCTGGAAACAGAGTATCCTTTTCGCGGAACGCTGGTGTATACGGTGAATGCGGAAGCGGAGTTTACGTTGAAAATACGCATTCCGGCTTGTGTCAGCGGATTTACCGCGGACGGAGAGGAGGCTTACGGAAAAGACGGGTGGTATCTCGTTCGCCGTCGGTGGAAAAGAGGGGAACGTTTTGAGTTGAATTTGCGTTTTGAGGAGAGATTTGTTTCCCGTCAGCACGGAATGTATGTTCTGGAACGGGGTCCGCTCGTGTTTGCGCTGCCGATAGAGGGAAGATGGGAGATGAAAGAATATATCCGTGGCGGCGTGGAGCGCCGTTTTCCCTATTGCGATTATTATATTTATCCTGAAAGCAAATGGAATTATGCGTATTGCGGCGGGGGGCTCACTGTGCGAGAAAATTTGTATGAGGCGCCGTTTTTGCCTTCCTCTCCGCCGGTTGAAATTGAGGCGGGGATGGTGGAAATAAACTGGGGGTATGCGCCTGGGCAAACGGGCGTGTGCCGGGAAATGCCGGAAAGCCGGAGGCCTTTAGGAAAGCCTGTAAAGAAAATACTTATTCCTTATGGCTGCACGGTTTTGCGCATGACTGAAATGCCTTTGGCTGAAAAAACGAACAAAGAGAAATGTTTTTGAAAAATAAAAATAAAAAGAAAAAATTGAGTTGGTGTTTTTCTGTTTGCTTACAGTTCGTTTTAGGTTTTATATCCCCAGCCATTTTGATAGTTACTATCATTATTTGATGGCAACTCTCATTTTTTCTATATTTTTGTTGTAACAAAATGTAAATATTGTTCTAAAATTCGGTCAAAAAAGTGGCATTTGGGACTAATTTGGGACTAAATCGGATTTTTCACGAGGCTTTTTACATCGCATAATTGAACTTTTCCGCCTCGGCAAGGGCATACTTTTCCGAGTAGTCGGTGTAGCCTCGATCTACGGCGGAAGTTCTCACGTCTTTGTCGAAAGAAAGCCTGGCCCGGAGCAGGATAGGCGCGTAGTTGATGTCATATATATTCCCTGTACCGGTTATAAAGGTATAACGAAGTTCTTGGGTATAGTGGTGCGAAAACAATTTTTTAGCGCCGTATCAATTGACATTAAAAACTTAATTATTTATAATTATGAAAAAGCGTGCGAAAATGAAGTGAACCCCAAAGTTTGGACAAAATTTAATTAAAATGTATGGTAATGA
>ERZ1090861.1760-NODE-1760-length-10492-cov-8.110856_pt1 | contig 10492 bp, 7 predicted proteins | sample MGYA00478482_ERZ1090861 | MGnify/ENA primary metagenome ERZ1090861 (study PRJEB33644, sample SAMEA5815744) | chicken gut metagenome | biome: Chicken; feature: Gastrointestinal Tract; material: Caecum | place: Ireland | collected 2019-01-01 | study: A study of the... | reverse complement strand
GAGCCTTATCGTCGGCAGCGTCAGATGTGTATAAGAGACAGGATATACCATGCGCCGAGGCCCACTCCACTCTCAAAAAACACATATGAATCAAAATCGTAAACATTTTCCCTGCCGCTGTTTCCTATTTCGGTACCCGTGACGGCATAATAGATTCTTTCATTCCCGGAACCGTCTATCAACTCATGTCCCGTCGCGGGAATGCTTTCATGCTCCTCATGACCGCACATATAACAGACGGATACCTGTTCCCCTTCTTCCGTGCAGGTAGGTTCCTTAATGATTTCGGGCCTTTCATAAGAATGGTATCCCCGCGCCGGCACGACCTCTTCGATGTCCTTTTGGCAGACGGGGCAATGCTGCGTGCGCTTTCCGTCTGTCATACAATCGCCGGAATCAAGGACTATCCATTCCCCCGTGTGTCCCGTCGCATACAGGATCCCTTTCACCGCATCTCCGCACCCTCTGCATACGAGAGAAAACGCGCCGTTGTCCATGTGCGTCGCCTCGGTCGTTGTATGTATCTCATAATCGTGCGGCAGTATCTCGGTTTCTTCCGTCTGCTCGTACCCGCAGGTCACGCAAACCCTGCTGCGCAAACCGGTTTCACTGCAGGTTGAATCTTTGATAACAGTCCATTCCCCATAAGTATGCAGCGCGGGAATCCCGTCGATATACTCCCACTCACTTGCCGAATATACCGACATATTCAGATCGCCGATATTCCATTCTTCTCCCATGTAATAAACGGCTTGCAGCGAATTGCACCACGAAAAACTGTTTTGTCTGACAGATCGAATCCCCGCGGGGATGACTACGGAAGTCAGATTTTCACACCCGAAAAACGAACGGTCACCTATCTCTTCCACACTCTCCGGCACAATCACTCTTTCAAGTTTTTCATAAAGAGCAAAAGCGGCGTCCCCAATAATTTTCACGCCGTCGGGAACGACTCCAGAGGCGTTGCCAAAGAGGAGCGTCCCCGACGAAGTTTTTATCAGGCAATTTCCTTCCGAATAGTAAGCAGTATTCCCTGCATCTACGGAAATTTCTGTAAGATTTCCGCAAAAACTGAATGCCCCACTCCAGACAGAACTCACATTGGCGCCGATCGAGATACTTTGTAAATTGCTGCAGCCCAAAAAGGCATATTCCCCAACGGATTCTACGCCGTTTCCGAGCGTAACGCTCGTCAATTTATCATTATAGGCAAAAGCACCATCTGCAATGCGGTAATTGACGCCGTTATAGGATTCGGGCAAAACGATGTCCGTTTCCGTTCCCTCATATCGCACCAGCAAATATTCATCCTGCGAAAATTCGTCCGATTTCGGCACAAATGCAAAGACAAATCCGTTTTCATCCGCGGTCAAAGCCGCCCCTTCCTCATCCGTATAGATATTGCGCGCGTGTGACGCCACTCCGCCGTAAGTATAAGAATACCTTTCGATATCCAGCGAAGAACGATTGTAAATTTCGCTCAGGCCGACGCACCCATCAAACGCTCCGCTCTCAATCGCCTGCAACCCGGCAGGCAAGGTAATTTTATTTACACCGACGCAATCTGCAAATGCCCCGGACGCGATTTTCATCACGCTATCCGGCAGCACGACCTCACCCGAAACCCCATAAGGCGCCCGAATAAGCGTCGTTTGCGCTTTATCGTATAATATACCGTCTGCGCTCGAATAGTTCGGGTTGTCCGTTGCGACCGTTATGGTTTTCAAAGAGATACAAGAGTCAAACGCTTGCTCGGCAATATATTTGACCGTTTCCGGTATAACGGCCTCGGTTATACGGAGGTTGCCTATCGAATTTATCCCCGTAACGACGACGCCGTCTATCTCCGCGGGAATCTCCAAAACTTCGGCATCCGCATTCAACCAAGCGGTCAGCACATACCCGTCCTCGGTGTGCACGTAAATTCCGCCGTCCCGAATGCGATATTCCGTATCTGCCTCCGGTTCCACGCCCTCCAAAGAATAATACAACGTCCATTCCCCTTCCCGAATGGAAATGACCCCGTCGGAAATCGTCCCGATCGGCTGACTTTCAATCCACCTGTCTTGATAAACATAAAGGGTCTCCGCGTTTACCCAATACTTGGAGAACTGTCTTTCCCCTCCTACCCGTATCTCCAAAATACCATCGGCGGTAAGGCGGATATAGTAGCCGTCACACCATTCTCCGCCGTAAAGATAATATGTCCCCGCATATTCTTCAGAAATATTCGGATCGTCATCGCTCGGCTTTATAAAGAGCCCGGCTTGAAAACCGATACAATTTCCGTAAACTGCACCCGTTAACAGCTCCCGCTCGCTTTGCCGAATAATCTCGCCGTCGAAAATCAGGCCTTCGGCGCTGCTTACGATTTCGTAGCTGCCGGAATACAGTCCCAAATAGACCTCCGAATCTGCGTCTTCATACCGCGCGTCAAAAACCAACTTCAACGAGCCGTCTTCGCCAAGTTCCAAAAATCGAGTGTAATCGTACTCCTCCCAATGAGGTTCATAATAGTAATATACTCCCGCATATTCCGCCGGCTCAACGCTCGGCTCTGTTCCCGAAGAAGAATCGCCGGAATCAGAATCCGAGACGCCGCCCTGCGAACTATCGCTCTGCCCCGTACTTTGGCCGTCCTTATCCGATGTACTTTGCCCGCCGACAACGGCCCCGCAGGCACCGGATAAAAACATCGTCCCCATCAACAACAATGACAAAACCGATAAAACTCTCTTTCTCATACAAATTCTCCTCTCCAAATAATTTTCAAACACACGTTCCGAAACCGTCCGACTTTGCCTTAAGGCATTATCGTTTATGATAAAAAAATGCCGCCCTCAAACGAGAACGGCATCTACAAAAATGCACTTTCTCGCTTGCTGCGACGCAAACTTACGAATAACCTTTATAAAAAGATTTATGTAACGCGAAAACTGTACACTTCTGCCAGAAGTATACTTTTCATAAAAGTCATTCAGTTTACGTCACGACTATATTATACCAGTTTCCGTCTCATTTGTCAAAACGGTTATGGCAGTTTTCTCCAACCTTTACACAAAACAATAAACAAAACTTCACGCTTTCATCAAAGCTATTATACTGCACAAATTTGTGCAAGTCAAATGTTTTGCACAGATTTGTGCAAAAATATGGATATACAACATTTTGAGGAAAGCAGCATGTTAAATTACGGAGAAGCTCTCAGATACCAAAGAGAAACTGCCGGACTGAATAAATCCGAGTTGGCAAAAGCCCTGAATATCTCTCACCAAAATATCAGCCGGTGGGAAGCCGGAAGCGTATTACCCAATATCGATTTTTGCGTTCAACTGGCTGACTTTTACGGAATTACTTTAGACGAACTGGTCGGACGTGACCATGGAAGAGAAGATCGATAAATCAAACGAAGAAAGCTCTTTCGGCAAGACTTTCCATAAAAACCAAACATCGTTCAAATCCCTTTCACCTGTATTGACACAGCGGCGTTGCCAACCCGCCGCATTTTCATTTGCCGTTTTTTTCCAAAATTCCGTCTTTCAAAATCAAAGCGAGAAATTGATTGCGCTGGTTTTATTCCGCACTATCGCTCTATTATGAGAACTATTCCCCAAAAATCAGCATCAATCCCCCTCAAATTTGGCAGTTGAGTGTAAGACGTGTGCTTGTCTTGATACAAGTGGGACGCCTACGGTGCCCCGTCGCGGCAGTCGCCGCGCCAGGGCATCCCGCGCTCCGCGCGGGCCGCCCCAGGCAAGCACACGTCTTTTTCCCAAATCGGTCGCTCCTACGCTTGAATTTTCCACGTCCGTCAGCAAACGGCGCGGGGCGCGCGGGAGTCGCCGCTGAACCGCTTTGCAACTCCCCGCGCTTCCGCCCGCTTTCCCGTTTTCGTTTCGGGCACCCATGGCTTTGATTATCGAAAACATCTACAGGGCATGTACGCATTAAATTTTTTATTCTCCGCAAGTTATTTTTGGGAAACAGTCGCGGCTGAGACGCGAAGCCTGCGTACACGGCGCAGGGAACGTACAAATACGTACGTGACCAAGCCGTGCGCAAAGGCGACAAAGTATCGGCCGATGAATGTTTTCCAAATTTCTCCCGAAATTGTGCCGTATTCCGTCAGATCATCGTAGCATAGTTTCTCGCGAAAGTAAACGGCCGCAAAATCGTCACCGAAAACTTCCATATCCTTTTTTTACCGAACAGATTCCCCCTGTTCGGCTTTTTCTTTATACAAATTCCTCCATACCATGTACGCAACGATTTTGGCTTTGTCCCGTTGACTTCCGCAGTCCATACTCTTAAAATCCTATCCTCCTACCGTCCTATGCTCCTCCGTTTCTGCCGGCTACGGCAAAATTCAATTTCGGAGGTTTCTGTCATGGAAATGTTGGTCACTAAGTTCTCGAAAGGGAAATATACGAATGAATCGGAATTGTTTTCCGAACCTATTTCCGCCGAGAACGTCAAACTCATGGGCGAGATGATTGCCTTGCAGGCATTGCGTACCATCAAGAAGTACGATATAAGGGTAGCTGACAAATGCTATATCGGACTCATCAAAGACCTGCACCACATGAACGAAATCGGTTATATCGTATCGGACGGTTATGACGTAGCCCAGACAGCTATCTGCTTTCTGTATCAATTCGTCGGAAGAAAGGTATCGGAAATTTACGGAAAAGACAGAAAAGGCAAGGAGATCACGATAAAACTTGCCTGTTATCGGGAAGTAAACCGCTTCATTGACCTTTTACGAAACAGACCGGACAGACGGGGAACGGTAATCGAATCCATAGACTTTACGGATTATAAGGCACTTCCCGCCGATCCCGTCAACTGCTTTGAACACGAACAGACGGATTATACGAAATACGATGAACTTGTAAGGACATTACAATTATCCGTATTGGAACTTGCCATTCTGGACTGTTACATGAACGGCATGGTACAATCGGAAGTCTGTGCCGAACTCGGCATCGGCAGAGGAACTATAAATTTCCGTAAAGCAAGTATCCGCAAGAGGTATATTGCCTGTTTCGGGCAGTATTGAAATGAATTACTATTTTATAATTCGTTAAAGGACAATTCCATGTGGGATTGTCCTTTTTTCATGTTACGCACCACCCATGGTTTTGACTATCGCACTTTCAGTTTCCCTTCTTCGTACGTTCCTTTCCGCCCTCATTCACCCGTCCGAGAGATTTATCGCCGTCCCAGCACTCAAAATTATCCACAAGCAACAACTTCCGATTCTCCTCGCCCATTCTCGTCAGTACGTCTTTCTCTTCCACATCTGCTATCAGATACATCGGCGTTCCGCGCGAATATACCAACCTCTCGCCCGTCTTTTCTATGTATTTCAGAATATATCCCACCGCCCTGTCATACATCATCGGCACGCGTACCACGCTCTCGAAATCACACCGACCAAACCGCTCGTTGAAATAGGTGTTTTGTATCGTCGTCTGCATTCGGCGGGTATTCAGATTGTAATCCCGCTTCTCGAACAGCTCGCCCGGCATCGTTCCTTCCGGCACATACAATAGACCATGAAAATGCAACCGCTTCGTCTTCGGCGCACGCTCCCATACGCCCATGTACTTCCAGCCCTTCCGCGTATGAAAATTTTGCAGGCATTTCAACAGCTTTTTCCGAAAACCGTCCTCCGTATGCTTTTCATCGGCATAGGTAAACGTTGCGAAATAGTTAAAAGCATTCAGATGTGCCTTTCTCGTAAACCGGATTCGCCGCGCTATCATCGCGCGATGCCTGTCCTGCAACTTCTTTTCGACATAACTTTTCGCATCCGTGTCCGAACGGAAATATTTTCGCATATTCTCAAATAGAAACTGCCTTCTTTCGCCCTTTTTCATCGTTCGGCTTTCTTCGTACAGCCGCGAGAACTCGCTCCCCTTTGTCACCCGCTTTCGGAGCGGCTTTTCGGGTCTTCTCGCCTTCTGGCTGCCGCCTTCGGAATCGCTTTCAACGGCTGTTCTTTTCTCTTGTTGCTCATCCGGGAAAAACATAAGCTCTTCCGCCGTCATTTCCGTCCAGACTTTCCCCGCAAACGGGTCTTTTATTCTGTTCCCGTCCTCGTCAAATTCCTCCTCTTTCGGCTTCGGACGATACCGCCTGTCCACCGTCGTATGCGGAATCCCCACATAGTGACTTCCGTCAAAATAAATCTTCGTCTTTTCGTATCTCATTCACGCCTCCTTTACCATACAAGCCATTGATAAAATAACTGTTTTGTTCTTTCAGTTCCGCGACGGTTGCCTTCTCCGTCCGGTATTCGGGATAGTCCGAAAGCCCTACGCCGCTGCGCTTTGCCAGATCGTTGAAATAGTCCGAAAAACAATCCGTGCTGAAACGCCTTGCGTAAATCTTCGCGTTCATCAGGAAATACTTCTTTTTCTCCGGCTTTCCGTCCAACGTCCCCCGCTCCTTTTCTATCTTCAAAACCGAATAGCCGTATCTGTTCTGTATCCGCAAATTTCTTTGCCACAGCCATGCCGCCCCGCTTTTGAGGAGATGTACAAGCAGCGTATTGTCCCCGCGGCGGAACCGGAAATCCGTGTACAGCCGCAGAAAACAGTTATACGCCCACTCCGAAAGCATCTCCTCTGTCGTATAAAAAGGCAGCGCCAGCTGCTTATCCCCGGAGGAAAGAATCATGATGACGTCGGCGAGATCCCGCGCGTCCGCGCCCCAACTTTCGGGACGCTGTTCGTCCGCAAATACCTTGATGAACGGAAATCCCTCCACCGTGGCGGAATGCCGGCACATTTTCAGCCAGCTGTTGAACAGGTCGTTTTTCTGGTTTGCCTCCTCCGTCCCCTTTTTCACTTCTTTAAGCTCCAGATTGTTCCCCCGCTCCTTGCCGATCTCCGTGATCGCCACCACGCCGAACTCAAAACTCCCCGCCTTCGGATTGTTCTCTTTCACCTTCTTGCCGAGCCGCAGCACGTCGAAATCCAGAATATGCGCATGGCGGCTGTCCCGTTCCCCCGAAAAGAAATCCGTAAGCCATAAGGGAAAGTTGCCGCTGTCCATGAGCGCGTTATCCGTCCGCACGGAATAGTTGGACATAATCAGGCTGCTTTGCATCACGTAAATGAAATACGCCTGCCCGTAGATTTCCAATACCTCGAACAAACCGCTCGTTTTCAATCCGTCCCTGAATATAAGCCCGTATCTCTTATAATCGTACCCGTACAGCTGCCGGATTTCGTCGCGGTGCTTTTGGAAGCGTTTCCGCTTCAATGCCACCCATGTCTTTACCGACGAAAGATTATACACCGTATGATGCTCCATGCACGCCCGCAATTCCTTCTCGAAACAGATCCACGGGAAATGCGGGAATTTCATGTCGTTGTTTTGCAGGATCTCCAATGCCTTCTGCCGGAACATGACCTCCTGCGAGAGTACCATGTCTGTGATGAGCGTCGTTTTCTTCTTCCCCATACTCCCGCAAGCCATACTCACGATGGGCAGCTCATTGATGAACCCGCAGTTCCTCGCCTCAAAGTGTCTGAGCCTGTTCACGGCGATTTTCTTCCGCCAGCGGTCGAACAACAGCCATGCCAATACGATCAGTCCCCATTTCGGGAAAACGCCGAAAAACACCTGTAAATCCGCCGTCAGTTTCTGCGCCTGTATGTACAGCGTGGAGAAATCATACGACACCGAAAACCAAAGATAATACGCTGTCGCCGATACTGCTATGCTTACGAGATTCAGCTGCACCGCCCACAATATGCCCCACCCCGCCTTTACCGCCCTGTTTTCCCTCAAAAAGCCAAAATAGCCGGATACGGCTCTTTTCACGGGAGCGACCCAACATACCGCCCTTTTGAAGGCTTTCAGAAACACCGTATCCCGATTATGCCGGGTATTCCCCTTCCGATACAGCCGGCGGATAAGTACAATTACAATCAGCAGACAGGGCAGAGCGACCATGACCGCCCTGCCCGCCGTTCCCGCCCGGGTCAACACCGCTTTGCTCCATGCGCGGAAGTTTTCTCCGTCAGACAAAAGCGCAAAATACCGTTTCACCTTCTCCGCCAATTCCCCCGCGTTTTCGGGCAATATCCCCGCGGGCAAAAATATCCCGGAAAGCTCGTTTACGGACGAATGTCCCCACGTCTTTCCAAACAGTCTTCCGACATAGTATTTCAGCGAACCCCCAAGATCGCATACGCTCTCCCAAAGCCGGAGATACGAATCCCGGAACAGCCACAGCCCTGTCCCGATAAACATCGCCGTGATGATACCCGTCACGGCGAGATATATTTTCTCTCGCTTCATACCTGCCCTCCCGTAAATACCAGATAACTGACAATAACCGTCAGTAAAATCAACCCCAAAACCGCCATAATCCGTTTCAATGCCTTCATCCGTCTTTCCCCTTTTTGAAGAAGTCTATAATCGCCGCTATCCCCTTCACGGGCAGCAACAGAATCCACACAATTCCCTTAACGAGATAGGGCGCCAGGGCTGCGATGAGCGGCAGAAAGACGATCAACAGGACTGCACCCAGGATAATCCCCAACAGCGTTTTCCAATCAAAATCGTCGTCCGTTTCCGTATATACGGGCGGCGTTCCGTCCGGAATATTGTTTATCGGGTCGGATACCACCGGTATCACCGTGTCCACGTTGTCCTTCGTAAACGTCAGGTCTATGATATCGAAATCCAGATTCACCGTCTCCTGCATGAAATACGCATTCGTATCCGTCCGGCTCCAAGCATTTCCGATAAAATTATCCGGCTCAAATAATGATGCTTCCGCAGAGATGTAATCGCTCACCTGATACCGGAACAGATATACGACGCTGTCCGCCTTGTTTTCGTCGTAAAATTCTTTGAACACCTTCACGTTCTCCGGGGCTATGTACAGGTTGTCCGCCGTCTCTTCCGCGTCCAACACGTCGTCGCGGATAACAAAATCGCCGTCCTGCACTTCATATATCGCCTTGATTCCGTCAAACGCCGCCGATTCGTCGTGCGTAATTCCCCAGAGCTTATCCCACCACAAACTGCCCAGCACTTCGTTCCGCAAATCGTACTCAAATTCCGCGGCGATATTGATTTCCGTGAATTCTTCCGCCACGCTGTCGAACAGTACCCGGCTGTATCGGTCATTGACCAATTCCCCGCCGTATTGCTCCGTGAGCTCGATCAGCTTCTCTTCGATAACTTCGGATGACAGGGCATATTCGTCGGCGCTGTTTTCCCCTTCGCCCGCATAGAACAGCCAATAGAGAACAGAAATGACGCGATCCGTCGAATTGATTACGCCGTCTCCGCCCAATCCCATCCAGGCTTCCGGGAAATTATAGCCGTAAACTCCATCCCAGCCTGTTTCTCCGAATCCGCCCGTCGCGCCAAATTCCGCATCGCCTACATAGGCGTAATCCAGCGCGTCCGTATTTTGACCGATGTCCTGTCCAAGATAGGGCAGAATCGCGTCATAGGCGTCTTTGTTGCCCGTCACCAGGACGGGCGCGAGTACCGCGTCCAGCCACGTCGCATGCACCGCCGACAGCCCGCCGTATTCTTCCGCGACGTCCTTCGGCACGGCAAAATACACACTGTGCAGGCTGTCCTGCGTGTAATCGTTTTCCCCGTTCGTGCCCTCCGGGCGGTAATAAGTAGAATACACATCCAAATTGAGATACTTCTCAAACCCGTCCGCCGTACAGACGAGCGAACTCCCCGTCGCCAATGCCGAACCGTACCCCAGCGCATAGCCGCTGTATGTGTACCGCATCGCCACCGTGTAGTCCGTGACGATATTTCCCACGGACAATTCCATCCCGGAAATCTCGTACACCCGCGCGTTTTGTGCCACGCGTCCCAGAATGTCCGATTTTTCGTCCTCCGTCAATGACACTTTGAACTTATAAAACAGCCCCTCATAGCCCGCTTCGGATGAATAGTCCAAAAATTCCAGGTTGTACTTTGTCCAATTCTCCCGCCCGCCATAGGCGAGCGAGATTTTGTTCCGGTCGGTGGCCGTATCGATTGCCCGTCCCTGCGGATTGTAGACATATGCATACAGCCCGTAATCGCCTTGGTTATCCGCATAAAAGCTGTACCCGTATTCAGCGAAGGCGACGATCTGCGGCTTTCCCCGCTCGTCAAAGGGATAATCTCTGATGTCGAACGGCTTCCCGCCGATCACGGCGCCGCTTAAATCGTCCAAGACGTCCGTCTGTTCGTAGCTTACTTCCTCCGCCTGAACGGCGGGGGCGAACCCGCCCCGCACCGCCCACGAACACAGCAGGCACAATACCGCCGCTATCCGACATAATTGTTTTTGCATAACCGCCTCCTTCAAAACACTATGCTTTCGCAGTCCAGTTCCACGGCGAGAAGTTCGGGCGAAAAGCGGAAGAAGATCTGCGCTCGGCTCTCCCCTGCCTCTATCGTAACCGAAAAATAGGCAAGCTCTGCCGAAAGTTCTGTCCCTATCTGCACG
>ERZ1090861.1758-NODE-1758-length-10511-cov-5.212223_pt1 | contig 10511 bp, 8 predicted proteins | sample MGYA00478482_ERZ1090861 | MGnify/ENA primary metagenome ERZ1090861 (study PRJEB33644, sample SAMEA5815744) | chicken gut metagenome | biome: Chicken; feature: Gastrointestinal Tract; material: Caecum | place: Ireland | collected 2019-01-01 | study: A study of the... | reverse complement strand
GCCTGCTCGGAAGGCGTCTGGAAGATCACCGGCTTTATGGGCGTGCCCGCGGAAGAGACTTCTGATTCCGGCGCCGCGACGTCGGAAACCGCGAAGACCCCGGAGGCCGCAGAAGGCGTATTTTCCGGAAAAAAGGAAGAACTTGTGTAAAAATGTAAAGATCGGTTTATAAGACAGTATCACAAGATGTGGCCTGAAGCGCAGCTTGGGCGGGAAATTCCCGCTCAGGCCTGCGCTTTTCGCGGTATCCGGAAAAGTCGGGAACGATCGGGAGATCGCCGTAACAATAAAAATGGGACAGGCAGGGATGAGATCATGCTGAATCTGAACATCGAAGAAAAACTGGAAACGACGGTTTCGGCGCTGAATGCGTTCAGAACGGTGAAAACTTCGCCGTTGAAGGTGTTTTATACGGACAAAGTGGCCGAGAGTGGGGCGTTGCCGGCCGGAAACGACGGCTTTTCCGTTTTTGCGCCGCCGTATATGCTGTTTGAAGAAGAGAAGTACTATTGGTTCAAGGCCTCTTTCGAAGTGGGAGAGCTGGCGGAAAACGAGGAGGCGTTTCTTTGTATCGAGACGTTCATCACCGGCGTCGCCTCCACGACCCGGCCGCAGGGCTTGCTGTATCTCAACGGGAAAGTCGTGCAGGGGATTGACATCAACCATACGGACGTCCGGCTGGGAAAAGGCAGATATGAAATGCTCCTGCGTTTCTATACCCATTCGTTCGGGTTGTCTCTGCCCCTTTATTTTTCTCTGAAAATCCGCGACCGGAGAACGGAAGCGCTTTTTTATGACCTGAAAGTGGCGCTTGATTCGATACGCCTTCTGGACCGGCGCTCGGACGAGTATATTGTTTCGGCGGCGGCGCTGGAACGGGCAATCAATCTCATCGATTTCCGCCGGGAGTATTCGGAGGAGTTTTATTCGTCTCTGGAACGGGCGAAAGACTGTCTGTACACGCGCTATTATGCCGGAGACAGGGCAAAAAAGCCGGTGGTCAACTGCATAGGGCATACGCACATCGACGTGGCGTGGCTCTGGCCGCTCGCGCAGACGAAAGAAAAGGCGGAACGGAGTTTTGCTACCGTGCTGAGGCTGATGGAAGAATATCCGGAATACAAATTCATGTGTTCCCAGCCCCAGCTGTATCAGTTCGTAAAAGAGCGCAATCCGGAGCTTTACGAAAGAATCCGGGAAAAGGTAAAGGAGGGGCGCTGGGAAGCGGACGGCGCCATGTGGCTGGAAGCGGACTGCAATCTGACGAGCGGCGAAAGTCTCGTGCGCCAGATTCTGTACGGAAAGAAGTTTTTCAGGGAAGAATTCGGCGTGGACTGCCATACGGTATGGGAACCGGACGTATTCGGATACAGCGCCGCTTTGCCGCAGATCATGCAAAAGAGCGGCATCACCCGTTTTGTCACGGCCAAAATCGGCTGGAATGACACAAACCGTATGCCGTATGACGCTTTTCGTTGGCAGGGAATAGACGGGAGCAGCGTGTTTGCGTATTTCATTTCCACCTGCGACTGCGATCCCCGCCGCGACGTCTATGATACGACGTACACGACGTATTGCGGGCCGATTGACGCAAAAGCGGTCCTGGGGACGTGGAACCGTTTCCAGCAAAAGGAATTTGACGACGTGACGATGATCAGTTACGGCTGGGGGGACGGTGGCGGAGGGCCCACCCGCGAAATGCTGGAACAGCAGAGGCGGCTCGCGCACGGCGTGCCGGGCATTCCGCGGACAAAAATGGCGACGCTGCAAGAGACTCTGGACGAAATCGAGGGGAATTTTTCGAGAAATTGCCAGGAACTCGGGCGCACTCCGAAATGGAACGGGGAACTGTATTTTGAATACCACAGGGGCACGCTCACGTCCGTGCCGCGCATCAAAAAGAACAACCGGATGGCGGAATTTGCCTTGCAGAACGGGGAATTTTTCTCCGTGTTGGCCGAAACGCTTGCGGGAAGGCAATACGATCGGGCGGCGTTGGAAAAGAACTGGAAATTGCTGTTGCTCAATCAGTTTCACGACATTCTGCCCGGCTCGGCAATCGAAAAAGTTTACGCCGACAGCGACAGGCAGTTTGCGGAGCTGTTTTCGGGCCTTGCAGACATACAGGAAGGGGCGTTGCGTTCTCTTTGCGGAAAAATCGCTTTGCCGGAACGGGAAAAACGGGTCGGAAAACGGGTCGCCGTATTCAATCCGAACGGTTTCAGGGCGACGGGCACGGTACGGCTCGGCGGGAAAACGCGGGTGATAAAAGACGTGCCCTCTATGGGCTATAAAGTAATCGGCGGCAGCCGGAGAAGCGGCGGGATCGCCGTGGGCGAAAGAACGCTGGAAAACGCAAGCTATAAACTCGTTTTCGACGAATCGGGCGCGCTCGTCTCCCTTTGGGACAAGCGCTTCGGCAGGGAAATCGCCGCGCCGGGGGAAAAACTCAACGAATTCCGCGCGTACGAAGATATGCCGTATCAGTATGACAACTGGGAAATCGCGCCGTATTATAAGCAAAAAGAATGGATTTTGAATGGCAAGGCAACGTTTGAGCCGATGCGGGACGGAGACCGAGCGGGATTTGTCGTTACGAAAAAATACGGCGATTCAACCATTGTGCAGAAAATTTTTCTGTACGAGGGGCTCGATCGGATCGATTTCGTTACGGATGTGGACTGGAAGGAAAAGAGGCAGCTTCTGAAAGTTCGTTTCCCCTTTGCGCTTCTCATTGACAAAGCGACTTATGACATTCAGTTCGGGAACATCGAGAGGAGCACTTCGGGAAATACTTCCTGGGATTCCGCGCGCTTTGAGTGCGCGGGGCAGAAATGGGTGGACATGTCCGAGAACAATTACGGGGTGGCGCTCCTGAACGACGGAAAATACGGGTTCGGAGCAGAGGAGAACGTCCTTACGATGACGGTGCTGAAATCGGGCAGTTTTCCCTATCCGGGGGCTTCCGACGTCGTGCCGGAATTCACCTATTCCCTTCTCCCCCATGCGGGGGACTTCCGCCGCGGGGGAGTGGAAGAGGCCGCTTATATCCTCAACCGCGGACTGATTGCGCGGGAACTTCCCGAAACGCGCTCCGTGCCGGAGAAGGCGGTTGAGGGAACGGACGTTCTGCCGGAGGAATATTCCTTCGTGTCTTGCGCAGCGAAGGGCGTGTATATCGAAACGGTGAAAAAGGCGGAGGACGGCGACGGGATTGTCCTGCGGCTGTTTGAAGCGTTCCGGGAAACGAAAGAGGTGACGCTGTGTTTCGGCAGAGAGATCGGGGAGGCGTTTCTTTGCAATCTGTCGGAGGACGAGGAGAAAAAACTGCCGACGGTCGGCAATTCCCTGACTTTTACGATCAAGCCCTTTGAAATCGTCACGATCAAGGTAAAATAAATTCTATGGAAATTTATTCTTTTGAAAACGGGTTCCGGGTCAGTCTGGATCCGGAAAGAGGTTGTCTGGAAGAAATCGCCCGGGGAGGACGGAAACTGAACTTCGGACGGGTCCCGTTTTATTCGGTAAAATTGCGCGATCGGGAGGGAAAAGCGTCGATCGTCTCTGCGGGGAAGGGCTTTTTTCGCTCCTTTCACGCCGGCGAAGCGGTTTATTCGCATCCGGAATTTGACGTAAAACTCTCGCTTTCCCCGCAGGAAAATACGTTGCGTTGGCGCATGGAAATAAAAAATAAAACGGACAGTCTGATCGAGTGGGTGGAACTCATGTCCTTCGGCGTGTTCGGAAAATTGAAAGACGAGCCGGGCGGCAGGGGGGAGATTCTGTTTCCCTACAATGAGGGGTGTCTGGTCACGGACATGGGGCGGAGAAACGCTTCGCCTTTCCCGTATATCGAGCCGGAATATCCCAGCCTGGGCAAATATGCCGTCTTTCCGAACATGATTTGTTCGCAGTTTCTCGCCTATCTTTCGCAAGGGGACGGGATTTATCTCGGCATGCACGACGGCGCCCGTACGACCAAGCACATCGATTTTCGTCCGGAGGGGGATTGCATCAAATTGCAGATGCGCGCGTTTGCGGACGTCGGATACGGCCGGGACTATTCTATGCCCTTCGATTGCGTCATGGCGTTTTTTGAAGGGGATTGGCGGGACGCCTGCGGAATTTATCGCGCGTGGTTCGAGGAAAATCTTCCGGCAGGATTGACAAAAATTTCGATGAACGCTTCCCTGCCTGCCTGGTACGCGCAATCTCCCATCGTTGTCACCTATCCGATACGCGGAAAATTCGATACGGATGAAATGACGCCGAACGGGCTGTACCCGTATAAAAATGCGTTGCCGTATTTAAGGGAACTTTCCCGAAAGACAGACAGCAAAGTGATGGCCCTTCTGATGCACTGGGAAGGCACCGCTCCCTGGGCGCCGCCCTATGTATGGCCGCCGTACGGCGGAACAGAGGAGTTCACGGAATTTACGGAAGAACTTCATTCGCAGAATATGCTGCTGGGGGTCTATTGCAGCGGCCTGGGCTGGACGCAGCAGAGCAATCTGATTCCTGAGTACAATAAGGAAGCGGAATTTGAAAAAGAGCATCTGAACGAGATCATGTGTTCGGACCCGGCCGGGGAACTGAGGAGCGAAATCTGCACGGCTCAGCGCAAGGGGTATGATCTGTGCCCCGCCTGCGGAAAGACGAAAGAAATCGTGAGCGGGGAGATTGTGAAAATAGCGGAGAGCGGCGTGGATTATATTCAGGCTTTTGATCAGAATCACGGCGGAAACAGCTATTTTTGTTACAGCGACAGGCACGGCCATATCCCTGCGCCCGGCAAGTGGCAGCAGGAGGAGGTCAATGCGCTCATCCGCAAAATTTTTGAAAAAGCCGAAAGCCGTGGCAAGGGAGGGAAGGTGCTTCTGGGCTGCGAATCAGCCGCCGCAGAACCCTTTCTCGCAAATCTCAAATTCAGCGACAATAGATTTGAACTGAATTACTATATCGGCTTGCCCGTTCCCGTGTACGCTTACCTGTATCACGAATACGTCAATAATTTTATGGGAAATCAGATTTGCATGACCCTTTCCGAAGAGCCGTACAATTACGCTTACCGCGTCGCGTATTCCTTTGTCGCGGGGGATATGCTGACGGCCGTTCTGACCGATCGCGGGGAAATCTCCTATGCCTGGGGAAACGATTGTTTCAAGGCCTGGACGGATAAAGAGTCGGCTTGCACCATTCTGAAAAATCTGAATGCCTGGCGCACGGGAGCGGGAAAGGAGTTTTTGCATTGCGGAAGAATGACGAAACCGCTCGCGGTTTCTTGCGGCAAAAACAAGTTCCGGTGTGAGGACGGGCGGGAGATCGAGGTCGATGAGGTCCTGACGGCCGCGTACGAATATTCCGGTAAAACTGTGCAATTTCTGGCTAATTATAACGACAAACCCGTGACGGTGCAAACGGAAGCGCCGGTTTGCGTTTATGACGCAAAGGGAAACAAAGTGCAGAGCGGGGTCAGGGAAACGGAAATTCCCGCGCTGTCGGCCGTAATGGTGGCATCGGAAACGCAGAGGGCGCAAAGCGGCGCGGATTGTGCGGGGCGGAAGTCTGCGGAATGAATTTCCGCCTCAAAATGTTCTGCCGCGGCGAAATTATATCGGCAGACCGACGGGGCGTTGAACGCGGGCGATGCTCTTACGATGGCGGCCTCTGGGCGAGGCATAATTCCCCGAATTTCTCTTCCGGGAATGATTATTGAAAAAAGAAGGGGGCAGGGTTGTGGCGAAGTGAGATTCCCGCCATCGACAGGCGGGCGATTAAAGAACGAAAAAGAAAAGTTGTACATATAATACAGTATGAGGTTTTCCCTCAAATACACAAGAGGATTTCATACTATGTGCAACACTTGTTTTAATTCCTGTCGGTCGTGTCAGTCCTGTAATTTCTGCAATTACTGCCGCCCTTGCAATACCTGCAATGCTTGCGGAGGATTGTTTGGGGTACTGTTTGGCGCTTCGTGCGGGCATCGCTGCGGTTGCGACAATCGCTGCGGATATTGCGAACAAGCCCGGAAGGCTGCGATTACGGCGCGTATGGCGGCTGTTAATGCCTGCAGGTGCGCTGCGGTTGCGGCTCGGGCTGCTGCGAGGGCAGAACGTGTGGCGCATGCCTGCGATAGCGGATGCGGAACGAATACATGCGGTTTTTGCGGAACGAATCCGAATGGATTTGACGCCTATTATGTAAGACAGTATCATCTGTATCCGGAAGGAAAAGGGGATTGCTGCAACTGCTGGCAAGGCGATTGACCGTCTGACGGCTGACGATCGGATGTCGGTATTGCGGGAGCGGGGTTTGGGCCCCGCTCCCGTATTTATGGCCCTGAGGGGTAATGAAGCGTTTGATTTTTGTCTGTAAAAATTTTGTTTTCCTCTAAGGGGGCGTCGGGTTTCGTTTATGCCGGGCGCTCTTTTTTTTGCATTCGTTGTAATCCCGCAAGTCAAAGCAGTTAAAGATTTTTATGCTTTTCACGGTCATGTATTGACAATCCCGGAGCGCTTGTGATAAGATATAGGCATGGCGGACGGAGAAATTCAAAGCGGTTCAGAGGAGATCCCTTTTATGATGACGCAGAAAAAAACATTCATTATGCGATATGTACGCCCACTTCTTTATCGTCTTTTTGGACTTGATGATCTCCTGTATATCGCCTTTGAAATATTCGACACGGGAGTCTACTTCGCATTGTTTCAAATACATGTTTTACCCCTTGACTTGAAACACCCGTTTTGCCTGATTTTTGCCCTTTTTTGCACCTTTTGCCCGAGCCGCTCGGACAAGCCCCGGCGGCTCGGGCGTTATCGCCGTTTTCGTTCGGTGTGATAAAGCTTTCAGGCTTTCTGTATTCGCTTGTTGTGCCTTGCCTTTTTGCACCTTTTGCCCGTTTTTTTTCTCACAGGGCTTCCGATGACGAAACAATAGGTCGCTTGTAATAGGAAAAACGTGCCGAAAACGATTCATACGGCTCATCTATATCCAGAATTGTCCCGTCGTCGAGAGTGATTGAGGTGCCTTTCTTCGCTTTGCAGAAAAACAGTATCTTGTCCACGTTGATGCTGACTTTCCCTTTGGACAGATATAACTCCATAAACATAGACTTTTATCAGAAAGGAATACCGTCTTCATCGACGGCAGACGTGGATTTGCTTCCCGCCGCCTTATCTTTCTGCGCGGTATTCTTGCGTTCGGGAAGAACTTCGGCAAATGCCGAAAGCAAAACTTTCCTTTCACGGTATCTGTCGTCGCGTCCCGTTTCTTTGTCCTCAAAATACTTCACTTCCACCGGAACGAATACGTCACCGCATGCGACAAAGAAATTAGTGAAGGGCTTTTCAGTGCCGTCTTTCTGGTCGAGATACGTTCCCGTACGCTTGTACAACTTTACCTCTGCCATGATTGATTCTCCTTTGGCTATACGCCATATAAATTATTTACATCGCCTGCCCGGCGGCTGTATCAAAGGGGGAGCGACTATAACGCCGTCGCTCACGGCTTGGCTTTTCGTCTATCTACGTATAAAAGACGTATATATACAAAAAACTTGTATAAAACAGCTCGCCTTGCTGTTCTACACAAGTATACAACAAAATAGTTTTTGCTTTTTTTGGGGAACCCGTCCGAAAACAGTTGACAAATCCGTCTTTTTATAATATACTATTATTGAACACTTGAAAAAATGTTCAATTAATGTGCGAGGGAGATATGGAGGAAAGAGGGCAAAGAACAGAAAGAGCTGCCGCGACGGCGGAAGAAATCCGCCGGAGACTTCCGGAAGAGCGGACGATTTATGAATTGGCGGAGCTGTTCAAGATGTTCGGCGATCCGACTCGCCCGAAAATACTCGGCTGTCTGCAAATACGCGATCTGTATGTGGGGGAGCTGGCGGAAGTGCTGGGCATGAGCGTGTCGGCGGTATCTCATCAGCTTCGGGTTTTGCGCGGGGCCAAGCTCGTGAAGGGGAGAAAAGAGGGAAAAGAAGTAAGATATTCCCTGGATGACGACCATGTCACCAAGATTATCGAATACGGCCTTACCCATGTCAACGAGGAACGGTGAAATCACAGGGGGGTTCCCTGTTTTTTTCGGGGATATATTTGAACGATTGTTCAATCAACCAATTATTCAACAGATCCCGGGAGCGGGATAAAAAATGCGGAGGTGGCGAATCGTGAAGAAAGTGTATAAGCTGGAAGACCTGGATTGTGCAAATTGTGCGGCGAAGATGGAGCGCGCGATCGCGAAAATCGAGGGCGTGGAGTCTGTCAGGGTCAGTTTTCTCAGCCAGCGGATGACGTTGGAGGCGGAGGAATCGAAGATGGAAGAGATCCTGGATCAGGCGGTCAAAGTCTGTAAAAGAATAGAGCCGGACTGTAAAATCATACGCCCGTAAACGGGGAGAGGTGGGAGATGAAAAATTCTTCGTTGAGCAGGAAAGAAAGGAAAAATCTCGCCCGCATTCTCGTTGCGCTGGCGATGTTTGCCATAATTTTTGTTGTTGATAAAATTGTCGTTCTGGGAAGCGTTTTTCAGGGCGCGGCCGGATGGGTGTTTCCCTTTCTTTTGTATCTCGCTGTCTATCTTCTGATCGGCTACGATGTATTGTGGCGGGCCGTTCGCAATATTGCGCACGGGCAGGTATTTGATGAGAACTTTCTGATGTGTTTTGCGACGCTGGGGGCGTTCGGGCTTGCCATATACCGGGGCGTCAGCGGACAGACGATCGAAGGGTTTGACGAAGCCTGTGCCGTACTGCTGTTTTATCAGGTGGGCGAATTTTTTCAGGAGTATGCGACGGGGAAATCCCGGAAATCCATTTCCGCATTGATGGACATTCGTCCCGATTCCGCAAACGTGCGGCGAGGGGAAAGAGTGGAAACGGTGGCGCCGGAAGAAGTGAAGGTCGGGGAAATCATCGTCGTGAATCCCGGTGAAAAAATTCCTTTGGACGGCGTGATCGTGAAGGGAAATTCCACGCTTGACGCCAAGGCGCTGACGGGAGAATCTCTGCCGCGGGAGGCAATGGAAGGGGAAGAAGTGCTCAGCGGATGCGTCAATCTCACTTCGCAGCTGGAAATCCGCGTGAACAAAGAATTTTATGATTCGACCGTTTCCAAAATCCTCGAATTGGTGGAGAATGCCGCCGATCAGAAATCGAAAGCGGAAAATTTCATTACAAAGTTTGCGAGATATTATACGCCGTCCGTAGTGATTGTGGCGTTGCTCCTCGCCGTGATTCCGGGCCTGATTACATCGGAATGGTCGGTCTGGGTATACCGCGCGCTGAATTTTCTGGTGGTTTCCTGCCCGTGCGCGCTGGTGATATCCGTTCCGCTGTCGTTTTTTGCCGGAATCGGCGCCGCGTCGAGGTACGGGATCCTGATCAAGGGCTCCAATTATCTCGAACGGTTCCGGAAAGCGGATATTTTCGTGTTTGATAAGACGGGCACGCTGACGAAGGGGAATTTTGCAGTCAGCCGTATTTCCCCCGCGGAGAATCGGGAGGAAGTGCTTCGGCTGGCGGCGATTGCCGAACGGGATTCGGCTCATCCGATTGCCCGGTCGATTGCGGAGCTTTACGGCAAGCCCGCGGAAAGCGGTTATGTCCTGACCGATGTGGCGGGGGCGGGAATCGTCGCTTCGCGCGGCGAAGACACGATATGTTGCGGCAATGCAAAACTGATGGCGCAGTATGCGATCGATTATCGGAAAGAAACGGGGCTGGGAACGGTCGTCTATGTGGCGCGGAACGGTAAATTTGTCGGCTCTTTGCTGATCTCCGACGAAATAAAGCCGGAATCCGGCGAGGTGATCGGCGAACTGAACGGAATGGGCTGTAAAACGGTAATGCTGACGGGGGACAACGAAGCGATTGCGGAAAACGTGGCAAAGCAGCTCGGCGTGACGGAATATCGCGCTTCCCTGCTTCCGCAGAATAAGGTGGAAGCCGTGGAAGAATTGCTTCGGGAGAAAAATCCGAAAGAGGCGCTCTGTTTCGTGGGGGACGGAATCAACGACGCGCCGGTGCTCATGCGTTCGGATATCGGCATCGCGATGGGCGGGGTCGGCAGCGATGCGGCGATCGAAGCCTCCGATATCGTCCTGATGCGGGACGATTTGCGCGGAATTCCGCTCGCCAAACGGATTGCCCGGAAAACGATGTCGATTGTCTTTCAGAATATTGTATTTTCGCTGGCGGTTAAAGGCGCCATTCTTTTGCTGTCGGCGCTCGGGATTACGAATATGTGGTTTGCGGTGTTCGGCGATGTGGGGGTGGCGGTGCTCGCTATCCTGAACGCCATGCGCGTCAATACCGGATACGGCGGAAAAAGCGGAGAGCGTGCGATTGCGCCGGAAGGGCGGACCGGCTGCTCGGAGCTTTGACGCGGGGCGGAAAAGGATGTTCTGCGCTTTTGTGCGGGAAAAAGTTCCGGACGGATTCCGACCGGGAAAATTGAGGGCCGGAACAGCGGAAAAGCAAATCCGCTTTTCCGGCT
>ERZ1090861.1756-NODE-1756-length-10512-cov-23.700201_pt1 | contig 10512 bp, 8 predicted proteins | sample MGYA00478482_ERZ1090861 | MGnify/ENA primary metagenome ERZ1090861 (study PRJEB33644, sample SAMEA5815744) | chicken gut metagenome | biome: Chicken; feature: Gastrointestinal Tract; material: Caecum | place: Ireland | collected 2019-01-01 | study: A study of... | reverse complement strand
CCCATCGTTCAAGCTGTGGAACGGCGCTGCTGGTTGCCAGCCCGTTCACATTTGCATAACAATATTGTAACACATTTCACGGAGAAAAGCTATAGATTTTTTGAGAAAAGGGGCTTTATTTGTGTGAATTGCATAAATGCGGCCGGGAAAACATAAAACCGCTCCATATTTAAGATTTCGCCGCAGGTATGCTGTTTCGGCGCAAAATGCGGGCGCTGTTTCGTACTGCGGCGGCGGGCCGGTGTGGGGGAAGCTAAAAAAGAGAGCAAGAAAGCTGAAGTGGCCTCCCGCTCCCGGCGGCGTCCGGCTTGACGGACGGGCAGGCTATGTTATAATCATAGAAAACCCGCACGACACGACCCTGAAGGAGGCATAGTATATGGAATGGACTGACATCCGCCTGACGGTGGCACAAAAGGATGCCGAGCAGGCCGAGGCCGCGGCGACCATGATCGCCGAAGGCGGCATTTATATTGAGGACTACAGCGACATCGAACAGCAGGTGGCTGAGATCGCCCATGTGGACCTGATCGAGCCCGAGCTGCTGGAAAAACCCCGTGACGTGGTCATCATCCACATCTATCTGGAGCCGGGGACCCAGCCGGCCGAGACGCTGGCGGCCATCGACGCCCGGATGGACGCGGCGGGCATCCCCTATACCGTGGAGACGGCTGGCGTCGAGCAGGAGGACTGGCAGAACGGCTGGCGCAAGTATTACCACCCGCTGGAGATCGGGCGGCGGCTGGCGGTGGTGCCCTCCTGGCAGGAATACGACACCGACCGGATCAAGCTGCGGCTGGACCCGGGCCTGGCCTTCGGCACCGGCGGCCATGAGACCACCAGCCTCTGCCTGGAGGCGCTGGACGAGCTGACCGCCGGCGGGGAGCGGGTGCTGGACATCGGCACCGGCAGCGGCATTCTGGCCATCGCGGCCCTCAAGCTGGGAGCCGCGTCGGCGGAGGGGATCGACATCGACCCGGTGGCCGTCCGCACCGCCTGCGAAAACGCCGCCCTGAACGGGGTGGAGGACCGCTTCCAGGGGCTGGTGGGGGATCTGTCCGACCAGGCGTCGGGCCGGTATGACATCGTGACCGCCAACATCGTGGCCAACGCCATCATCGCCCTGGCCCCGGTGGTGCCCGGTCTGCTGGCCGCGGAAGGGCGCTTCATCGCCAGCGGGATCATCGACACCCGCGCCGCCGAGGTGGAGGACGCCCTTGCCGCAGCCGGCCTGCAGGTGGAGGCCCGCCGGGAAAAGCGGGGCTGGGTCTGCTTTGTCTGCCATAAAAAGGAGAACGGATGATGCCGCACCGCTATTTTACCACCGAGGTCTGGCCCGGGGAGGGCCGGGCCGTCCTGCGGGGGCCGGACGCCCACCACCTGGCCCGGGTCATGCGGGCCAGGGCGGGGGACACCGTCATCCTCTGCGACGGCAACGCCGTCGAGTACACCGCCACCATCACCGGCTTTGGGGAGGACGAAGTGGAATTTGCGGTGGAGGCGGGGTATCCCTCTGCCGCCGAGCCCACGGTGGAGGTCACCCTGCTGGCCGGCTATCCCAAACAGGACAAGCTGGAGCAGATCATCCGCCACGGCGTCGAGCTGGGGTGCCGCCATGTGGTGCCCTTTTTCAGCCGCTACTGTGTGGCGGCCCCCAAAAAGGAGGAGCAGAAAAACGTCCGGTACAACCGCATCGCCTACGAGGCCGCCAAACAGTGCGGCCGGGGCGTCCTGCCCGACGTGGCCCTGCCCCTGCCCAACTTCGGGGCGGTCTGCCGTACCTTTGACCAGTACGACCTGGTGCTGTTCTGCTACGAGTGCGGCGGCGAACCCCTGCGCCGGCTGCTGGCCGGTGTGCCCGCCCCGGCGGACCGGCCGCTCCGGATCGCCCTTGTGACCGGCGCCGAAGGAGGCTTCGCCCCCGAAGAGGCGGCCGCCGCCGTTGCCGCCGGCGCCAAAACGGTGGGGCTTGGCCCCCGCATCCTCCGCTGCGAGACGGCCCCGCTGGCTGTCCTGGCGTCGGTCATGACCCTGACGGGCAATCTGGAGTGAAACGCCCGGCCACCCCCTGGCCGCACCGGAAACTTTTCAAAATTCATTTTCACAAAAATTATACAAACGCCCGCATTTTCCACAAAACCATCACAAAGCGCCTGCCATGCAGGCGCTTTTTTGCTGCCTTCCGGGCGCTTTGCGCCGAAAACAACGAAAGAATAAATATGCGTAAAATAACGCATAAAATTCAAAATATACTCTCGCGCCTTCGGCGCGAACTGAAGAAAAGAAAGCAAAAACCAAAAAATAGTAAATCGGGCCTTGACACCGGGGGGGGGTATGCTATAATGCCTTTGAAAGGAAAGGACCTTCCTTTCAACCTGTTTTGGGTCTCTATCTTTTATACACCATAAGGAGGAAAAATTCATTATGAAACTCAAGAAGATTGTTTCTCTGGCTCTGGCTGGCATCATGGCCGTCAGCATGCTGACTGCTTGCGGTGAGGGCGATTCGAACAGCACCGTTACTCCCCCGGTTGACAACACCACTCCCACTGGTCTGTCTGCTCAGCTGGGCGCTGAGGCATCTGATCTGACCAATTCTAAGGTCACTTTTGCGGACAGCACTGCTCTGAACAATGCTCTGAAGCACGCTGTGGGCAACATTGGTGATAACAGTATTGATTTGGCTTTCAATTTTGGCATTAATGGTGTTACCTATCTTGGCGATTGGCAGTGGGGTTGGGCTGCTGTTACTGCAGCTGTCGGCGTTCTGGAAGACGACATGGATGTGGATGTTGCTATGGTTGGCGATGGGGCTGACCCTGTGCGTGCTACTGTTGATGGTCTGAACCCCAGCAATGCCCCCGGCAATGCTCAGTATGATGAGAACAACTACAACACTGTTATGCTGTTCGCTGTTGACAGCGGTGTTGAAATGAAGAACATCATTGAGCAGCTCTCTGACCTGATTGACGACGACATGGATGATCTGGTTACTAGCTTCAATGTGAATACTGTCAACAATAATGACCAGCACGAGGTCAGCTACCACTACACTTGCTCTGTGGCTTCCACCAGCAAGACTTTTGTTGATGCCGATACCACCTTTGGTGTGACCTTTGTTGCTGTTGAGATCAACCGCGTGCTGGGTGTCTAATTTAGACAGGCTCAACGAATTGTGTTACTTATAACGCCCCGGCGGCACCATAGCCGGAGTGATATAAGGGACCTTGAGCAAGAGACCGCTCAGGGCCCGGGTATACACCCATCCGATGTGACGACAAAGGGGAATGTCTAACCAATGTTCCTTCTGTTGTTGATCGCACCAAAACAAAAGAACTTTTGCGTCACGAAAGATAGGGTCCCTCTGCGGGGGCTGGCGGAAGCCGGCCCCCGCATTGTTTGTTTGCTCCCCTCTCAGGCGCAGGGCGCTTGCGCACCCTGTGCCAGCTCTCCCGCAGGGGGAGCCAAGAGCACGTGCGTTGGTGTTGGCGAAGTAAGTGGTAAGGCAAAGCTGCAAAAGGGTTGCCTTACCACAAAGCTCCCCTCTATATTACGGGCGTGCGCTTGGCTCTCCCCGCGGGAGAGCTGGCGCGAAGCGCCTGAGAGGGGAGCGAGCGAAGCGAGACTGAGAGGGTTTTCCTCTAGCATACCACCTTCCCGCGTTCTTCCTTAACTTTGTGCAGTCTGTCTGCGGTACGGGTGGCAGAAAATTCAAGAATTTATGTTATACTAGATACAGAATCAACGGGCGGTACACCGCCCCCGCAAGGGAGGGCTGCAAGATGGATACGGCGACCAAAGTCTGCCGCGGGCTTGTGCTGGCCGGCGGCGGGGCCCGGGGCAGTTACCAGATCGGGGTCTGGCGGGCGCTGGACGAACTGGGCTGGACGGCCGGGGCCGTCACCGGCACCAGCGTCGGCAGCCTGAACGGCGCCATGTATGTGCTGGGCCAGTACGAGACGGCCCGGGATATGTGGCTGACCATCCACAGCGGGGACGTGATGGAGCTGCCCGACCCGGCCGCCGGGCCCCGCGCCCTGGGCGAAGCGGTGCGCCAGATCGTGGCCGAGGGCGGGCTGGACATCTCCCCCTTGGAGGGGATCGTGGCCCGGGTGCTGGACGAGGAGGCGCTGCGGGCTTCGCCGGTCCGGTTCGGGCTGGTGACGGTGGAAAAACGGGGCCTGCGCCCCCGGGAGCTGACCCTGGAGGAGATCCCCCGGGGCCAGCTGGCCGACTACCTGCTGGCTTCGGCGGCCTGCTACCCGGCCATGCCCGCCCGCAACATCGACGGGGTGGAGTATCTGGACGGCGGCTACTTCAACAATATGCCCACCGGCCTGGCCGCGCGGCTGGGCGCGGAAGAGCTGGTCTGCGTCGATCTGGAGGGGCTGGGCTTCACCCGGCCCAACCGCACTGGCCTGCCCACCACCATGATCCGCAGCCACTGGGAGCTGGGGGAGATCCTCCGCTTTGACCCCGCAGTGGCCCGCCGGAACATGGAGCTGGGCTATTACGACACCATGCGGGCCTTTGGGCGGGTGCGGGGGGACGCCTATCCGGTCGCCCTGCCCGGCAGCGGCCAGGCCGCGGCGGAGTTCCGGGCCCGGTTCGACCCCCTGCAGGAGGCGGTCAAGGCGCGGTGGCCCGCCGCCCATCTCCCGGCGGCGCTGGCTCTGGCTCTGGCCGGGTGGAAAGACGAGCCCCTGGCCCCCCTGGAAGCCGCCGCCGAGGCCGCCGGGGTGGACCCCGCTCGCCTGTATACGGTGGAAGAGCTGGAGCAGGCCTTCCTGGCCGGATGCGACGCCGGGCGGCTGGCCGGCTTTGACCCCCTGTTCGAAGGGGGCGAAAAAAATCCAGGCAGCGCCGCGCTGGCCGCCCGGGCCGCGCTGCTGCCCCATCTGTTCTTGCAGGCCCTTGTCCGCCGGGCGCTGACGGGGCCGCTGGTGCCGGAGGTGATCGAATGAAAAAATATCAGGGCATCTCTGTCTCGCCGGGTCTGGTGCTGGGGCAGGTCAGCCTGCTCAAGCGGGAGACCTATCTGTTCAACCGCAGCCAGCACAGCCCCGAAAAGGAAGAGCTGGTGCTGGAAGAGGCGGTCCGCATCGCGCAGAACGAGCTGGACTCCATGGCCGGGCGCTCGGCCGTCAGCGAGCAGGCCATTTTCACCTTCCAGAGCATGCTCCTGGAGGACGACACCTTTATGGGCGAGGTCCGCTCTTACATACAGGCCGGCACCGGCGCGGCCGAGGCCATGAACCGCGTGGGCCAGCGCTACGCCGACAAGCTGCTGGCCATGACCGACAACGCCTACCTGCAGCTGCGCAACGTGGACATCCTGGACGTTACCCAGCGGGTGGTGAACATCCTGGCCGGCCGGCCCCGGGTCCTGCTCACCCTGGACCACCCGGTCATCCTGGCGGCGGACAAGCTGATGCCCAGCGACCTGTTCAGCATCCCCTCGGGGATGATCCTGGGCATCATCACCTCGGAGGGCAGCAGCCTCAGCCACGCGGCCATTATTGCCCGGGCAAGGGGCATCCCCAGCATCATCCAGGTGGGGCGGGACTTCCTGGACGACTGCGACGGCCGGATCGTGGTGCTGGACGCCGACACCGGCTCCTGCATCCTGGACCCCGACGCCGACACCCGCCAGCAGACCGTCTCCCGCATCTGCTCCCGCCAGCAGGCGGAGGAGGACGTGCTGGAAACACCCGTCCGCACCATGCCCTGCCGCACCCGGGACGGCGCCGGCTTCGAGCTGCTGGCCAACTGCTTTGGCCCCGAGGACATCGGCAGCGCCCTCAAGCTGGGGGCCGCAGGGGTGGGGCTGCTGCGCAGCGATTACCAGATCCTGGCCGGCAACGCCTTCGACGAGCAGGAGCAGTATTATTACTACGCCGCCTGCATCGCGGCGGCGGGGGGCAAGCCCATCACCGTCCGCACCTTCGATTTCGGGTCGGACCGCACCCTCTCCAACGTCTACAAAGGGGACCAGTCCGCCCATCTGGGGATGCGGGGCATCCGGTCCAGCCTGCGGCAGCCCCGCCGGTTCGAAAACCAGATCCGCGCCCTGCTGCGGGCCGGCACCATCGGCCCCCTGCGGATCGTGTTCCCCATGGTGACCAGCGTGGTGGACTGGGACGACGCCATGCAGCTGGTGGGCCACTGCCGCAGCAACCTGGAGGAGCGGGGCGTGCCCTACAAAGCGGACGTGCCCTTCGGCATCATGCTCAGCATCCCGGCGGCCTGCCTGACCGCCGAGGACTTTGTCAAGCACGGGTGCGAATTCTTCGTCATCGGCACCAACGACCTGACCCAGTACACCCACGCGGCCGGCCGGGAGGTGACCAGCGCCGAGCGCTACTTCCAGCCCACCAGCAAGGCCATGTACAAGCTGATCCGGATGACGGTGGACGCCGCCGAGGCCAAGGGCATCCCGGTCAGCATCTGCGGCCTGGCGGCGGGGGACCCGGCCAACGCGGTGCAGTACCTGCATATGGGCCTGCGCAGCTTTTCCATGGGGCCCCAGAACCTGCTCAGCGTCAAAAAAGCCCTGCTGGAGTCGGACGCCCTGCCCGATCGGGAGGGCCCCCCGACCGAATGAGACCCATGCAGAACCGCCCTCTCCGGCCCGGCGCTGTGCGCCGGACGAGGGAGGGCGGTTCCCTTTACAACCCCTTTTCCATCGTGTATAATCGGGAAAACGGCGCGATCCGGCGCCGCAGGAGGGGAATGACAGGATGAAGCATCGTTATTGGATCTTTGATATGGACGGCACCCTGACCGACAGCATGCCCATCTGGGCCGAGGTGCCCTATGAGCTGGTGCGGGGCTTTGGCCGCACCCCCGCGCCCGACCTGGGCCGGGTGCTTTTGCCCATGAGCGCGCTGGAGACCGCCCAGTACCTCATCACCACCTACGACCTGCCCCTGACCATCGACAGCTACACCCGGGCCGCCATGGACGCGGTGGACCGGCTGTACCGCGGGGTCAGCCTCAAGCCGGGGGTCCAGCAGGTGCTGGACCGGCTGGAGAGCAAGGGGGTGCGGATGTGCGTCTGCTCGGCCACCTGGCAGTTCATGTGCGAGCGGGTGCTGGGCCGGCTGGGGGTGCTGGACAAGTTCCAGTTCGTCCTGACGGCGGGGGACGGCAACTCCAAGCACCAGCCCGCCGTCTTTTACCAGGCGCTGAGCCGGATGGGCGGCCGCGACCCCGCCCAGTGCGTCGTCTGCGAGGACGCGCTCTATGCGGCCCGCACCGCCCACGACGCGGGCTTCACCGTCATCGGGGTGGCCGACGCGGCCAGTGCCCCCGACGAAAAGGCCATCCGGGCCGTCAGCAGCCAGTTCCTGACCAGCTGGTCCCGGCTGGACTGGGCCCGGGTCTGAAACCGGCCCTCACCCGCCGAAGGTCCCGCCATACCAGAGGGCCAGGGCCTGCCGGACGGCGGCCTCCCGCCCGTGGGGCAGGGGCAGCCGCGCCCCGGTGGCGGTCTGGACCTCGCCGGGGGTCAGGGACCGGACCTCCGCCAGGTTGACCAGGTAGGACCGGTGGGTCTGGACGAACCGCCCGTCCGCCAGCAGGGAGGCCGCCAGCTGCAAAAAGGGGGCCCGCTGGGACAGGGAGGCCACCGCCTCCCCGGTGGTCAGGTGAAAATGGACCACATGCTGGGTACACTCTACGTATTCGATCTGGGCAAAGGGCAGCACCCGCAGCCCGGCCGCCGTGGGCAGGACCAGGGCGGGGGCGTACTCGGGCTGGACGGCGCGGTCCAGCAGGGCGGCCATGGGCTCGTACCGGACCGGGCACAGCAGATACTGCAGCGCGTCCGCCCGGTAGGCGTAATAGGCCCAGGCGGGGCTCCGGGCGGCAAAGGCCAGGGGGGCCCGGCGGCCCCGCTGCCGCAGTTCCATGGCGGCGGACAGCCCGGCCGGCAGGCAGCCCGCCGGGCCCGTCAGCTCGATCAGATACAGCTCGTACCGCCCGCCGGCGGCGTCCTGCTCCAGCAGGGCCTCCGGGCTGTCAAAGCAGGCCACGGCGCAGCCGGTGGCCCGCCGGGCAAAATAGTCTTCGCAGTGCCGCCGCAGCACCGCCCGCAGGGCCGGGTCCCCGGCGCAGACTGCGATATGAAAGATCATACGACGACCTCCTGCCCCCACGGGGCGGACAAACAAAGAGAAAGGAACCTGCCGGTATGCAAAGCTCGAACCAGCCGCTTGTCAGCATCATCCTGCCGGTGTACAACGCACAGAACCACATCGCCCGCTGCATCGAAAGCATCCGGGCGCAGACCTACCGCAATTTCCAGCTCATCATCCTGAACGACGGCTCCCGGGACGTCAGCCTGCCGGTCTGCGAGATGTACCGCAAGGTGGACAGCCGCATCCTCCTGGTGGACAAGGACAACTCCGGCGTGTCGGACACCCGCAACCTGGGCCTCCGGCTGGCCGAAGGGGAGTACGTCCAGTTCGTGGACAGCGACGACTACCTGGACCCCGGCTACACCGCCAGCCTGGTCCGGGCGGCGGAGGAAAACCGGGCCGACCTGGTCATCGCTCCGTACCATATGGTCATCCCCCGGCCGGAGGCCCCGGGCCGCCGCCTGCGGGAAAAGCTGTCCACCCTGCTGCCCGGCGAGCTGCAGCCCGCCGGCGCTTTGCCCGAGGAGGAGCCCCCGGAGGTGCGGACCTATAACTTCCTGGCTCCCGGCGTCTACGACACCGACAGCTTTGCCCTCCACCTGATGGACAAGCCCGCCTCCTATTATTACAGCGTGCTGTGGAACAAGCTCTACCGCCGGGACATCCTGACCAGCCGGGAGGTGCTTTTTGTCAGCACCATCCACTGGGCCGAGGACCTGGTGTTCAACCTGCAGTACATCCAGTATGCGTCAAGGTTCGTCTCCATCGGCACCCCCGGCTATTACTACGTCCAGAACCCCCAGAGCCTGGTCCACACCCAGATCAGCCCGGCGGCCATCCTCAAGATGAAGACCACCGTGTTCCCCTATTACAAAGCCCTGTACGAGAAGCTGGGCCTCTACGAGCAGAACAAGGCCGCCATCCGGCGGTATCTGGTGGACATCTCGGAGAGCAGCCTGCCCTCGGGCCCCCTGGAGGACGCCGTCACCGGCGCCATGGAAAAATGGGACGACCTGACCGCCGGGATGGCCAGCGCCGCGGACAAAGCCTGACCAGCCGACTTGAAAAGCCTCCCGCCCGGCCGCTGCGCCGGGAAGGAGGCTTTTTGCTTGGGAGGACCCTGTCAGGGAGGGCCGGTCAGGCGCCGATGGCGGCGCACTTGCGGGCCAGCCAGTCCCGCTCCTCATCGGTCAGGCGGGGGGCCAGCTGCTCGAACACACGGCGGTGGTAGGCGTTCAGCCAATCCAGCTGGTCCCGGGTCAGCACGCCGGGCACGATGGGGGAGGTGGCGATGGGCACCCAGGTCAGCGGCTCGAAGCAGAGGAACCGGCCGTACTGGTTGACCGTCTTTTCCCGGCATTCCAGCTCGTTCTCGATGCGGATGCCCAGCCGGCCGCCCTCGTAGACGCCGGGCTCGTCGGTGATGACCATGCCCGGCTCAAAGACCACCTGGTTGCGGGGGTTCAGGCTGTGGGGCCCTTCGTGGACGTTGCCCACAAAGCTGACGCTGTGGCCGGTGCCGCAGCGGTAGTTGATCAGGTGCTGCCACAAAGGTTCGCGGGCGATGCTGTCCAGCATCTGGCCGGTGCAGTAGTCCAGCCAGACCGCCTTGGCGATGTCGATGTGGCTCTGCAGGGTCCAGGTGTAGCACAGCCGCTCCTCCTCGGTCAGGGGGCCCAGGGGATAGGTGCGGGTGATGTCGGTGGTGCCGTCCATATAGGTGCCGCCGCAGTCCACCAGCAGGAAGCCCCGGCGCTCCAGGACGGCGTGGTCGGCCTCGGTGGCGTGGTAGTGCATCATGGCCGCATTGGGGCCGTAGGCCGCGATGGTGCCAAAGCTCTCCACCAGGAACTTGTCCTGGGCGCTGCGGTATTTGTGCAGCATCTCGTCCACCGTCAGCTCGGTGAGGGTCTCGCCGGCCTCCAGCCGCTCCTCCAGCTCTTTCTGGAAGCGGACCATGGCCACCGCGTCCCGGATGTGGCATTCCCGGGCGTGCTCCAGCTCGGTGGCGTTCTTGACCCCCTTCATGGGCAGCAGGGGGTCGGGCAGGCTTTGGACGGTCAGGGCGGGGTTGGCCTCCAGGGCGCTGAACACCGCGTAGTTCACCGAGGCGGGCTCCGCCAGGACGGTCTGGGGCTCGCTGTACCCGGCGATGAAGGACAGGACGTCGTCGTAGCCCGCCAGCCGGACGCCGCAGGCGGCCAGCTCGCCGGCGGCCTCGGGGGCCAGCCGCTCGCTGTTGAGGAAGAGGACGGCCTCCGTCTGGGTCACAAAGCAGTAGGCCATGGCGTAGGGGGTGCACTCAATGTCCATGGCACGCAGGTTGAGCAGCCAGGCCAGGTTGTCCAGCTTGCCCACCATCTGGGCGGTGC
>ERZ1090861.1752-NODE-1752-length-10520-cov-5.978595_pt1 | contig 10520 bp, 6 predicted proteins | sample MGYA00478482_ERZ1090861 | MGnify/ENA primary metagenome ERZ1090861 (study PRJEB33644, sample SAMEA5815744) | chicken gut metagenome | biome: Chicken; feature: Gastrointestinal Tract; material: Caecum | place: Ireland | collected 2019-01-01 | study: A study of the... | reverse complement strand
ACGAGATCGCTCAGTGTCTCGTGGGCTCGGAGATGTGTATAAGAGACAGCAATATTGCGGCCGGGCGCCCGTCGTCAAATCCCTGCCTGTGCCGGAAAGAAAGTCTTTCCCCTTCTCCGGCGGCAGAATTTATTTGTTTCTCTTATACAGCTCGGAACACACTTCGGACAGTTTCACGCCCTTTTCGGCGAGCATCACCATCATGTGATAGAGGAAGTCGGCGGCTTCTCCGATCACTTCGCCCTTGTCCTCGTTTTTGGAAGCGATGACCAGCTCCACCGCCTCTTCGCCCGTCTTTTTCGCGATTTTATCGATGCCGCGGGCAAAGAGGAAACTGGTGTACGAGCCCTCTTCGGGGTTCTTTTTCCGGTCCTCGACGATGCGCTGCAGCTTCCCGAACATCTCGGCGCCGATTTCGTTTTCCCCGCCCTTGATCTGCTCGGAAAAACAGCTGTACGTCCCCGTATGGCATGCCACGCCCTTCTGGCGCACTTTCAGAAGGATACAATCCTTATCGCAATCGAGAAAAGCCGTGACGACCTTCTGGGTGTGCCCGCTCGTCTCGCCCTTCTTCCAGAGCGTCTGTCTCGAACGGCTGTAATAGTGCGCATATCCCGTTTCCAGCGTCTTTTCCACCGCTTCCCGGTTCATGAACGCCTGCATCAGCACTTCGCCGCTCTCATAGTCCTGCGCGATTGCCGCAATCAGTCCTTTCTCGTCGAATTTCAGCTCGTCCAGATTGACTTTTTTCGTCTTCATCTCAGCCATGATAACCTCCTCTTACGGGAATGCCCCGTTCCGACAAATAATTTTTCAGATCCTTTATACGCAGCTCGCCGAAGTGGAAGAGGGACGCCGCCAGCGCCGCGTCTGCCTTTCCCTCGGTCAGAACTTCCCGAAAATGTTCCATCGTCCCCGCACCGCCCGAGGCGATGACGGGCACATTCACCAGTTCGGACACCGCGCGCGTCAGTTCCACGTCATAGCCCGCCTTGGTTCCGTCCGCGTCCATGCTGGTGAGCAGTATCTCCCCCGCGCCCAGTTTTTCCGCCCGGGAAATCCACTCCGCCGCGTCCAGACCCGTATCGATCCGTCCGCCGTGTTTCCAGACGTTCCAGCCTCCGCCCGGACGGCGTTTCGCGTCCACCGCCAGCACCACGCACTGGCTGCCGAACTTCATCGCCGCCTCCGAGATGAGTTCCGGACGGTCGATCGCCGCCGAGTTCACCGCGATCTTGTCCGCGCCGCAGGACAGCAGTGTGGAAAAATCCTCCACCGAGGCGATCCCCCCGCCTACCGTCAGCGGTATGAACACCTGCTCGCTCGCCCGGGAAATGACGTCCAGCCGGGTTTTCCGCCCGTCCGCGCTCGCCGTGATGTCGAGAAACACGATCTCGTCCGCTCCCGCGGCATTGTAGCTCTTCGCCGCTTCGACGGGATCGCCCGCGTCCCGCAACGAGACAAAATTTACTCCCTTCACCACCCTGCCGTCCTTTAAGTCCAGACAGGGTATTATCCTTTTACAAAGCATTGTTTCCGTCCCGATTTGCCGCAACCGGCAGCGCCCGATTGCCCCTCTTGCCGTCCTTGCCGCAATTTCCGTAAATTCTTTATAGATACCTTCTTATGAGTTGCTTTTTCCGCCCGGATTCCGGCCGCAATTTTCCGCCGCGCGGACTTCCGGGAGGCTTATTCAGTTCCCGAAGCGCCCGATCGCCGCCTTCAGATCGATCGTTCCCTCGTACACGGAACGGCCGAGAATGGCGCCGTACACTCCCTGCGCCGCGAGTTCGTCGAGGTCGGCCATCGTGGAAATTCCGCCCGAAGCGATGACGTCGAGCCCCGTTTCCCGGGCGAGTTCCGCCGTCGCCCGCACGGCCGGGCCTTTCAGCGCGCCGTCCCTTGACACGTCGGTGAATACGCAGCAGGTGACGCCCAGAGCCTTCGCGCGCCGCCCGAACTCTGCGCCCGTCTCGCCGCTCTCCTCCGTCCAGCCGCGCACGGACACAAACCCGTTCCGGCAATCGATGCCCGCCACGATTCTCTCCCCGTACTTTTCCACCGCCGCGCGGAACAGTTCCGGATCGGTGACGGCAACCGTGCCGAGCACCACCCGCGCCGCGCCCGCGTTCAGCCGGTCGGCAACGGACTGCATGGTCCGCAAGCCCCCGCCGCTCTGCACTTTCACGCCCAGCGCCGCGATTTTCTCGATTTCCCGATTGATCCGGCTTGTCCCCTCGAACGCGCCCGACAGATCGACGACGTGCAAAAATTCCGCGCCCGCGTCCTTCCACAATTTCGCCCGTTCCAAAGGAAGTCCGTAATCGGTCACTTCCTCCCGCCTTCCGTACAGGAGCCGCACCGCCCTGCCGTCCAGTATATCGATGGCCGGAAATAATTTCATCCTTCCAACTCCTTTCGGCGCTTTGATCGCCCGCCTGCTCTTTTCTCCTCTCTCACCCGGCTTGTCCGCGCCGGCGCCTTCCCGTTTTATCCCGTCTCTGTCTCCGCTTCTCTTCGCTTCCCGGACGTTCCGTCATGCCGTCATGCCGTCGTTCAGCCGTTCAGGCGCACGAAATTTCGCAGGAGGGCCAGGCCTTTTTCCCCGCTCTTTTCGGGGTGAAACTGCACGCCGTACGCGTTTTTTCCGTCCCAGACCGCGGCGGAAAAGGGCACGCCGTATTCCGCGCGGGCGATGGTATATTCGCCGACGGGGGCGTAATAGCTGTGCACGAAATAGAACTCACTGCCCTCGGGAATGCCCGAAAACAGCGGCGAACGGAGTGCGGAAACGCAATTCCAGCCGATCGAAGGCACCTTTCCTTCCCGAAAGCGGATCACGTCGCCGTCGCAAAACCCCAGCCCCGCATGCTCGCCGTCCTCAAACGAGCGGCGCATGAGAAACTGCATGCCGAGACAGATGCCCAGAACGGGCACTTCCTTTGCGCGACGGCGGATATACTCAGGCAATTTTTTCGCGTTCAGCGCTTCCATGCCCTGCCCGAACGCGCCGACGCCGGGCAGAATCAGCCGATCGCACCCGTCCAGTACAGACTCCGAGTCCGAGATGACGTCGGGTTCGCCGAGATATTCCAGCGCCTTTTGCACCGAACGCAGATTGCCCGCTCCGTAATCGATGATTCCCGTCATTCCAGCACTCCCTTGGAAGAGGGCATGCGGGAAGAAGTGACGGCCGCCGCTTTTTTCATACAGCGCGCCAGCCCTTTGAACACCGCTTCCGCCTGGTGGTGGCGGTTGCCGCCTTTGAGCATCTTCACATAGGCGTTGACCCCCGCCCGATAGCAGAACGCGCGCAGAAATTCTTCAACGAGTTCGGTATCAAAGTCCCCGCATTTGCCGTCCGAAAGCTCCGGGCAGTCATAGGAAAGATAGCCCCGGCCGCTGAGATCGACGGCCACCAGCGCCGCCGTCTCATCCATGGGCACCACGCAGTCGGCAAAACGCTCGATTCCCTTGCGGGTGCCGAGCGCTTCGCGGAAGGCCTCGCCGAGCACGATCGCGATGTCCTCCGCCGAATGGTGGGCGTCCACTTCCGTGTCGCCGTGACAGACGACGGACAGATTGATGCCCGAATGCACCTTGAAGAGTTCCAGCATATGGTTGAGAAACCCGATGCCGCTGTCCATGCCGCCCGCGCCGTCTCCGTCCAGATCGAGCGAGAGGAAAATTTCCGTCTCCGCCGTCTTTCTCTTGATTTCCGCTGTCCGCTGTGCCATACCCTTTCCTCCTTTTGCCGGCGGTTGCCGGCCGTAACTCTTTCCGACGGGCTTCCCCGTCCTTTTCTTCCTTCTTGCGTGTTTGTCTGCCCTGTTGCAAATTATCTTTCTTCCGCTTCCGGGACAAACGCCCTCTCCGGCCGGTTTCCGTTTGTTTTCCGGTCGGTTTTCAGCACTTTCCCGCCTCTTTCCGACCTTTTTATTCCATTTTCACTTTTTCATCCGCAGGCGGACGGCGTTCGCGTGCGCGTACAGTCCTTCGTTTTCCGCCAGCCGGACGATGTCCGCCCCGTCCGCTTTCAGCGCTTCGGAGGAATAGCGGATGACGCTCATTTTCCGGAGAAAGGTATCCCGGTTAAGCACCTGGAAAAAGCGCGCCGTGCCGCCGGTGGGCAGGATATGATCGGGGCCGGCAAAATAGTCCCCGACCGGTTCGGGAGTATATCCGCCGAGGAACACCGCGCCCGCGTTGTGAATGAGCGGCAACAGGGTTTCCGGCTCCGCCGTATAGATCTCAAGGTGTTCGGGCGCGATCCGGTCGGCGATTTCCGCCGCCTCTTCCATCGAGCCGACCAACACGATCCCGCCGCCGTTTTCGAGGGCCGCCTCCGCGATTTCCCGGCGGGGCAGCAGGGCGCACTGCCGGGCGACCTCCGTCGCGAGTTTTCCCGCAAACGCGCTGTCGTCCGTGAGCACGATGGCCCGGGAACGCTTGTCGTGTTCCGCCTGGGACAGCATATCCGCCGCCACATATTCCACATCCGCCGAGCCGTCGGCGATGATGAGGATTTCGCTGGGACCCGCCAGCATATCGATGCCGACCTTCCCGTACACTTCCTTTTTCGCAAGCGTCACATAAATGTTGCCCGGCCCTGCGATGACATCCACGGAGGGCACGCTTTCCGTGCCGTAGGCAAACGCCGCGATCGCCTGCGCGCCGCCCATTTTGAACACCGCTTCCGCGCCGCATTCCTTCGCCGCCACCAGCGTCGCGGGGCTGATCTTCCCCTCTTTCGCGGGCGTCGCCATGTAGATATGCTTCACCCCCGCCGCCTTTGCGGGCAGAATCCCCATGCACACCGAAGAAAACAGGGGCGCCGTGCCGCCGGGGACATAAATGCCCGCGCGCTCCACCGGGCGGAGCACATATCCCGTCGTCCGACCCGTTTCGTCCGTCTCCGAACTGCCGGCTTTTCCGTCCCGTTCGTGATAGGCGAGAATCCGCGCCTTCGCCCGCCGGAGGGATTCCAACAGCGCGGGGTCCACTTTCGCATAGGCCTCCGCAAACTCCCGCTCGCTGACGCGGACGCTCTCCGCGGTAAGCGGCGTAAAATCAAATTTCTCCTCATAGGAAAACAGCGCTTTATCCCCGTTCTCCCGGACGTCTTTCACGATCGCGCGCACCACCGCCGCGACTTTTTCGTCTTCCGCGACGCTCTGTCTGATGAGCTCGCCGCAGTTTTCACTCGTATAAATTTTCATGGCTCTCCTTCGCCGTTTCCCGACAATGACCGGAATATTCCGGAATATTCCGGTCATTGTCGGGAAACGGCGAAGGAGAGCCATGAAAATTTATACGAGTGAAAACTGCGGCGAGCTCATCAGACAGAGCGTCGCGGAAGACGAAAAAGTCGCGGCGGTGGTGCGCGCGATCGTGAAAGACGTCCGGGAGAACGGGGATAAAGCGCTGTTTTCCTATGAGGAGAAATTTGATTTTACGCCGCTTACCGCGGAGAGCGTCCGCGTCAGCGAGCGGGAGTTTGCGGAGGCCTATGCGAAAGTGGACCCCGCGCTGTTGGAATCCCTCCGGCGGGCGAAGGCGCGGATTCTCGCCTATCACGAACGGGACGGAAAAGCCGGCAGTTCGGAGACGGACGAAACGGGTCGGACGACGGGATATGTGCTCCGCCCGGTGGAGCGCGCGGGCATTTATGTCCCCGGCGGCACGGCGCCCCTGTTTTCTTCGGTGTGCATGGGGATTCTGCCCGCAAAGGCGGCGGGGGTGAAGCATATCTACATGGCGACGCCCGCGAAAGAGGGGAAGATCAGCCCCGCGACGCTGGTGGCGGCGAAGGAATGCGGCGCGGAAGCGGTGTTCAAAATGGGCGGCGCGCAGGCGATCGCGGCGTTTGCCTACGGCACGGAAAGCGTGCCCTCCGTGGATGTCATCGCAGGGCCGGGCAACATTTATGTGACGCTTGCGAAAAAGGAAGTGTACGGGAAGGTCGGCATCGATATGCTGGCGGGTCCCAGCGAAATCCTCATCATCGCCGACGGCTCGGCGGATGTGGAATATGTGGCGGCGGATATGCTGTCCCAGGCGGAACACGACAAGCGTTCCCGGGCCATCGTGCTCACGGACGACAGCGCGTTTGCGGGAAAACTCGCGACGGAGGTCGCCCGGCAGTGCGCCCTGCTGCCCCGCCGGGAAATCGCGGAGGCGGCCCTCGAAAACGGCGGCGGGATCGTGTTGGTCGGCTCGATGGAAGAGGCGGCGGAAATCGCCGACCGGATCGCGCCCGAACACCTTGAGATCTATACGGCGGAGCCGGAAACCCTGTTGCCGCTCATTCACAACGCGGGCGCGGTGTTCCTCGGCGGATATACTCCCGAACCGGTCGGGGACTATTTTGCCGGCCCCGATCATATCCTGCCCACCGGCGGCACGGCGCGCTTTTTCCAGGTGCTTAACCGGGATACCTTTCTCCGGAAAATGAGCGTCATCCGCTATTCCTCCGAAGCGCTGAAAGCGGACGGGGCGGACATCGTCCGGCTGGCGGAAAACGAAGGACTGTACGCGCACGCGAACGCCGTCCGCCTGCGGATGAAAAAGTGAAAATGGAATAAAAAGGTCGGAAAGAGGCGGGAAAGTGCTGAAAACCGACCGGAAAACAAACGGAAACCGGCCGGAGAGGGCGTTTGTCCCGGAAGCGGAAGAAAGATAATTTGCAACAGGGCAGACAAACACGCAAGAAGGAAGAAAAGGACGGGGAAGCCCGTCGGAAAGAGTTACGGCCGGCAACCGCCGGCAAAAGGAGGAAAGGGTATGGCACAGCGGACAGCGGAAATCAAGAGAAAGACGGCGGAGACGGAAATTTTCCTCTCGCTCGATCTGGACGGAGACGGCGCGGGCGGCATGGACAGCGGCATCGGGTTTCTCAACCATATGCTGGAACTCTTCAAGGTGCATTCGGGCATCAATCTGTCCGTCGTCTGTCACGGCGACACGGAAGTGGACGCCCACCATTCGGCGGAGGACATCGCGATCGTGCTCGGCGAGGCCTTCCGCGAAGCGCTCGGCACCCGCAAGGGAATCGAGCGTTTTGCCGACTGCGTGGTGCCCATGGATGAGACGGCGGCGCTGGTGGCCGTCGATCTCAGCGGCCGGGGCTATCTTTCCTATGACTGCCCGGAGCTTTCGGACGGCAAATGCGGGGACTTTGATACCGAACTCGTTGAAGAATTTCTGCGCGCGTTCTGCTATCGGGCGGGGGTCAACGCCTATGTGAAGATGCTCAAAGGCGGCAACCGCCACCACCAGGCGGAAGCGGTGTTCAAAGGGCTGGCGCGCTGTATGAAAAAAGCGGCGGCCGTCACTTCTTCCCGCATGCCCTCTTCCAAGGGAGTGCTGGAATGACGGGAATCATCGATTACGGAGCGGGCAATCTGCGTTCGGTGCAAAAGGCGCTGGAATATCTCGGCGAACCCGACGTCATCTCGGACTCGGAGTCTGTACTGGACGGGTGCGATCGGCTGATTCTGCCCGGCGTCGGCGCGTTCGGGCAGGGCATGGAAGCGCTGAACGCGAAAAAATTGCCTGAGTATATCCGCCGTCGCGCAAAGGAAGTGCCCGTTCTGGGCATCTGTCTCGGCATGCAGTTTCTCATGCGCCGCTCGTTTGAGGACGGCGAGCATGCGGGGCTGGGGTTTTGCGACGGCGACGTGATCCGCTTTCGGGAAGGAAAGGTGCCTTCGATCGGCTGGAATTGCGTTTCCGCACTCCGTTCGCCGCTGTTTTCGGGCATTCCCGAGGGCAGTGAGTTCTATTTCGTGCACAGCTATTACGCCCCCGTCGGCGAATATACCATCGCCCGCGCGGAATACGGCGTGCCCTTTTCCGCCGCGGTCTGGGACGGAAAAAACGCGTACGGCGTGCAGTTTCACCCCGAAAAGAGCGGGGAAAAAGGCCTGGCCCTCCTGCGAAATTTCGTGCGCCTGAACGGCTGAACGACGGCATGACGGCATGACGGAACGTCCGGGAAGCGAAGAGAAGCGGAGACAGAGACGGGATAAAACGGGAAGGCGCCGGCGCGGACAAGCCGGGTGAGAGAGGAGAAAAGAGCAGGCGGGCGATCAAAGCGCCGAAAGGAGTTGGAAGGATGAAATTATTTCCGGCCATCGATATACTGGACGGCAGGGCGGTGCGGCTCCTGTACGGAAGGCGGGAGGAAGTGACCGATTACGGACTTCCTTTGGAACGGGCGAAATTGTGGAAGGACGCGGGCGCGGAATTTTTGCACGTCGTCGATCTGTCGGGCGCGTTCGAGGGGACAAGCCGGATCAATCGGGAAATCGAGAAAATCGCGGCGCTGGGCGTGAAAGTGCAGAGCGGCGGGGGCTTGCGGACCATGCAGTCCGTTGCCGACCGGCTGAACGCGGGCGCGGCGCGGGTGGTGCTCGGCACGGTTGCCGTCACCGATCCGGAACTGTTCCGCGCGGCGGTGGAAAAGTACGGGGAGAGAATCGTGGCGGGCATCGATTGCCGGAACGGGTTTGTGTCCGTGCGCGGCTGGACGGAGGAGAGCGGCGAGACGGGCGCAGAGTTCGGGCGGCGCGCGAAGGCTCTGGGCGTCACCTGCTGCGTATTCACCGACGTGTCAAGGGACGGCGCGCTGAAAGGCCCGGCCGTGCGGGCGACGGCGGAACTCGCCCGGGAAACGGGGCTCGACGTCATCGCTTCGGGCGGAATTTCCACGATGGCCGACCTCGACGAACTCGCGGCGCAGGGAGTGTACGGCGCCATTCTCGGCCGTTCCGTGTACGAGGGAACGATCGATCTGAAGGCGGCGATCGGGCGCTTCGGGAACTGAATAAGCCTCCCGGAAGTCCGCGCGGCGGAAAATTGCGGCCGGAATCCGGGCGGAAAAAGCAACTCATAAGAAGGTATCTATAAAGAATTTACGGAAATTGCGGCAAGGACGGCAAGAGGGGCAATCGGGCGCTGCCGGTTGCGGCAAATCGGGACGGAAACAATGCTTTGTAAAAGGATAATACCCTGTCTGGACTTAAAGGACGGCAGGGTGGTGAAGGGAGTAAATTTTGTCTCGTTGCGGGACGCGGGCGATCCCGTCGAAGCGGCGAAGAGCTACAATGCCGCGGGAGCGGACGAGATCGTGTTTCTCGACATCACGGCGAGCGCGGACGGGCGGAAAACCCGGCTGGACGTCATTTCCCGGGCGAGCGAGCAGGTGTTCATACCGCTGACGGTAGGCGGGGGGATCGCCTCGGTGGAGGATTTTTCCACACTGCTGTCCTGCGGCGCGGACAAGATCGCGGTGAACTCGGCGGCGATCGACCGTCCGGAACTCATCTCGGAGGCGGCGATGAAGTTCGGCAGCCAGTGCGTGGTGCTGGCGGTGGACGCGAAACGCCGTCCGGGCGGAGGCTGGAACGTCTGGAAACACGGCGGACGGATCGATACGGGTCTGGACGCGGCGGAGTGGATTTCCCGGGCGGAAAAACTGGGCGCGGGGGAGATACTGCTCACCAGCATGGACGCGGACGGAACCAAGGCGGGCTATGACGTGGAACTGACGCGCGCGGTGTCCGAACTGGTGAATGTGCCCGTCATCGCCTCGGGCGGTGCGGGGACGATGGAACATTTTCGGGAAGTTCTGACCGAGGGAAAGGCAGACGCGGCGCTGGCGGCGTCCCTCTTCCACTTCGGCGAGCTGCGTATAAAGGATCTGAAAAATTATTTGTCGGAACGGGGCATTCCCGTAAGAGGAGGTTATCATGGCTGAGATGAAGACGAAAAAAGTCAATCTGGACGAGCTGAAATTCGACGAGAAAGGACTGATTGCGGCAATCGCGCAGGACTATGAGAGCGGCGAAGTGCTGATGCAGGCGTTCATGAACCGGGAAGCGGTGGAAAAGACGCTGGAAACGGGATATGCGCACTATTACAGCCGTTCGAGACAGACGCTCTGGAAGAAGGGCGAGACGAGCGGGCACACCCAGAAGGTCGTCACGGCTTTTCTCGATTGCGATAAGGATTGTATCCTTCTGAAAGTGCGCCAGAAGGGCGTGGCATGCCATACGGGGACGTACAGCTGTTTTTCCGAGCAGATCAAGGGCGGGGAAAACGAAATCGGCGCCGAGATGTTCGGGAAGCTGCAGCGCATCGTCGAGGACCGGAAAAAGAACCCCGAAGAGGGCTCGTACACCAGTTTCCTCTTTGCCCGCGGCATCGATAAAATCGCGAAAAAGACGGGCGAAGAGGCGGTGGAGCTGGTCATCGCTTCCAAAAACGAGGACAAGGGCGAAGTGATCGGAGAAGCCGCCGACTTCCTCTATCACATGATGGTGATGCTCGCCGAAAAGGGCGTGAAACTGTCCGAAGTGTGTTCCGAGCTGTATAAGAGAAACAAATAAATTCTGCCGCCGGAGAAGGGGAAAGACTTTCTTTCCGGCACAGGCAGGGATTTGACGACGGGCGCCCGGCCGCAATATTGCTGTCTCTTATACACATCTCCGAGCCCACGAGACACTGAGCGATCTCGT
>ERZ1090861.1751-NODE-1751-length-10520-cov-24.242236_pt1 | contig 10520 bp, 12 predicted proteins | sample MGYA00478482_ERZ1090861 | MGnify/ENA primary metagenome ERZ1090861 (study PRJEB33644, sample SAMEA5815744) | chicken gut metagenome | biome: Chicken; feature: Gastrointestinal Tract; material: Caecum | place: Ireland | collected 2019-01-01 | study: A study of... | reverse complement strand
GGCGTGTCGGCTGCGACGGCCAACCGTATCCTTGTCGCTTTGGTTGCCAGTGGACACCTGGTGAAAGTCCATTCCGGCAAGTATTGGGCCTACCGGCTGCCTTGATTAAAGTGACTACTTCCTTTCGGCCCTATCCGGACAAAGAAAAAGGGCTCCCTGGTTCAGTGTAAAACAAGGCGCTCATGCAGCATCCAAAAATATAGCGTATTCACGTTTTCTTCTGTGCTTTCTCTGCCCGGTTGAAGGGGTACGTCACCGCATTGGGCGGGAGAGCGCTTGAATGGCATTCAAGAGGTCAGCGGTTCGATCCCGCTTATCTCCACCAAAAGACCTGCAACGCAAGTTGCGGGTTTTTTTTGCTTATCCGCCTTCAGAAAACATCACAAAAATCGAGTTCAAAAATTGTCCCATTTGCCCACTATTTGCATTCGGCCAAAGATGCTACAATAAGATCAAATGAATCACACGCTTTGGGGAGGGCATCAAATGGGAGTACCAAAATATTTTGAAATTCACAAACCTCTTTTACAATTCCTATCCGATGGCGCTACACACTCGCTAAAAGAAATCAAAGCGTTCATCATCAACTATTTTCATTTGACGGATGCTGATGTATCCGAACTTTTACCAAGCGGACGCCAAACTTATTTTGCCAACCGTGTCGGATGGGCGCGGACCTATCTGAAAAAAGCCGGACTGATCGACAGCCCTGCAAAAGGTATGTTTTGTATCACAGCGGAAGGAAAAAAGGTCGTTCAGGAAGATCCCCCTGTCATCGATAACAACTATCTGATGCGCTATGATTCCTTTAAAGCTTTTACACAGCCGGCTGACGCACAAACCAATACAGCTCAAAATGAAGATGACTCCGAGACACCGGATGACGCACTGGAGAATGCGTTCAATAAAATCAATCAAAGCCTTGCCGATGATATTTTAAGCGAAGTGATGAAACTTTCTCCCACCGCTTTTGAAAAGATGGTGCTGGACCTCATGGCCAAAATGGGATACGGCACATTTGCCAACGCCGCCACCACTACATCCATTACAGGCGATGAAGGGATTGACGGCATCATTTTTTCTGTGGGACGGCATCCTGCATGGCTGCTTCTGCCGCCGTCCGTGGGTGCTCATCCCCCCATAGCGGGCGTCCCCGGAGCCGGGCGGCAGGGGCGCGGGTGTTTGAAGCGGGCGGCTTAAGTATGACTTTTGCCCCAAAATCCCCTTTATTTTTCCAAGCTTCTTGCTTTTCTACCCCCAAGTGATTACACTTGGTCTGTTGGCTTGCATCCATGGATGCAGGCCGCTGCGGTATATCGTCTGACTGCCCGGGCCTTGTAGGCGCCGCGGCAGCCCCTTGGAAAAGGAGGATCATTGTACAATGGAAAAATTTTTTCAGCTGAAGGCGAACGGCACCACCGCCGGACGTGAAGTGGTGGCCGGCCTGACCACCTTCTTCGCGATGGCGTACATCATCGCCGTCAACCCCACCCTGCTCAGCCAGTCGGGGATGGAATGGGGCGCTGTGTTCCTGGCCACCATCATCGCCTCGGTGACCGGCACCCTGGTCATGGGCCTTGTGGCCAATGTGCCCTATGCTCTGGCCCCTGGCATGGGCCTGAATGCCTTTTTTGTCTACACCGTCTGCTTCACTTTGGGCTTCACCTGGCAGCAGGCGCTGTCCATGGTGTTCATCTGCGGCCTGCTGAACATCTTCATCACCGTCACCAAGATCCGCAAGTACATCATCAAGGCCATCCCCCGCAGCCTGCAAAACGCCATCGGCGGCGGCATTGGCATCTTTGTGGCCTACATCGGCATCCTGAACGTGGGCATCGTCACCTTCAGCTCGGGCGTGCCCGCCCTGGCCACCCTGAACCAGCCTTCTTTCTGGCTGTTCCTGATTGGTCTGGCTCTGACCATCATCCTGCTGGTGTGCAACGTCAAGGGCGCCATCCTGATCGGCATCATCGTGTCCAGCCTGCTGGGCATCCCCATGGGGGTCACCGTCACCACCGAGACGGTCAGCTTTGCCGAGGCGTGCAGCCAGCTGCCCAGCACCTTTGGGGCCATCTTTACCTCCGCGGGCCTGCCTTCCCTCTTTGCCGACCCCGCCAAGGTGCCCCTGGTGCTGATCACCATCTTCTCGTTCAGCCTGTCCGATACCTTTGACACCATCGGCACCTTCATCGGCACCGGCCGCCGCACCGGCATCTTCAGCGACGAGGACGAGCACTCGATGGAGACCACCCCCGGCTTCAAGTCCAAGATGGACCGCGCCCTGTTTGCCGACGCCACCGCCACTTCCATCGGCGCCATTCTGGGCACCTCCAACACCACCACCTATGTGGAGAGCGCCGCCGGCATCGGCGCCGGGGGCCGCACCGGCCTGACCAGCGTGGTGGTAGCCGTCTGCTTTGCGGTCAGCGCATTTTTGGCCGCTTTCGTCAGCGCCATCCCCTTCGCCGCCACCGCCCCGGCCCTGGTGGTGGTCGGCATCATGATGCTGTCCGCCTTCCGGGAGATCCAGTGGGACGACTTCAGCGAGGCGGTCCCCGCCTTCTTCGCGGGCATCTTCATGGCCCTGTGCTACAGCATCTCCTACGGCATCGCTGCCGGGTTCGTCTTTTACTGCATCACCAAGGTGTGCAAAAAGCAGGCCAAAGAGGTCCATCCCATCCTGTGGGTGGCGACCGTCCTGTTCGTGCTGAACTTCGTGCTGCTGGCGAATCTGTGACCCTTTCCCCCGCCGGGCCGCGGCGCTCCGTTTTTAAACAGGAAGAAGAGGCGACAGCAAAAAGTGCTGCCGCCTCTTTTTGATTGGTCCGCAAAGGCGGGCGGGGCTGCCTCGTGGCGCTCCCCTGGCAGCCGCCGGCCCGGCTGGCTTTGCGATTTACGATAGGTCTTTCGCCTTCATTTTAGCGATTTCTTTTTTCTTTGCCGCCAGATGCCCCTGGACCCAAAACACAATGAAAAGAAGCGTCGGGAAAACGATCATCTTCCAATCTTCTCCGAAGTTGATTTTCCCGTTGAAAAACAAAAACACGAGCAGCACGACCCACAAAAGAGGAACAATGCCGCCCAAATACCAGAATTTGGGGCTTCTCCGGCACAACCAGACATGAAGGATAAGGACTGCGACCGCAATAAGCAATGTAATGGCTTCATTCATGATGTTTTCTCCTTTTCCTGCTTATATTTTTCGATGATGATCTTCGCCGTTTCCAGATCGATCCGGGAATCGACCGCCAGCCCTTTGATAAAGGCCGAGAACGGTTCTTCTTCCTTCTGGTCGCTCAATTCGATTTTTTGAATCAGCTTGTCCAGCCTGAGCCGGACCGTCGGATACGAAACCGAGTACAAACGCGCGATCTCTTTCAAAGACCCTGATTTCAGGACAAAGTTCTTCAGAAAGGCTGCGTCCTCCGGCTCCAGCGCAAGGATCCATTGCGGAATTTTGTCTATCTCCATCTCAGCTCTCCTTTCTCATTGGCTTTAACAATATTGAGTATATCATAAATAAAATTAAAGTCAATAGAAAATCCAAAACAATTTTTGCTGCAATCTTCTACGGGACGCCCCTCTCAAAGCTCTCCGGCGCAAACAAAAAGCGGGAAACCGTCTCCGGTTTCCCGCCGGGCCGCCGCTGCCTTTTCACCCAAAAATCCCGCCTTACCGGCAGCCGCAGCGGGCGGCCGGAAGGGCGGGATCTGTCTGGCAGGTCTGCGGCCGGCCCTCACTTGAGGGTCAGGCACTTTTTGGGGCAGGCGGCGGCGCACAGGCCGCAGCCCACGCAGGCCGCGGCGTCCAGCTGCCAGGTCTTGGCAGCGCGGTCCACCGTGATGGCGTTCTGGGGGCATTTTCTGGCGCAGAGGGTGCAGTAAACGCACTTGCCGGCGTCGTTTTCCGGCTTGCCGCCGGCCTTGCCCGCCGGCGGGGCGTCCGGCGCCTTGGGGCGGGTGAAGGTCTCGCTGGCCTTTTGGGCGGCAGGGGCCGTGTAGCCCGGCACGATGGCCAGGCACTTTTTGGGGCAGACCTGGACGCAGTTGCCGCACTGGACGCAATCGAACCGGTTGATGGTCCAGGTGCCTGCGGCCCGGTCCACCTGCAGAGCGCCGGGCGGGCAGCTGCGGACGCACAGGCCGCAGCTGATGCAGTCCTCGACGCGGATCTCCACATGGCCGCGCATCCGCTCGGGATAGTGGGCCGGCTCATAGGGATAGCCTGTGGTATCCGGCTTGGAAAACAGGTTTTTCATCACGGTGCCCACAAAGGGGAACAGTTTCCAGGGGGGCGTCTGATCGTGTTTGTGGTCCATCTTCCTCACCTCTCGGTACAGCTGATGCAGGGATCAATGGTCAGGATCAGCAGCGCCACGTCGGCCAGCTGGCAGCCCTTGAGCATCTCCAGCATGGGAGGGATGTTGCTGGTGGTGGGGGTGCGCAGGCGGAAGCGGTCGATGAATTTGGTGCCGTTGGCCTTGACGTAATAAATGGCCTCGCCGCGGGGCTGCTCGATCCGCATAAAGTGCTCGCCGTTGGGGTTGCCCTTGACCGGTACTGCGATGGGCCCCTGGGGGATCTTGGCCACGGCCTGGCGGATCAGGTCAAACGACTGGAAGATCTCCTTGACGCGCACCTCGCACCGGGCAAAGGAGTCGCCGTCCGCCGCGGTGACCGGCTCCAGCTCCAGGTCGCCGTAGGCGGCGTAGCCCAGTTTGCGCACGTCGTATGCCACGCCCGACGCCCGCAGCATGGGGCCCACGGCCCCCTGCATCCGGGCGTCCTCCGCGCTGAGCACGCCCAGGCCGTGCAGCCGGGTGCCCACCGTGTAATCCCGCAGGAAGGCCTCGGCGATGGGCCGCAGCTCCTGCGCCATGTCATCCACCGTCCGGACCAGGGTCTTGAGCATGGCGTCGTCCATGTCTTTCAGCACGCCGCCCACGCAGTTGACCGAGAAGATGACCCGGCCTCCGGTGGTCATGTCGAACATATCCAGGATCTTTTCCCGCAGCCGCCAGCTCTGCATGAACAGGCTCTCGAAGCCCATGGCGTCGGCCAGCAGCCCCAGCCACAGTAGGTGGCTGTGGATGCGGCTCATCTCCATCCAGATGGTGCGCAGGTAGGCCGCCCGGGGCGGGACCTCCACGTTCATGATCTTTTCCAGGCACTGGCAGTAGCCCAGCCCATGCCCGAAGCTGCAGATGCCGCACACCCGCTCGGCGATATAGACGTATTCCTTGTAGTCCTTGGTCTCGACCAGTTTTTCCAGCCCGCGGTGGACAAAGCCGATGCTGGGCACCGCCTTGACCACCACCTCGTCCTCCAGGACCAGGTCCAGATGCACCGGCTCCGGCAGGACGGGATGCTGCGGCCCGAAGGGTACGATACTCTGTTTTGCCATTGCCCTCTCACCCCTTATGCTTGAACGGCGTCTCCTCCGCGATGCGGTAGAGCCTGTCGTGGTAGTCCTGCACCATGCCTTCGATCGGGACGCCGAACAGCTCGGCGGCCTCGTTCTCCTGCAAAAAGGCGCCGGGGTAGATCTGGGTGATGCTGGGCACCCGCTCGTCCTCCCCCACCGTCAGGCGCAGGGTGCGCATATCGTATCCCTTGCCGAAAGAGTAGCTCAGTTCGTACCCGTCCGGCAGGCGGGCGGCGCAGATCTGCACGACCCGCCAGCCGTCCATCTTGAACCGCAGCACCGCCGGCACAAACCCGGCCATGCCCACCGGTTCAATGGTGTTGCACGCTTCCATTCGCATTGTCCTCCTTTTTTGCGCCCCGGCGCCGGGCGGCGTAGGCCTCCCGCTTGCGCTGCAGGATCTCCAGCGCCTGCACGACGCCGTCGATGATGGCCTGGGGCCGGGCGGCGCACCCGGGCACATAGACGTCCACCGGGATGACGGTGTCCACGCCGCCCTTGATGTTGTAGCAGTCCTTGAACACGCCGCCGGTGCAGGCGCAGATGCCCACCGCCACCACCACTTTCGGCTCGGGCATCTGGGTATAGATCTGCCGGATGACGTCCTCGCTCTGGTGGTTGACGCCCCCTGTGATGAGCAGGATATCCGCCTGGAAGGGGTCGCCGGTGTTGATGATGCCGAACCGCTCGATGTCGTATTTGGGCGTGGTGCAGGCCAGCACCTCGATGTCGCAGCCGTTGCAGCTGCTGCCGTCGTAGTGCAGCAGCCAGGGCGATTTTGCCAGTTTGTTTGTCATTGTGTCCGCCCCCTTATCGCACCAGCATGAGGATCAGCCCGTTCAGGCCGCCGGTCAGCAGGGTGACCACCCAGCAGCCGTCCAGCAGCACTTTCCACTTGACGCGGGCGCTGACGTTGTCCCACAGGATCTCCAGGAAATACACCAGCAGGCAGGCGGCGACGGCCACCGGCCAGCTGAGCGGATCGCTGTTGAGGAAGAACAGCGCCACCAGGCCCAGCATCAGGGTCACCTCGTAATATTCGGCAATGTTCATCACCGCCAGGGCCGGGCCGGCCATCTCGGTGGTCAGCCCCTTGACGATCTCCTGGTGGGCGTGGTGGCTGGTGGACAGGTCAAAGGGCGACTTGCGCAGCTTGATCGCCATGGTGAACATCAGCCCCACCAGGAAGCCCGGCATGGTGACCACCGCGCTGACCGGCTGGCGGATGATGTCCGCCACCTGGAACGAGCCGGTGGCCAGGTAAAAGCCCACCGCCAGCAGCAGGGTCATGGGCTCGTAAGCCATGATCTGGATCATCTCGCGGCCGGCGCCCAGCGTCGAGAAGGGCGACGAGTCGCTGGAGGCCGCCATGACCAGGAACATATCCGCCGTGGACAGGATGAACAGGCACATCAGGATGTCCGCGCCCGCAAACAGCAGCGAGCCCGACACCGCCAGGAAGATCAGATAGCTGAGCAGCAAAAAGATCTGCACGTTGTTGACCGCCAGCATCTGCTTGGAGAACAGCTTGGCCAGATCGTAGAAGGGCTGCAGCAGGGGCGGGCCCTGCCGGCCCTGCATCCGGGCCGAGATCCGGCGATCCACCCCGTCCAGCAGCGCGCCGGCAAACGGCGCCAGCAGCAGATAGAGAACGACACTCACAGCCTGCATCATACCGCACCCCCGATCACCATGCACAGCATAACCACGATCACGCCGGCCGAAACGATCACCGACGGCCGCATCAGCCGCCGCCGGCCAAACTCAAAGCGCAGATACCAGTTGCTCAGGTACAGATGCTCCGGTTCGCCGTAACTGTTGACGAAATAGGTATTGTCCCCCATGTTCACGCCGCCCATGTAGATGGGCACATAGTCCCTGTGGGCGCTGCGCGTCAGCAGGAACATCAGGGTGGGCACGAACAAAATCGACACCAGCATCACCGCCATGGTGGTCAGCACGTCCATGGACAGCACCTCGTGGGAAGCGCCGAACAGTGTGCGGACGATGGGGTCGACGATGCGGGAGGAGACCAGCGGGAACAGCAGGCACAGCAGCAGCATGGCCCCCGCATGGACGAACATGGACAGGTACTGGTTGTGGTGGGTCTTGTCGTGGACGACCTCCTTGGTGTGGTGCAGGGAGACCAGCTTGCTCAGCCACTTGGTCCAGTACAGCATGGTGGTGGCGCTGCCATAAGCCAAAAACAGCACCAGCAGATAGTTGTCGGCGTCCACAAAGGACTTCAGCGCCACCCACTTGGAGATCAGCATCCCGAAGGGGGCCAGGTACATGCCCGCGATGCCGATGCCCATCAGGTAGGTCAGCCGGGGCAGGCGGAGCAGCAGCCCGTGCATGGACTCGATGTCCCGGCTGCCCAGGCTGTTCTCGATGGAGCCCACCGCCTGGAACAGCAGGGACTTTGCCACCGAGTGGAAGATGGTCAGCAACACCGCAGCCCAGATGGTCTCCTCCACGCCGATGCCGGCGCAGGCCACGATCAGCCCCAGGTTGGAGATGGTGGAAAAGGCCAGCACCTTTTTGCCGTCGTTCTGGGCGATGGCCATCATGCTGCACACGATAAAGGTGAACCCGCCGATGAAGGACACCATCACCCCGCTCAGGGTGCCGGCCAGCGCCGGGGCCAGCCGGATCAGCAGGTAGACCCCCGCCTTGACCATGGTGGCGCTGTGCAGCAGCGCGCTGGAGGGCGTGGGGGCCACCATCGCCCCCAGCAGCCAGGAGGAAAAAGGCATCTGGGCCGACTTGGTCAGGGCCGCAAAGGCCAGCAGCACCACCGGGATGGCCGCGCCCAACGCGACTATCTGGTTCAGCTGGACGGTGCCGCACGCCCTCGCCGCATAGGCGATGGCGACCGCAAAGCCGAAACCGCCCAGCAGGTTCATCCACAGGGCGCGGAAGCTGTTGCCCACCGCCTCTTCGGTGCGGGTGTAGCCGATCAGCAGGAAGGAGACCACGCTGGTGATCTCCCAGAAAAAGTACATCCAGACCAGGTTTTCCGACAGCACCAGCCCGAACATGGCCGCCAGGAACAGGAACAGCATCGAGAAGAAAAAGCCGCTGCGGTCGATGTACTCCTCGTGGTGCTCATGGTAGCCCTTCATGTAGCCCACCGCATAAATGCAGATGAAGCCGCCCACAAAGGCCGCGATGATGCACAGCAGCATGGCCAGGCCGTCCACCCGCATGTGCGCCGCCGGGCTCACCGGGCTTGTCAGCTCGGACCAGGCCACCAGCAGGGTCTGCCCCGCCGACAGCAGGATGACCGGGTACTTGCGGTGCCGGACCGACAGCAGAACGATCAGCCCCATCAGCACCAGCTCGCCCGCCAGCATGGCGTGGTCGACCAGCCCGGTCTCAAGATACAATTCGTCCCTGCCTGCGCCGCCCGCCAGCCATGCGGCCAGCAGCGCCGTGGCCAGGACCATCACGCCGGCCGCCGCCGCATACACGGCGGCGCCGCGCGCCCTGCGGTCCCGGATGCAGGGCAGGATGGCCGCCGCCAGGGCCGGCCACCCGATCAGCAGGATTGGTATTGCGCCCATAATACACACTCCCTTTGGTAGAAAAAACAGTTATTTTGTCATGATTTTCATTATACTCCCCTTTTCTCCGGTTGACAAGAGCGGGCGCAAATTTGTTACATTTTTAACGATTCTGTGCCCGGCGCTCTGGCATTTTCGCCGGCGGGGTGCTATAATAGAAAGCAGTCTGCGGGGCGTCCGCCCCGAGAAAGGAGGGCGCTCCGTGCACGAACTGACAATCACCCAGAGCATCCTGGACATTTCGCTCCAGGCTGCCCAGGCGCAGCACGCCCGGCGCATCCGGGCCATCCGGCTGACGGTGGGGCCCTTTTCGGGGGTGGTGCCCGAGTGCGTCCAGATGTACCTGGACGTGCTGGCCAAGGGCACCATCGCCGAAGGCGCAAAGATCGAAGCCCGCACCCTGCCCCTGCGGGTGCACTGCCGCGCCTGCGGGCGGGACAGCGAGATCGACCGCCGCCGCATCGCCTGCCCGTTCTGCGGCGGCGTGGACCTGCAGCGGCTCTCGGGCCGGGAATTTCTGGTAGATAGTTTGGAGGTAGACGTATAATGGAGATCAAAGTCCTGCATCAGGTCATGGAGTGGAACGAGGACGTGAGCGCCCAGGTGCGCGATACCCTGCGCCGGCACAAGGTGTGCCTCATCAACGTGATGGGCAGCCCCGGCGCGGGCAAGACCACCCTGCTGGCCGCGCTGATCGCCCGGCTGCGGGAAGAATTTGCCATCGGCGTCATCGAGGGGGACATCACCGGCCAGATCGACGCCGAAAAGATCGCTGCCCTGAACATCCCCGCCGTCCAGCTGAACACCGACGGCGCCTGCCACATCGAAGCCATGAGCATCCAGCACATCCTGCCCCAGTTCGACCTGGACGGGCTGGACGTGCTGTTTGTGGAAAACATCGGCAACCTCGTCTGCCCTGCCGAGTTCGACATCGGCGAAAACTTCCGCCTGACGGTGCTGAGCATCCCGGAGGGGGACGACAAGGTCGCCAAATATCCCCTCATGTTCACCGACACCGACTGCCTGGCCCTGACCAAGTGCGATATGCTGCCCTATTTTGCATTCGACCTGGACCGCGTCGCCGCCGACTACCGGGGCGTCAACCCCCAGGGCCCGCTGTTCCAGCTGTCGGCCCGCACCGGCGAGGGGCTGGACCAGCTGGCCGGCCATCTGGCCGGGCGCATCCGTGCCGCGCTGGCCTGAGGCCGGCTCCCGCCGGGTACACGTCCTTGTGGCCGGCATCGTGCAGGGGGTGGGGTTCCGGCCGTTCCTCCACCGGCTCGCGTCACGGCTGGGCCTGGGCGGCTGGGCCCGCAACACCCCCGCCGGGGTGGAGCTGGAGCTGGAGGGCCCGCCCGACGCCATCGAGGCGTTCGTCCGCACCCTGCGCGCCGGGCCGCCGCCCCTGGCCGTGGTGGAACAGGTCACGGTGCAGCCCCTGCCCGCCTGCCGGGGCGAGACCGCCTTTGCCATCCTGCCCAGCACCGCCGGCGGCGCGGCCACCCTGGCCGCCCCCGACCTGGCCCCCTG
>ERZ1090861.1748-NODE-1748-length-10526-cov-23.275523_pt1 | contig 10526 bp, 9 predicted proteins | sample MGYA00478482_ERZ1090861 | MGnify/ENA primary metagenome ERZ1090861 (study PRJEB33644, sample SAMEA5815744) | chicken gut metagenome | biome: Chicken; feature: Gastrointestinal Tract; material: Caecum | place: Ireland | collected 2019-01-01 | study: A study of... | reverse complement strand
TATTAAATATTTTTATATCTTTTAATTTTTTTAATTAAAAATAAATTTTGATTTTTTTTATATTTCTATAATTTGTCCTGGAAAAGTTCTTGCAAGGTTTGTTTTTTGTGCCGCACTTTCAGAGTTTGCAGAAAAATGAACAGGATATAAAAGAACGTCTTTATATTCATTTTGAAGTGAAACTACTTCATCTACAGTCAAATGGCTGTTATTTATATGCGTAGATGCACAATCAATAAAAGCTGCCTTTGAATGTTTTAATATCTTATGCAAACTATTGCACATGCAGCTGTCTCCAGAAAAACCTATTTTTACTTTTCCATCGTCAATCACAAAACCATACGCATCAAGATTTTTGTGTGTGACTTTATATATTTTTATTTTATATTTGCCTATCTTGCAAGTCTTTCCATTTTCACAATCATAGAATGTCACATTGTCATCTAAATATTTTTCAAGATAAGAAACTTCCAATATTTTAAACAGCTGAACCATTCTCTCTTTGCAACCCTTAGGTGCCAAAATATTCAACTTTTTATCTTGTTTTTTATCAAATATATCAATAACATAGTGGATATCAGAAAAATGGTCGCTATGGAAATGAGTGATAAATATATTTTCAATTTTGCTTAAATCATAATCGTTATAAAGTGTTTTAAAAGAGCCTTGCGGAACGTCGATAAGGGTGTCGTCATTAAGAATATAGCTTGTTGACAACTCTTTTGTCCAGGTGCAATGGTTGCCCACTATCGTAATTTTCATTTTTTCTCCTTAATGTATAAGTTTATTTTATTCTTTTGTTTAAGGTTTCCATAAACATCTCTTCCATTTTGTTCATGCAATCTTCTTGATTGAACTTTTCGCCAAACTGAAGATATTTTGTTTTGTATTCTTCTTTCTCCTGTGGGTGTTCAATCCAATAGTCAATTTTATTTGCAAGGTCCTGCGGGTCATCATATTGAAATAGGTTTTTATCAGTTATAGCAAAGTCCTTAGTCGCACTTTTTCTAGAATTAGAAACCACAGGCACCAGCCCGCAAACTATCGCCTCAAGGCATGCAATACCTTCAAGCTCAGCCTCAGCAGGGTGAACATAAAGGTCAGAGAAGTTGACAAGGTCAACCATCTCATCTCTTGAAAAATATTTGATGATAGGTTTGTTTGCAATGTTTTCTTCTGCAAACTTTTCAAGTCTGCCTTGAAGCGGACCTTGTCCTGCAATCACAAGCTGTATATCTTTATTATATTTTGATAGAGCCACAGCCTTAAACAAAATGATATGTGCTTTTTCTTTGCAAAGCCTGCCAGTGCTTAAAATGACAAATTTGTCTTTAAGGCTTTTAGGTTTTTCACATTCCTTATGCTCCATATATTTATTGACGCCATTGCTGATTATGTAGTGGTTTGTTGGTCCCACAATATTTTCAAACACATCACAGATAAACTGCGTTGGATAGTGTATTGCATCGCAGAACTGATAGAGTTTATCATAAAAGCCTTTATAGATAAGTCTGTTGACAGGCTCATAGTTCATAAGTCCAAGATGACTTGAAACAAGCTCTGCTTGGCAGTGAAATCCAGCAGTGACAGGTTTTCCAAGTTTCTTTGCTATTTTGCAAGCAGCAATGCCAACAGGAAATGGCATCATTATATGCACGATGTCGCAGCCTTTAATGGTTTCAACAATAAGTTTTTTGTCTTTATGTGGAAGACTAACCCCATTTCTTTCCACAATTTTGTTCAGTGGTCCAAGATTGACTTGATTTAAAAACACAAAACCCTCTTGGCTTTCGTCTTTGTCGTTGTCGCAACAGATAACTTTAACGTCATGACCCTTAGATTTTAAGAAATTTATAAGATTATATGAAGCAATGGTCGTGCCATTGTTTTTCTTACCTAGAATATCACAAACAATAACAATTTTCATAATTTCTCCTAAAAATGATTATTAGAAACGCATTTTAGCGTTAAATTTGTGTATACGTAAACCTATTATATCAAAAATTATATAATTTTTAAAATAATTTGTCTATATTTATCTAAAAATAGAAAAAATTTAATTACTATATTGCAATTATGTGTAAAAGTATGTTAAACTATTCATAGGACGAGGGCGTATGAATAAAAGTAAAATGCGTAATAAAGGATCAATTAAATATTATCATAAAAAGCGTTCCGGCACAAGAAAGATAAATAGCGGCGAAATCAGAAGAGATGTGGAAGCGTTTTTGACTACGAGTGGATTAGGTGCTGTGTATAAGCTGACAGCAGCACTTGAAAATTTACATATACCGCCGCATATAATTAAAGGGGTGGTCAAAGATGCTATAAAAGATAATATCAAAAGATACAATGATGAAGCAGACGATAGCGGAGCAACTTTAAAATATGGTTACTCTGATGCGCTAACAGGTTTTGATTCAGATGGTTTTATAGACAGAAAATGGCAATACATACCTTTTATATTGAAAACGCGTGATTATCTTGATATTCAAAGAAAGAAGAAATACCCAATTTTTATTGAACAATATGATTATTCTATGCCACTATACACCTTCAAAAACAATATAAACTTTCAAACTGAAGAAAAATTTAGAAAGAGAAATATACATAATTCAAATGATGTGCAGTTTTTTATCTCGAGCGATGAAAAGATGCTCTTTTCTAAAGTTACAAACTTGATTTTCGTCCCAACTAGCCCAGCAGTTCTAAGGGAATATAAAAAACTTCATCCATCAAAGCAGGAACAAGAGAAACTTATCTATATGCCAAGCGTCTATGATAGGTCCTTTTCTATTTCAATGTATGTTATGCTTGAAGGCGACCCTAAAAAGACGCACATGTATATGCGATATGACAGTTCAAATAAGTCGCACCGCAATGTGTATATTGGTCCTGACAAGCGTGAGCGGGTCTTTGGCTATGAAACGGGCAATCCACACTTCCACTTTCAAAACGAAGATGACAACCTATTATGTATGAAAAAGTTTAGGGATGAGCATAGACAAATCAAATGGAAGACGGGCAGATGCAACGCTATTGACGTAAAACACCTTGTAAGCTATCTTACAGAACTTGATAATATATCTGAGAAAAAAGTTGCCCAGCAGTTTTTTGAAGGTGCTCATTATAATATGCCATTTTTAGAAGCAAAGTTCAATAAAAAGGTTTTCTATACAAAGTCTATAAACGCAATAGTTGATGACTATAAAAATGGTAAGGATAACCATGAATATTTGCAAGGACTTGTCCAGAAATTCAAGCTTTTAAATCCAGAGCAAACTGCAGCAGGCAAATGTTTTGCAAGGCTTATCTCTTCTCTAAAATTTTTGCAATTTATCTATGATGAGCGTATAAACACCAGTGATTTAGGCGAGCTTGAAGCACTTTCACAGCTTGAAATAGTGTGCGCCAATGACGTTATGAACTCTATCACAAACAGCAGAGAACAGGCAGTGCAAAAGAACTGTCAACCTAAATATGTGATGAAAGGTGATTATTTAGTCAAAAAATCTTCAGACAAAACGAAACCGCCACAAGAAAAAGATGAAAAGTCAGATGCGAACGAAATAGTCATCGGGGGGGGAGAATGATAGAAGAATATGTAGAAAACCTTGCAAAACAGCTTGGAAAAGAAAAACTTGTAAAACAAGGCGTGGGTAGATATTTTGTCAAATCAGACCTAGTTCTCATCGACTCTTTTGACCAGCTTCCAGTTTTCTTAACAGAAGTTGGAGAGAACGTATATTTTGTTGACTTTGGCTATACTCTTGAGAATATAAACCTTAATGAAAGCGATATTGCAATTTTAACAAAACATCTTAGCAAGTTTAATATTTCTCTTGAAGATGACTCGCTATCAATGAAAACAAGCAAGGACCTAATTTATCTAAACTACAACATCTTTGTTATGGCGATATCATATGTTCAAATGTTTTGTAAATTGAATGAAAAATAATTTAATAAAAATGCAAGTATTTTGACAAAATATTTGCATTTTTTTAGTAAAAATAAGGTGTTTTCTTGTTTTTTTAGAAAATTTAAGAAAAATATAGTATTTTTTTATAATTCAAAGGTGATTTTTGTTTTTATTCGATTTTGCGGAAGAGCGCTTCACAAAACAAAGTTTGTGAAGCAAACGCAAGTTCTTTCGCAGAAAGCCCTTGCGTTTCAAAGCCGCTCATGCAATCTCGCGGCTTTCTCTTCCGCAAAAATTAAAAATAAAAAAATCTATAAAAGGTTTGCTTTTGCTTTATTTTTTGTTTTAATAAATTTACAAAAATATATTTATAAATTTTTTACACAATAAACATAAAAATTTATAAATGAATAAAAATAAAAGGAAGCATCATTAAAGCGGAGGCGGAAGATGGAAAATGTTATCGTAGTTGATTCTTTAACGCAAGACTATGGTCATGGCAGAGGGGTTTTTGATGTTTCTTTTTCGGTAAAACGAGGGGAAGTTTTTGGCTTTTTAGGACCTAATGGTGCAGGCAAATCAACAACTATCAGACACATCATGGGCTTTTCTCGTCCACAGAAGGGTGAAATCAAGGTTTTTGGGCTAGAGACTTTCAAAAATTACTATAAAATACTTGATAAAATAGGCTACTTGCCAGGTGAAATAGCTCTTCCAGAAGGTTTGACGGGCTGGGAGTTTATAAAGATGATGTGGAGTCTAAGAAAGGTTGAAAATAGAGAGCGTCTTGACTATCTTCTCGATATGTTTAAGCTTGACCCGTCCATTGAAACTAAGAAAATGAGTCTTGGCGACAAGCGTAAACTTGCAATAATCACAGCGTTCATGCATGACCCTGAAGTGCTTATTCTAGACGAGCCAACAAGTGGACTAGATCCTGTTATGCAACAAACCTTCATAGATTTTGTAAAGGATGAGAAAAAACGCGGCAAAACAATCTTGCTCTCTTCTCATATCTTCAATGAAGTTGAAGCAACTTGCGACCGCATAGCCATAATCAAAGACGGGCGTATTGTTTCAGAATTTGACACCAGCTACATAACGCACAATGAAAATAAAAATTTCCGCGTTGAATTTAAAGATGTCAAAGATTTTGGAAAATTTATAGCAAATATGCCTAAACTTCGTAAAAATGTAGTAAATATCAAAAAAATATCGGTCAGAGATAGTGATAAAGATAATTTAACAGCAATAGTTGCAGCAAACGACAAAGATATAAACAGCTTGGTTGATATTTTAAGTCAGTATAGCGTCAAATCTTTCACGCAAGTCAAGTTTACACTTGAAGATTATTTCATGCAATTCTATAAGGAAGACAAAAATTTTGGAGGTGCATTCTAATGGACGAAGTAATTAAAGTAGAACACCTTACAAAAGACTATGGTGATGGTAAGGGGATATTTGACCTAAGTTTCACTGTAAAAAAAGGTGAGACCTTCGGTTTTGTCGGCACAAATGGCAGTGGCAAGACCACAACGATAAGACATATCATGGGCTTTTTAAAACCAGAGCAAGGCAGCGCCCACGTTTTAGGGCTTGACGCATGGAAGAATGCCTGCGAGATTAAAAAGTTTGTGGAATATGTGCCAGGCGAAATAGCTTTTCCAGACCTTAGAGACGGCACAACTTTCTTAAAAGCTCAAGCCGAGCTTTTAGGGATCAAAGATATGAGCTTTGCAAATTATCTTGTAGAGCGGCTTCAACTTGACCCTTCAGCCAACCTTAAGCGTATGAGCAAGGGTATGAAGCAAAAAACCGCAATAGTCGCAGCTTTTATGGCAGACAAGGATATCTTGATTTTAGACGAGTCAAGCACAGGACTTGACCCACTAATGCGAGAAACCTTTGTTGAGCTTTTGCTTGCCGATAAGAAAAAGGGCAAAACAATTTTGATGAGCAGTCAAATGTTTGACGAGCTTGAAGGCGTTTGTGACAGAGTGGCACTTATCTTCAACGGAAGAATAATTGACGTTGCCGATATGAAAGAGCTTACAAACCTTCCATATAAAACATATAAGGTTGAGTTTTTATCAAGAGAAGACTATTTAAAATTCAAAAGACTTAAGTATGAGATAGTCCGTGACCAAGAAAAATATAATCAAGTCACAATCAAGGTCTATGATAAGGATTTAAATAGACTATTTAACACGCTTAAAAACTATAATTTAAAATTCATCTCAGAAGTGAAGTATAACCTTGAAAAGCATTTTAAAGAGATTCTTGCAAAAGAATATCAAAGACAGGAAGAAGAGAAGAAGCGTATAGAGGAAGAGAAGGCAAAAAGGCAAGAATTATCTGAAGAAGAGCTAAAACAAGAAAAATCGCAGCATAAAAAGGCAGAAAAACAAGAAAATCTTGCCGAAAAGAATGAAAAATTCTTCAATAAGAAAAAAGAAAAAGACAGAAAGAAGGCGGATAAAGCCCAAAATAAAGAATTTTCACATGTCAAGAAAGAATTTCTTAAAACTGGAAAGAAAGATAGAAAACTTCGTCTAAAACAACAAAGAAAAGACGAAAAATTAAGATTAAAACTAGAAAAGGAGGAAGATGATGTTTAGTAAAGCACTATTCAAACAGTCAATGAAAGCCAACTGGGTGAAGTGGCTATGCGTAACACTGCCAACAGTCATCATGCTTGCAATAGTTATTGTGGTGCTTGGCAATTTAGGAATAAACGACATCCGCGACTCACTTAGCGACGTGTTCACGCAGGCTGACCAAGAATCCTATTTAAAAGAAAACTCAATAGACAGTTACAATCTGTATTTGTCATCTGTTGAACTTGAAGGAACTTTTCAAAATATGGATGAAAGCACGCTAACCCTTGTCTATGACTATATTTTGACTCCTTATAATCAAGCAATAGATGAGTATAAAAACGCGAATGACGGGCAAGAACCAACAGGTGAAACTTTAGAGACTATAAGAAATCAAACTATAGACCAAGTTAAAATTCTCTTAAGCTTAGCCCCACAGCTTTCATTTTTAACAAGCGACCAACAGATAGCCTTCCTTACAGCTCTTTATACCACATATGACCAAGATAGATTTACAAGCGAAGATGCAGAATTTGCTGACAAATCAAAGGCTCTTTTAAAGGAGGCTTATCTTGGCGTTATCTATCAAGGTGCCTATGCTCAAGCTCTAGAACAAGAAACAACAACGCAGGAGCTTGCTGCCTACTCTGCAACTCTTACTCGCACAATGATTGAACAGGCAATGGCATCATACACAGCTCCAGAAGGTGAATTTGACGCAGAGCCATATAAAGAAGCCGCCACCACAGCAGTCAATCAAATGATGCACGACGTGACATATAAAACCTACTATGACCAATCAGTCGTAGGTGGCATGACTGATGAAGAAGCCGGAGAGAATGCCGAGCTCTATGCAGTCACTGTTAAAGTGCTTTCAAACACAGCAATCAGCACCTATGAGCTGTGGCTTGCCGAGCTTGGAGACGTAGAAGGTGCGCAGGAGCAGGCTTATACCGAAGCTACTGCAAGTATAACAGACCAAATACCAGAGAAGGTATCAGAAGCACTTAGCGAACTTGGCAACATGGATATCTATAGCCTTATCATAGGCTCAATCTTCTACCGCATTGCAGGTCTCTTGCTTCCAATGGTATTCGTCATCATGACAGCAAACGGCTTGCTTGCAGGGCAGGTGGACTCAGGCTCAATGGCGTATGTTCTTTCAACTCCAACCAAGCGTAGAACAGTTGCAGTAACACAAATGGTATATCTAGTTGTTGCACTTTTTGCAATGTTTGCACTTCTCACTGTTACAAGCGTTATAGCAGTATGGATTTCAGGCGGAAACGCATTTGCAATCAACTATGGTCAAATTCTGCTTTATAACTTAGGTGCATTCTTAACAATGTTTGCCTTTGCTGGTTTCTGCTATATGTGCTCTGCTATATTTAATAGAACAAAATACTCAATGGGCGTGGGTGGCGGCATAACCATCTTCTCTCTTGTCTGCACAATCTTGGGACTATTTGGTTCAAACGTAATTCCATCAGCCATGAGAATTTCAGCTATGAACTTCTTTAACTATCTGTCAATAATCACACTCTACGATATCACAGCAATAATGACAGGCTCGCTGAGCTATCTATGGAAATTTGGAATCCTTCTAGCCATAGGAATAGTAACCTTTATAATCGGCATCTTCCGCTTTGACAAGAAAGATTTGCCATTATAAATAAAAAGATGCAAAAAAGATGCAAAATTGTTTGCTTAAAAAAAAGAAAAGTGTTATAATGAAAATAGATAAATTGCTAATAAGAAAGGAGGAGGGAATATGCAATTAACAAAATCTAAAAAAATTATCATATCAATCGTTGCTCTAATCATGATGGTTTCAACACTCTTCATGCTTACAGCTTGTGGCGATGATGAGACAACAGCTGAAGTATCATCATATCAAGAACTTGTAACCGCTCTTGAAGGGGATGACGATATAATCAAACTCACAGACGATATCGTTGTTGAAGATGTTATTATGGTTACACGCGAAGTTACACTTGACTTAAACGGCAAAACACTTTCAAATGAAACAGCTTTGTGGGATGACCAAACACCTGGTGCAAACAAATGGTCAGTTATCTCAGTTCGTGAAAATGGAAACTTAACTATAACTGGAAATGGAACCATTCATGCACTTGAAAATGACTGCTATGCTCTTGACGTTATGGATGCTGGCAAACTTGTAATTGAAAACGGAACATTTATTGGAAACATTTCAGCTGTATATATTGACGAAGGTAGCGTCGAAATCAAAGGTGGAGAATATTCTATTCAACAACTTAGCCAACAAAGTGACTATAGATACACTTTAAACTGCAATGATGCAAATTATGATGCACAAACAGCAACATTCTCAGTAACTGGTGGAACATTCCATAATTTCAACCCTGCAAACAACTTAGCAGAAGGTGAAAACACAAATTTCGTTGCAGAAGGCTACACTGCACAACTTGTTGAAAACAGCCAAGACATATACGAAGTAGTAGTTGCTGAATAATCTATAAATTTTAAGAAAACAAAGTGGGTTTTATTTAAAAGCCCACTTTTTTCAATCATGCAAAATTTTTTATAAGAAGTTTTTAATAAATAAATTTTTATAATAACAATGAATTTTGACTTTTTATCTTTGACTAATTTCCTTAACAATTTTATCTAAACCCTGTGCCGACCTTAAAGCGACTAATCTTGACTTATGCTCACACATTATGCGGATTTTGTTTTCTGTTCCACTTGCTCTCACAAGCACACGCCCAAAGCTAGCAAATTGCTGCTGCAAACGCAATGTTTCATTTGTAAGCTTTTCACTATTTAAAATACGGAATTTATCAATCACTTCAACATTGATATTTATCTGCGGGTATTTTTTATAGTTTATAAGCTTAGATAGCGGCTTTGCAGTTTTTTTGATAATGTCGGCAAGAAGTAATCCTGTCAAAATTCCATCACCGGTTGTGCTATAAGACTTAACAATGATGTGACCAGAAGGCTCTCCGCCAAGCAGGATATTATTACTTTTCATTTTTTCAATAACATATTTATCACCAACATCAGCTCGCAGCAGACTGATGCCTTTTTTATTTAACGCATTTTCAAAACCCTTGTTAGACATGGTCGTTCCAACCACAGCACTTGTTTTGTCCTTAAAGAAGGTTGCAAGAATATATAAAATATCGTCACCATCAACTAAATTGCCATTTTCGTCACACGCAATAATTCTGTCCGCGTCACCATCAAAGGCAAGCCCAAGATTGGCTTTTTCTTTTATAACCTTTGCCGCCATGCTTTGCGGATATAGCGCGCCTGACTCTTCATTTATGCTTAACCCATCAGTTTTATTGTTGATTATAAAAACATTTGCACCCAAATTTTTAAAGATACCCTTAGCAATTTTGCTTGAAGCACCATTTCCACAATCAATAACAATTTTTAAGCCACTAAGGTCGCCAATATTTGCTGTTATTTTTTCTATGTATTTTTTGATATGCTCAGGCTGATAGCTGTATCTTCCAACATTATAATAAGGCTGGCTTGCTTGCAACATAAACCTGCGTTCAATGCTGTTCTCAAGCGTTTCTGAAATTTTGTAGCCGTCACTATCAAAGATTTTAATTCCGTTGTGCATTGGCGGGTTGTGTGACGCTGATATCACCACACCATAGTCGCAATCAAGCACTTTTGTAAGAAAGGCAACAGCAGGGGTGGTGATCAAGCCAACATCTATCACATTGACTCCATTTTGCATAAGCCCGTTTGCCACTGAAAGTGATATGATGTCACCAGTCACTCTTGGGTCTTTTCCAATAATAACCTTTTTCTTTTTGCAAAATCTGCTTAAACTATTTCCGCATTTAAAGGCAACGCTGGGCGTAAGTTCTTCGCCATACACGCCCCGCAAGCCATCAGTTCCAAAATAAATACCCATAATTTTCTCCTTTAAATAAAATTATTAAAATTGACAAAAATCATCATAAAAAACGTAAAAATAATAAAAAAATTAAAATGAAAATAAAAAA
>ERZ1090861.1747-NODE-1747-length-10527-cov-5.889133_pt1 | contig 10527 bp, 9 predicted proteins | sample MGYA00478482_ERZ1090861 | MGnify/ENA primary metagenome ERZ1090861 (study PRJEB33644, sample SAMEA5815744) | chicken gut metagenome | biome: Chicken; feature: Gastrointestinal Tract; material: Caecum | place: Ireland | collected 2019-01-01 | study: A study of the... | reverse complement strand
GGAGCCCGCAAACCCTTGCCGTAAGGCACCCCGCCGACAGGCGAAACCCGAACCCACAAAAGCAAGCCGAACGGCTTGCACCCTGCCGCCGCGAGGCGGTTACACGCCGACAGGCGCTCCCGAACGATACCCCCGAACCATACAATCCACGAACCATACAATTCCCGGCAGACGCCCGACGGACATAAAAAAACGCCGATACCTATGCTCTCTTTTGCATAAGTCTCGCCGTTTGATGTCAAACCCGGAATCCCGCCGACGGGATTTCCATTGTGTGGATTTTGACCGCTCCTTGTTTTGCGGAACCGGACTACTCCCTTATTTTCATTGATTATAACACAATCCGCTTTACTTGTCAAGGGAAATATGCTATAATTTGCCTATCTGTTTTACGGCGGTACAAAAGTCATGGCATATGAAGTCTATCTGAAAAAGAACGAAGAAAAGCGCCCTCTCGCGGGGCACAGCTGGGTGTATGCGAACGAAGTGGCGCGCATCGAGGGCAAGGACAAAAACGGCGCTCTGGCCACCGTCCGCTCCTTTGACGGGAGATTTGTGGGCAAGGGTTACCTCAACCACGCTTCCAAAATCCTCGTCCGCCTCTTTATCCGGGGAAACGAAGAGGACGGAGAAAGGCTCTGGGAAGAGCGCATCGCCGCCGCCTGGCAGCTCAGAAAAAAACTGGGCTACGGCAACTGCTGCCGGGTGGTCTTCGGCGAAGCGGACGACCTGCCCGCGCTCATCGTGGACAAATATGCCGACATACTCGTCGTCCAGTGCCTCTCCCTCGGCGTACATCTGCGCAGGGAAATGATCGTCCGCGTGCTCGTCCGGCTCTTCTCGCCCAAAGGCATTTACGAACGCTCCAATTCCTCCGTGCTCGCCAAAGAGGGCCTGCAGCCGGAAAAGGGAGTGCTGTACGGCGAAGTCCCCGACGAAGTGATCATCGAGGAAAACGGACTGAAAATGTCGGTGGATGTAAAAAACGGACAAAAGACGGGTTACTTCCTCGATCAGAAGGAAAACCGCTTTGCGATCCGGCGGTACGCCGCGGGCGGGAGAGTGCTGGACTGTTTCTGCAACAGCGGCGGCTTCTCCCTCAACGCCGCCCTCACCGCAAAAGAGGTGATCGCGGCGGACATCTCCCCGCTCGCCCTGAAAAACGTCGGACGGAATGCCGAGCTCAACGGCATCGCCAACATCACCACCCGCTGCGCGGACGTCTTTCAGCTCCTCCGCGACTACCGCGCCGCAGGAGAAAAATTCTCCCTCGTCGTCCTCGATCCCCCCGCCTTCTGCAAAAGCGCCGCGGAAGTGAAAGACGCTTACCGGGGATACAAGGACATCAATCTGCTCGGCATGAAACTGGTCGAAAAAGGAGGTTTTCTCGCCACCTGTTCCTGCTCCCAGCACATGACCCCCGTCCTGTTCGATAAAATGCTGGCGGAAGCCGCCAAGGAGAGCGGTCGCAAAGTCAGATGCCTCGAAACGCGCAGCCAGGCCCCCGATCACCCCGCGCTCCTCAACCAGGACGAAACCCGATATCTGAAATTTTTCGTTCTGCAAGTATTATAAGGCTCCGGTTGCACAAATATATAATATATAGTATAAAAGAAAAGAAAAACAGGAAAAATTTGCAAAAAAAGGCAAAGAATTGCAAATTTGAGCAAATTCGGGAAAAACACTTTACAACCTTTCCCGAAAGTGCTATAATTGCTACGGACGACAGAAAAGGTCGTTTTTTGTCGAAGGCGCCCGGAGGGGGTTCCGACGCCTCAGACAACTAAATTAAAGGAGATTGCTATGCAGGAAGAAATTCAGGCCGAGGAAGAGCTCAGTCTGTCCGAAATCTTTCGGGCGCTCAAAGCCAAAATCTGGGTGCTCCTCGTGACGTTGATCATCGGAATTGCCGCCGGCGGAGGATTCGGATTTTTACGATATTATAATGTGCACTATTACGGGGCCGACGTCACTTATTTCGTCTCCAATTCGGCGATCAGCGATGAAAATTCCACAGGTCAAGCCGCCCAAACTCTCACCGAAAGTGCACTGAAAAATATCAACGGCCTTCTCAATACGAACTATTTTCAAAGATTACTCATGGAAGGCCTTCCTGAAGCGGAAGGGATTGAACCGGACTCCAAAAAAGAACAAAACTTTTTTAAACTTCTCAGTCAATCAATCACCTACAGTTATACAGTCGGTGAAAGCAAAATCACTGCTTCCGTATCCGTCCTCAACGACCCGACGTTCGCTGCGCATCTGTTTGATCAGGTCAAAGCCATTCTGCCGGATTTTATCAGCACTATATTGAGTACCACTGATAAAAACGTCGCCTGCACTCAGCTCAGCTATCAACTTTGCAGGTTGCTCAATCCCAATCAATGGGTGACGGAAGGGATCAAGTACGGAGCCCTTATCGGTCTGGCTGCCCTGGTTGTCGCCTGCGTGGCAGTCGTGCTCGCCGAACGGGCAGACACACGCCTTCACGATTACGAAAAAGTCGCCCAGAAATTCAACGTGCCCGTTCTCGGCGTCATTCCGAGAATTTCCGACATTGAACATACACACATACAACGAAATAAGACGGAGGGCAAAAAATGAAGCTCCTCAATAAATTTATTTCCAACCTTCGCCGGAAAAAACAAATTGAAAATTACGAATCGGGCATTCATTCCCGCAGGACATATCTTTTGAGCCGTAAAACTCCGTTTGCGGTGACCGAGGCCTTCCGCAATCTGAAAGCCACCATCTCCGTCTCCATTCCCAAAAATAAAGACGGCCGCGGCATCAGTCTGCTCACCACCTCCACTTTCCCCGAAGAGGGAAAAACCACCGTCACCGTCAATCTCGCGCTCATGTTTGCGATGTCCAAGGCCAAAGTCGTCCTCATCGACGCGGATATCCGCAAGGGCCGGGTATGCAAATACTTCAATCAGAAAGCCGATCCCGGGCTCAGCGATTATCTGTCCGGACAGGCTAAATACGAAGGGATTCTTCACCAGACCGAACGCAACCCCAATCTCTTTGTCATTTATTCGGGAACGCCTTCCCCCCGCTCGTACGAACTGCTCGAAAGCGAAGCAATGAAGACGCTCGTCGAAAAACTCCGCGGAGAATTCGACTATATCATCTTCGATACCCCTCCCGTCAGATTGGTTTCCGACGCCCTCGCGGTTCTGCCCGTCACCGACGGCACCATTCTGCTCACCCGGTATATGCGGTCCTACGAGCATGAAATCAAGGTCTCCCTTGACACGCTTCGCTTTGCTAAGGGAAATGTGCTCGGTATCGTCGTCAATGACTATCACATTGATTCCAAACGCACCAAAAAACGCCATTCCGATTACTACTCCTATTATGACAACCGCTATGCCGATCAGCCGAACGGCAAAGCGCCGCAAAGCGCCGACATTTCCAAGTAACTGCAAAATGCCGCTTTTGTGGTAAACATTAAAAATAAAAGGCCTGCCGCCCGGAAAATCGGGCGGCGCTTTTTACGCTTTACGCTCAGTTTTCTCTCCCACTGTTTCTCCCTCCCCTTTCCGCCCGCCGGAGCACCTTCCGCTTCCCTTGCTTCCTTTTTCCAAAAACATTTCGTAAAATCAAAAAATATTTTACGAAAAGATGTTTGAGTTCCCGGAAAACGGATTATATATAAAGTGTTCAAAGGAAGAGAAAAAGAAAGCAGGTGACCCCGGAAAAGGGGCGCAGGCAACAGGCGCTCTTCCCGAGAAATCCATTAAAAAATATACGGGCGGCAGCCGAGGGACAGACAGCAATTTCCCGGCATCGGAAACCGGAACATCGGGCGGCCGCCCTCAAAAAAGGAGATGTGTATTATGAAATATTTGACTTCTGATTCTTTGAATTCTCTGTTTAAACCGTTCAGCGGCTGGTTCGACAACAATTACAGCGCTTCCGTCATGCGGACGGACGTCAGATCGAACGACAAGGAATACACGCTGAGCATCGATCTGCCCGGCGTCGACAAGAACAACATCGAAATTTCCCTGCAGGACGGCTATCTGACCGTGCAGGCCGTCCGCCACAGCGAGGAATCGGAAAAAGACGAAAAATCCAACTATGTCTTCCGTGAGAGGACGTATGGCAGAATGTCGAGAAGCTTCTATGTCGGCGAAGGCGTCAAGGAAGAATCCGTCAAAGCGAAATACGACAACGGTATTCTTACGGTGATCGTGCCTAAGTACAACGAAGAAGAGAAAGCGCTTAAAACGATCGCCATTTAATAATTATTTCTCTTTTTTCCCGCGCGGTTACAATAATTAACCTAACCGGGGGCGGGCAGCCGTAATTCCTGCTCCCCGCCGCCTGTTTCTGCACCTGTTTCTGCGCCTGTTTCTGCGCCTGTTTCTGCGCCTGTTTCTGCGCCGATTTTCGCAATCTGCCCGCGCCGTCCGCCGTTCGCCGGGCATCCGTCCCCGCGCATATTGCCTTTCCCGGCCGCAGTCTTTTTCCCTCTTTGTTTCCCCTTCCTCATCTCCCTTCCGGCAGCGGTTTTTCCGGGACGGAAGCGGCGGAAAGAAAATACACCTTTTCCGCCCCCGCTTTCAGCAGAGCCTCCGCGCAGGCGTCTGCGGTGGCGCCCGTCGTCATCAGATCGTCCGCGAGCAGCACCGTCCGGCCCTTACAGCAATCCTTTTTTGCGGTATACGCGCCCGCCACATTCTTCCGCCTTTCCTCAGCCGTCAGCCGTTTCTGAGAAAAAGTCTCCCTGTTCACCGTCAAAGCTCCCGGCAAACGCGCGGCTCCCAGACTTCGCGCCACCGCCTTGGCGAGTTCCGCCGCCTGATCGTATCCCCGTTCTTTGCGGCGGCGATCCGAAGAAGGCACGGATACGACGAGCAGTTCCTCCGCCGGACAATCCGCGATTCCTTCGGAAAGAGCCTGCGCAAAATATGCCGCCATCTGCTCCCCGAAGAAAAAAGCGAGATAACGTTCCCCGTTCTTGAAACGGTTGAGCTGTCCGGCGGCAAATCCCTCATAGACAAAGGGCGAAAAGCCGCGTTCAAACCGGGGCGGCCGGCTCTTGCATTCCAGGCAAAGCCCTTCTGCAATCGTACGCCGGCCGCATTTCGGGCAACGGCGCCCGGCGTTTCGCTCCAATGCCCGCAGGCAATCCGCGCACAGCCTTTCTTCCGGATAGGAAAACACTTCTTTCCCGCATCCGTCGCAGGTATATCCCCGCCCTGCGGCGGCCAGACGCACCGCATCCGCCCAGTTTTCCGCTCTCTCCCGCCAGGATTTCATCCTCCCTCCTTTCCGGAAACCGCCCGCCGAACCCGACCGCTTTCCGTCTGATCGCTTCCCTGCCCCTTTCTTTTCGTAAATTTTCGCCGAAAAACCGCCCGCTGACGCCTATGCCCCGCTCCTGCCGTCCCGGACGGCCGCAGACGCTTATTTCTCTTCCTCCGTCCCGGCGTTTTCCCCTTTCGTCCCGGTTTTTTCGTCCGTCCCGCACGGCGCCAGACGCGCTTCCTCGTCCTTTTTCCGCTGATAGCGCACCAGCAGATAGGAACCGACGACGCCGGCCGCAAAGAGCACGATTCCGAGCACGATATCCGTGACGTTTACGCCTTCCGCCGCCCAGGAGGCATAGACGGAAAACACGTCGGGATTATAGAACATCGCCACGACGGACCCCAGGGACAAGCCCACGATCATCGAATAGGTGGTATGCCGGGCCTTTCCGAACAGATAGGTCAGCAGTCGGGAAAACGTAAAGATTCCCAACAGGAATCCGACGCCCAGCGCGACGTACACGAGAAAAATCCGGGGTTCGGATTTCCAGAAATCCAGGCTGACGCTGTCCACGAGAGAGCGGAACCAGCCGAGCGCAAGCAGGATTGCAGAGGCGGAAAGCCCCGGCACGACCTGCGTAACCCCGACGACATAACCGACGGGGATGCAGACGAGCACCTGCCACCAACGCACCGTCGCAAAGGCGTTCGTCCCCTCCGAACCCGACGCGTTCAGTCCCACGGACACAATCCCGATCGCGATCGGAATGAGTACGCCCAGCACCAGCAGAGCTATTCGCCTGCCGTTCATCTTCGCGCCCTTGAGTTCGTCCTTGACGGCGGGAAACGCGCCGCACATGAGCCCCGCAAACAATCCCACCACCGCAAACGGCAGGATTGCCAGCAATTTTTCCACCGCGATAAACCCGAGCAACAGCCCGATCAGAATGCCGATTCCGATCGGCAGCAAAAAGAAAAAGCATTTTTTGAACTGCCGGAACAGATTGCCGACGGCATACAGAAACTGATCGTACAATTTGAAGATGATCGCCACCGTAGACCCGCTGATTCCCGGCACGATCACCGCCAGACCGATGAAAAATCCGAGCAGCGCGCTCTTGCACCAGGTCTTTTTGTTATACCTGATCAATGCGATTTCAAGGCTTTCCTGTTTCATAAACTCTCCCGTTTTTCCTGTTTTCTCACGTCCGCCTTACGCCTGCTCCGGAGCCGTCCGCCCTTGCCGATACTTTTTTCCGCCGCCTTCGCCCGATCAGAAAAGCGACGAACAGGCAAAACACGGCAAACAGAATCCCCGCGGCGGCGCCCGCCGTATCGATGAGCACATCGGCAAAGGAATTTCCGCGGCCGGGCGTGAAATTTTGTATGTATTCATCGAATGCCGCCACCAGAAAAGCGATACAGGGCGGCGCAAACCAGAATCGTTTCAGCCGGGTATATGACCGGCAGGTGAACAGAAGCAGTGCGCCGAGCAAAGCATATTCGAGAAAATGCGCGCTCTTGCGCACAAAGGCGTGCAACCGGTCAAACGCCGTCCCTTCCGCCTTTGCAACGGGAGACGAGGGCGCAATCACCCCGATCGCGTCCTGAATTCCTTCCGTGACCGCCTGACTCTGCGAAGCCGACGCCGCACCGTTTTTCAAAGAATTGGAAAAGATAAACCAGACCGTCGCCGCGCAGAGGAGGGTCAGCAATATGCTCACCGTGACACGCAATGCCAATTTTCCGCTCTTCATACCCACTATTATACGCGAAAACAAGCCGCGGGTCAACCTCCCGCCGCAAAAAAAGCAGCTTTTTATCCATTTTTTTGTCTTTTTTTCTCGTTTCGCCGCCCGTCTCTTCCTGCGGGTCAAGGGACGATGTCCCTTGCGGGTGCAGGGCGGAGCCCGCGAATCCTTGCCGAAGGCACCCGCCGACAGGCGCACACCCCCACAACAAGCAAGCCGAACGGCTTGCGCCCTTGCCGTCAGGCAATCCCCGCCATGAGGCGCAATCCGAACTCATAAAAACAAATACCTCCGCCGCCGAGGCGGGATTTTCAGAAAACAGGCCCGCCCCGAACAAACGGCGCGCGGAAAGACGGGCGGGGCCGCAAAACTGCCGCGAACACGCCGCGAAAAATCGGGCGGGCGCAGGGGCAGCAGGGCCCCCCCGCAAAAGCGGCGCGGGAAAGTATATTTTCCGCAAAAGCGGAGAAATTTCGGCAAAATCATGCAAAAATTTCCCCGCCGCGGCATATACAATGAAAGAACAAATGTCCCGCGGAGGCTGAAAAGATGAATTTCGTCAAAAAAATGTGTATTTTAAGGCAGGCAAAACAGGGCTTTTCGGGAGACGGCCGGACCCTTTCGGGACTGATCAAAATCGAGCAGTACGGCAAAAACCTCTCCGTGGAAGTTTCGGTCATCAACTTCGCGCCCCTGTCCTCGGGAGAATACTACTGTCTGCTAGCCGACCCGCAGGGACGGACGGAAATGCTGCCCCTGCGCGGCAAAAGCCTGTTCAACATCATCTCCGAGCTGGACGCGTCCGAGGGATTCTGCGGGGTAATCTGCTTTGTGAAAAACGGCATTGTGCCCATCGCCTACGGCAGCAACGGCAGGTGTTCCTACGACTGGCGCACGCTGATGCAGAGCACGGTGCCGCCGAAGCCCGGAGAAACCGCTTTCACCGCGGCCCCCGGAGAGGAAAGCGGGGCGCCCTTTTACGACGAAATTTCCGGAGTTTCTCCCGATTTCCCGAAAGGGCCGGAACGCGCGGATCCGCCCCGCCCCGCGCACGAAACCCCGGAAACACCGGCAGAAACGCCGCCCCGGCCGAACCCCGAAGCGACCGGCCCGGCCGAACCCTCCGCGCCGAAGGGCAAATACGACGACGAAACGGTGGCCACCGAAAACTACTACGAACGGGAGGACTCGGACGATGAACGCTTCGAGCATGAAAAAACTCGTACATATGCACACGCTGAAAGCGGAAATCCGCAACCGGCAGAGAAAAAGCGGGAGGACGCTGCAACGGATGGAGATGCTGAAGACGTATGCCATCCGTTTGCAACGGACACAGACGGATATTATCTTGCCGTCAAAGGCGAAATCGACGCCCTCTTCGACAAATACCCTGCGGACGACAGTCTGAAAGAAATTTTTCCCTGTTCGGAATGGGTGCGCGTGCGCGGCGAAGAGGGCAGGCCTGAATACCTCGTCGGCGTCGTCTACGACGACCTCAAAGCCAAATATATCTGCTATGCCCTGCCCGTCGAAAACAAAGACGAACCGCCTGAAGAGATCCGCAAGGTCTGCACGTTTGTGCCCTCGTCCGTCTTTTCCGATTCGGAGGGATTCTTCGTCATCTTCCAGAGCTGTTCCACGGGGGAATGTATCCGGCCGGAAAGCGTATAATTTCCGTTGATCGCTCCCCTGCCCGCCCCTTTTTATGATCTTTTTGCTTTTATTCCGGGCGCAGATTTTTCGCCCCGCCTTTCCCGGCCGGGAACGGCGGGGCGATCTGTCTTTCGGGCCGAACCGCTCCCCTCTTGCACCGATTTTTCCATGCGCCCCAAAAGTTTGAACAAAGCATTCAATCAAAAGAAAACCTAAAATTCGGCACTGAACCCGGCCCCACCGGATTCAGTGCCTTTTTCTTTACTTTCTGCCGCTTTTCGTCTGCCGCTCTCCCCTCATTTTCTCCCGCTCCCTTTATCTGTTCTCCTTTTCCGTACACACGATTGCAAAAGAAGCGCTTGCCGTAACAGAAACGCAAAAAAAACGACCATTGCGGAGGGATTGACAATCCGCAAAAAAACGGATATAATAGACAAAACCCGACCCGAACCGCACCGCGGACCGGGCAACGCCGATAAAAAATCGGAAAAACTCAAAAAATCTGTAAATACGCGCCAATAAAACGCAGGCGCGCGTTCGTTTAATGAACGAGGGATACAGGGGAATGCCATGGATAAAAAGCAGATCGACGCATTGATGACGAAAGTCGCCGAGGGTGATAACCGCGCCTTCGAGCGGCTTTACGAAGAGACCCGACGAGGCGTCTATGCTTTTGCGTACTCTTATCTCGGCAACCCCGCCGACGCGGAGGACGCGACGGAAGAAGTGTATTTCACCGTCAAGCGCAAAGCGTATCTCTACCGCCCCGGGACGGACGCGCGGGCATGGCTGTTTCAGATTGCAAAAAACCTGTCCTTAGACGAACTCCGGCGGCGAAAACAGCGCCCCGAATCCCTGGAAGGCCTTTCCTCCGATCCGTCGGAACAGCCGAAACTGCCCGCGCTCGACCTGATGACCGCGGCGCTGAACGAATCGGAAAAAGAAATCGTACTGTTGCATGCGGTATGGGGTTACAAGCACCGCGAAATCGCAAAAATGACGGGTCTGCCGCTCGGCACCGTCACCTGGAAATACAAGTCCGCAGCCGAAAAGCTCCGGCGGGCCTGGAAGGAGGAAGAATCATGAAAAAAAGAGATTTTTTCAGACAACTGGAACAAGATCTTGACGCGGCCGCGCCCGCGATGTCCGACCGGCTGAAAGAACAGCCGATCCGAACGGCCCGGACGCCGGCGCAGGCAAAAGAAAATTCCGCAAAAACTTCTTCCCCTCTCCCTGCCGCAAAAACGCCGGTCAGGCGTTTTCCCCGCCGCTTTACGGCGATCGCCGCCTGCGCCGCGGCCGTCGTACTCTGCGCTTTCGCCGCCGTCCCCCTTTTTAAGGCATTCTTCCCCGCCGAAGAGGCGGCCGCCTGCCTGTACATCGACATCAACCCTTCTCTCGCGCTGACGCTGGATGAAAATTACAAAGTGCGCAAGGCGGTCAGCCGGAACGCGGACGGCGACACGCTGACGGAAAACGACGAATTTTCCGAATCCCTGATCGGGCTCAGCGCGGCGGACGCCGCCGTAAAAGTGGCCGAACAGGCGGCCAGAAGCGGATATTTCGACTTCTTCGACAAGGGCAGCGAAACAGAATACAACGAGATGAGCGTAACGCTGAAGAGTTCGGGAGGAAGTGAAACCGCCCTGAGCGGCATCCGCGATTCGCTGGTGGACTATTTCTGCGACGAAGGCATTTACGTCTATGTGAACGCGGCGGAAGAATCCGACCCGGACGCCGGAGAGACCCGCAAAGCGCTGGAAAGCCGGCCCGCTTCCTATGTGGAATGGGTCGCCGATACTCAGTCCGCGGAAGAAATGACCCTGCTCACCGAGGAAACGGCGTACCGCTACGCTTCCGAT
>ERZ1090861.1746-NODE-1746-length-10543-cov-15.591915_pt1 | contig 10543 bp, 9 predicted proteins | sample MGYA00478482_ERZ1090861 | MGnify/ENA primary metagenome ERZ1090861 (study PRJEB33644, sample SAMEA5815744) | chicken gut metagenome | biome: Chicken; feature: Gastrointestinal Tract; material: Caecum | place: Ireland | collected 2019-01-01 | study: A study of... | reverse complement strand
CCCAGAAGTCTTTCATTTAACAGCTTGTCAATATAACCGCCTACCTCGCTGTCGATCAGTTCATTGATCTCCTCCACGCCAGGACAGGTGCCTACTCCCAGTACCTTTCCCTTTCTGCTGATTACCAGAATATTTGAATCCAATGTTTCTACCATGACTTCGCAGATATCATTAAAAAGGACTTTCGAGGCATGGTTATTATGAAGAAGCTTATTAATCTTTCTGGTCTTATCTAATAATTGTACGCTCATGGCGAACCTCCTTTCCTGTGATCTTGTCAAAGCAGCTCAAATTATAAGCTGACAGCCTGACGGCATCCATACTTTCTGTTTATATTACTCATTTTAGCATACAACTATTCTGAAATCAATGTATAGTTTTTCTATTTTCAGTCTTTTTATCCGTTTTCTAATAATTCCTTCATTAGGTAATGTTTTCACTTTTTCCAGACTATTTCATCTTTTTACATTTAAAAAGGAGTGGAGCTGTCTCATTAAACATATCGAGAATATTTATACGTTTAATGAAGCAACTCCGCTCCTTAAGTATTTCAGGCAATGCTGTTTTCCAGATCTTGTTCTTTTGGTTTCATCATTACATAACCGCACTGCTTGTTGGAACAAACTAATTTATTTCCCTTTTCTACCATATAGCTCTGACAGGAAGGACATTTCTCTTTGGAAGGTTTCTGCCAGGACATAAACTCGCAGTCCGGATTGTTCTCACAGCCATAATAAATACGGCCTTTTTTGCTTCTTCTGATCACTACATCCCTGCCGCAAAGGGGACAGGGAACGCCGATCTTTTCCAAATACGGTTTGGTATTCTTACATTCAGGAAATCCCGGACAGGCAAGAAATTTTCCATGGGGGCCGTATTTCACCACCATATTTCTTCCGCACTGCTCGCAGATCACATCTGTAACTTCATCCTCGATCTTCACCTGTTCCAGCTCCTGTCTGGCTTTTTTAACTGCTTCTTCCAAATCCGGATAGAAATTCCGGATCACCGTTTTCCACTGGACTTTTCCTTCCTCTACCCCATCCAGAAGCTGCTCCATAGTAGCAGTAAAGTTTACATCCACAATACTGGGGAAAGCTTCTTTCATAATCTTGTTAACCACTTCTCCCAGTTCTGTCATATAAAGATTCTTATTTTCCTTTGCCACATACCGTCTTGCAATGATCGTTGTGATCGTAGGGGCATAAGTGCTTGGTCGTCCGATCCCCAGTTCTTCCAGAGTCTTGACCAGGGCTGCCTCTGTGTAATGTGCCGGAGGCTGGGTGAAATGCTGCTGCTCCTTCAGACCTTTCAGACTGATCTGGGTATCTTCCTCCAGATTCTTAGCGAAAAGCTGATTTTCCTGCTTTTCCTCATCTTCCTGGGTATATACCGCCATAAACCCGTCGAATTTCCGTTTGGAAGCAGAAGCTGTAAAATAGTATTCTCCTCCCTGCACTTTTACCGAGGTAGTCTCATACCTGGCCTGCTGCATCCTGCTGGCAGTAAACCGTTTCCAGATCAGCTGATACAGGCGGAACTGATCTCTGGATAGAGATTCCTTTACCTGCGCCGGCAGTCTGGAAATATCTGTAGGGCGAATGGCTTCATGGGCATCCTGGATTCGTTTGCCGTTATCACTTTTCTTTTCTGCGTCAGCCACATATTCTTTTCCATACTGAGCAGCAATATATTCTCTGGCATTCTGGTCTGCCTCTTCTGAGATACGGGTGGAGTCCGTACGCAGGTAAGTGATCAGACCCACGGTTCCGCTGCCCTTGATATCCACGCCTTCATAAAGCTGCTGAGCCAGTCTCATGGTCTTCTGGGTGGAAAAGTTCAGCACCTTGGAAGCCTCCTGCTGAAGGGTACTGGTGGTAAAAGGCAGGGGTGCCTTCTTGTTCCTTTCACCCTTTTTCACTTCTGCGATCCTGTAGGATACTCCCTGAAGTTCTTTTAAGATCTTATCCAGTTCCTCTCTGGAGTGTATGGTGATCTTCTTGCTTTTGTTTCCGTAAAACTTGGCAATGAGGGGTTTTTTCTCCCCTTCTATGCTGAACTCTCCATCCAGGGTCCAGTATTCTTCCGGAATAAAACGACTGATTTCTTCCTCCCGGTCTCCAATGATACGAAGTGCTACAGACTGCACACGGCCGGCGCTTAAGCCCCGCTTTACTTTTTCCCAGAGAAGTGGACTGATCTCGTATCCGACCATACGGTCCAGGACTCTCCTGGCCTGCTGGGCATCTACCAGATTCATGTTGATATCTCTTGCTTCCTTGATAGAAGCCTTTACTGCGCTTTTTGTGATTTCGTTAAAGGTAATCCGGCGCATTTTTTTCTTGTCCAGCTTCAGGGCATAAGAAAGGTGCCAGGATATGGCCTCTCCTTCCCGGTCAGGGTCCGTCGCCAGATAGACCTTATCTGCTTTTTTTGCTGCTTTCCGAAGAGCTGCCAGAATATCTCCTTTTCCTCTGATCGTAATATACTTAGGCTCATAATCATTTTCCACGTCAAAGCCAAGCTGGCTCTTGGGAAGATCCCGCACGTGGCCGTTGGAAGCCATTACCTCATAATTCGGGCCCAGAAATTTTTTAATTGTCTTTACCTTTGCCGGTGATTCCACAATTACCAGATATTTCGCCATGTCAACCTCCTGCTCTGGCATAGTAATTCTTGGCTGGCTCTGTAATAAGCCCGTCAAGCTCTAATTTCAATAAAACTTCTGCAATGATTCTTGTATCTAAATCGGTTTCCTGATGAATTTCTTCTATATTCTTTGGTTGGAAATCCAGACAACTATACACCATTTCTTCCTGGCTTGCAAGTCTTATCTTTGAATTTTGCCTGAAATTAACCTTTCTTTCATAGCTTATTCCCAGCTCTTCCAGGAGCATTTCCGGGGAACATGCAATCCCTGCTCCATCTGCGATCAGAAGATTACACCCCTCGCTTAAAACATCTCCTACTCTTCCCGGCAGAGCATAAACTGTCTTTCCCTGTTCCAGAGCAAAACCTGCTGTAATGAGGGATCCGCTCCTTTTTCTGGCTTCGATCACCAGTACCAGATCTGCCAGAGCGCTGATGATCCGGTTCCGCCTTGGGAAGTTTTTCCCATAAGGAGGGGTTTTTCCTGGAAATTCTGATAAAATCCCTCCCTGGCCGTCTTTCATTCTATCATAAAGTTCCCGGTGTTCTGCAGGATAACAGATGTCCGTTCCACAGCCCAGAACTGCAAAGGTCCTTCCACCTCCATCTAAAGCTCCCTTGTGTGCCATGCCGTCAATCCCTCTGGCAAGTCCGCTGATGACCTGAACACCGTTCTCACCGAGGATTTTTCCAAACCGGTACGCCTGCTGTTCTCCATATCTGCTGCAGGCCCTGGCTCCTACCACTGCCACTGCCGGCTTCTCAGGATCCGGCAGTCTGCCTCTGACATAAAGCACCTGGGGCATGGATTTATAAACTTTCAGTTTTTCCGGATAACATGTCTCTTCTCTCCTGCACTTCCATTCTCTGCTTCTTTCTTCCATCATATGTATCCTCTCCTCTTTTATTTCCAGTATTTTTTGTCAATTGCCCGGTAGCATACTGCTTCGCTGACATGGTTTTCCCGGATCTTATCACTGTTGTCCAGATCTGCAATGGTTCTGGATGTCTTTAATATCTTATAGTATCCTCTCACACTGAGGCCCAGTTTTGTATATACTTTTGTCAGAAGTCTGTCTGCCGGTCTATCCATCACACAATATTTCTCTGTCTCTTTTCCTGACAGCCGGCTGTTAAATCTTATCTTTGTTCCCTTGTATCTTTCTTTCTGAATCTCATGGACCCGCTGCACTTCCCTGCGGATCTCCTCTGATGTTTTCCCCGCTCTTCCTTTTCTTATTTTTTCTCCCGGAACCTCCCGCATTTCTGTACAGATATCAAAACGGTCCAGCAGCGGTCCGCTGATCTTACCCAGATAAGTCTCTACCTGGTGGCGGGTGCAGGAACAGCGGTTTCTGTCTGGATAATAGCCGCAGGGACAGGGATTCATAGCTGCTGCCAATAAGAAATCTGCTGGAAACTCATAGTTTCCATGAACCCTTGAAATATAAATTTTTCCCTGTTCCAGAGGCTGCCGCAGTATCTCCAGGGCTGATCTGGAGAATTCCGGCAGCTCATCCAGAAACAGGATCCCCTTATGAGCCAGGGTGATCTCCCCCGGCAGAGGATAAGCCCCTCCTCCGGCCAGGGCCTTGGCCGTAGCCGTATGATGGGGATTTCGAAAAGGTCTTGTCCGTATCATAGATTTTTGCTTTCCCAAAAGCCCTGCAACACTGTAGATCCTGGACAGTTCCATGCTTTCCTCTTTATCGAGAGGAGGAAATATCGATGGCAGCCTGTTGGCGATCATCGTCTTTCCTGCCCCCTTTGTTCCGATAAAAAGAATGTTGTGAAAGCCGGCAGCAGCGATCATTGCCGCCCGCTTAGCTGCCTCCTGTCCGAAAATGTCCGCAAAGTCCTCCTGGTATTCCTCCTCTTCTGTCCGTTCCATTTCCTCTTTTCCGAACCTTTCCTCTCCCTTTTCTCTCAAAACCGGAAGATCCGGGATTCCCCAATGCCCCATCTTTGCATGTTCTATGAATTCTGTCAGACTTCCCACTCCCAAGATCCTGATTCTGGAAAATTCCCGTGTTTCTGAAAGATTCGCAGAGGGAATAATGCAAACCCGGCATCCGTTTCTCACCGCCGTATCTATAATGGGCAGGATTCCACGGACTCCTTTGATCTCACCGTTAAGCCCCAGTTCTCCTGCCATACAGACTCCTTTTAGTTTATTTGTTTCCAGATATCCGAAGGCCCCCAGAAGAGCCGCTGCAATGGGCAGATCAAATCTGGTCCCCTCCTTGCGTATGTCTGCCGGAGAAAGATTCACGGTGATCCTTTTCGGCGGAAAAGACAGTCCTGTATTTCTCAGAGCTGTCCACACCCGTTCCTGGGCTTCCCAGACTCTTGATGAAAGATATCCCACCATAGAAAATACCGGCAGGCCATTGCTTACGTCCGCCTCCACTAATACCGGTACTCCTTCTACACCGGAAATTGTCGCTGATAAAACGCTGCTGTACATAGTGCCTCCTTTCCAGGGGGGACGTGGTTCCGCACGAAGGCAGCAGAACTTTCTGTGCAGAAGTGTTCTGTCCCCTCTTAGACTGTATTTTTTCAGTTTCTGATTTTGGGAAATTTTTCGGCAGAACTGCCGGATTTTAAAGAATTTTAATGAAATAATTTCGTATACTCGATCTCTGTATTAGCGATATGATAAATATAGATTTTTTCTCCAAACGGACGATATATTGAGACAAACCGCTGCCATATGATCATCCTATATCCTTGGTCATTCAGCCACATATCATAATTATACCTTTATTTTCACACACACACAATACTCATTTTGCATAAAAGTAAATTTATGGTGGAAAAGCACAAAATCCTCCATCCTTACATAAACTAGAATTAAATTCCCCCGAGGTATGCTTGTGTGAAAACATTTCTAAAGCCCCTGACTCCGGAAGAAGAAAGGCATTATCTTCAGGAATACAAACAGGGCAGCCTGGAAGCGAAAGACATTCTGATCCAGAGAAACCTACGTCTGGTTGCACATATTGTCAAGAAATATCAGGGAGCTGGGGAAGATTCCGATGATCTGATCTCCATTGGAACGATCGGTTTGATCAAGGCTATACAGACCTTTGATTTTCAGAAAGCAAGCAGGCTCTCAACCTATGCGGCAAGATGTATTGACAACGAGCTTCTGATGCTTCTTCGTTCCAAGAAAAAATCCAACAAAGAGGTTTCTCTTTATGAACCTATCGGTACAGACAAAGAGGGAAATGAGATCAGCCTTCTGGACGTAATCGAGTCAGAACCGGTAGATGTGGTAAGGAATTATTCTCTCAAGCAGGATATTGACTATCTATATCAGCTGCTTCCCAAAATCCTCTCTCCCAGAGAGCAGGAAATCATCACCCTCCGCTATGGACTCTATGGCAAAGAGGAGCTGACTCAGAGGGAAATAGCAAAGCGGCTGAACATCAGCCGCTCTTACGTGTCACGTATTGAAAAAACTGCTCTTCTGAAACTCCGTGAATATTTCTGAACAAGATCTGTGCCGGATACATCTGATATATCTTTCAGGACTTCATTTGTATCCGGTCTGAAGTACAGAGCGCAATCCCCTCTAATCTTCTTTTCTCCTCAGGATATCATATTTCTCCGGTACCTGGCTTAAAGCAACATAAAGCACCTGCTGGGGATGAGGCGCACTTTCCTGTTCCTGTCCTTCCTCGTTGAGAATCTTCTCTACCTTCACCGGCAGGTTTCTTCCATCCGGTTTCATGATTTCTATGGTCTCATCCACAGAAAATTTATTCCGCTGTTCGATCCTGCACAATCCATCTTTCAATTCCCAGACAATTCCCAGGTAGGTATAGCCTTTCTCGTAAGTATTATTGTCATAGATCTGGCTGGTCTCATCCGGCTTTCCATAAAAGAAGCCTGTAGTGAACTGGCGGTAGGTGCAGCTTCTGATCTGCTCCTGATACCAGGGCATATGCTCCCGGTACTTAGCCGGATCTTCCAGGTAATCATCAATCGCCTTCCGATAGGTTCTGGCAACGGTTGCCACATAAAGGGCAGTCTTCATCCGCCCCTCAATCTTCAGGCTGTCAATACCGCTGGCAAGAATATCGTCCATATGCTCGATCATACACAGGTCTTTGGAATTAAAAATATAGGTTCCTCTCTCATTTTCGTAAACCGGCATGTATTCTCCCGGCCTGGTTTCCTCCACAATAGAATATTTCCAGCGGCAGGGATGGGTACAGGCTCCCCGATTGGCATCCCTTCCTGTAAAGAAATTAGAAAGCAGGCATCTGCCGGAATAGGAGATACACATAGCTCCGTGAATAAACGTTTCGATCTCCATATCATCCGGAATATGGGCCCGGATTTCCCGGATTTCCTCCAGTGAAAGCTCTCTGGCACTGACCACTCTTTTGGCTCCCAGATTCCACCAGAACAGATAAGTCCCATAATTGGTATTATTTGCCTGGGTGCTGATATGCCGCTCGATCTCAGGGCATACTTCCCTGGCGATCATATAGATTCCCGGATCCGAAATAATCAGAGCATCCGGTTTGATCTCCCTCAGCTCCTGAAAATATTCCCGTACCTGGGGAAGATCCTGATTATGTGCCAGTATATTGGCAGTGACATAGACCTTAACTCCATGGGCATGGGCAAAAGCAATGCCCTCCCTCATATCCTCCATGGAAAAGTTTTTTGCCTTGGCCCGAAGTCCGAAAGCTTCTCCTCCGATATACACCGCATCCGCTCCGAAAATAACTGCGATCTTCAGTACTTCCAGGCTGCTTGCAGGTATCAGCAATTCCGGTTTATCCCTCATGATTCTCCTCCTGCTGCTTTCTTAACGCTAATGGCCACTCCGTCTCCCAGGGGGAGAATGGCCGTTTCCAGCTCTTCGCTGTTTTTCAATACGCTGAGGTACTCTCTCATACGCTTATAAATTGTCCGGTTTCTTCTTTCAACTGCAAAGTGGGATTCTATAATATCCCCGCCCTGAAGGACATTATCAGAAACCAGCAGTCCCCCCGCTTCCAAAAGCCGGAGAATCTCCGGGAAAAAGCGGATATACTGACCCTTTGCCGCATCCATAAAAATAAAATCATAGGGTTCTTTCAGAGTTTTCAAAACTTCCTGGGCATCTCCCTCCAAAAGAGTAATCTGTTTTTCCGCCCCGGCTTTTCTGAAATTCTCCCTGGCAATGGGAATCCTCTTTTCATAATTTTCTATAGTAGTGATCTGACAGTCTTCCGGCCCGTAAGTGTGCATAAGAAGTGCGGAAAATCCTACCGCCGTCCCCACCTCCAGGATCCTGGAGGGCCTTTTGATCTGCAAAAGCACCTTCAGCAGGCTTTGGGTTTCCCGGCGGATGATCGGTACATAGTTTTTTAAAGCCTCCATTTCCAGCTCATTGAGAAAAGGCGTATTTCCCTTATCCAAAGAATTGATATAGGTAACTAAACGCTGATCAACGATCACTCTCCGGTTCCTCCTGTCTCCTCTTCTCCTTCCTGGCTATCCTCAGACTGCGCATCCGAACCACTCTGGATCTCAGAGCTTCCTTCCTGAGTTGTACCATCTTCCTGGGTCTGATTTGGCTGTCCCTTTATATTTTCTCTGGCAAGGATCTCCAGCATTTCATCTGTAGTCATGCTGGTATTCAGGATATAAGTTCCTGCCTGGATCTTCCCTCTGTAATTTGAGAGCATTTCCTGTACCACAAAGACTTTGGCATCCCGGGTAAGTCCCCGGCTTTCCAAAGTTCTTCCTACCTGGTATACAGAATCCCCCTCATCCACTACCACGGTAATGTCTCTGCCTTCCTCTTCCGAGTCCACAGGCTGCTGATAGAAGATATCGTATCCGAAATCATAGGCTGATTTTCCGATATAGATCACCGCAATAGCCACAATAAGGTAAAGTGCAAAACGAAAAAAACCGCCGGCTACAATGGAGGATGTTTTCTGTTTCCTGATTTTTTTTCCCATAGTACTCTCCTTGATTTACGATAATTCCGGGACATCCAGATTAATCCCCTGATGAATGGCTGTGCTGATCCCCTGAAGCTGTTTGCACAGTGCCAGTTCCGCCTCAAGGAACTGATTTACTTCTTCAATTTTGCACAGTTCCTCCATTTTTATATCTAAATCGTCAATTACTTCGTACAGATTTTTATCCTCGTATTCATTCTGCACCCTGTAGTTCATGCGGCGCAGATCATCCACCTGCTCCTTCAGGCCGGGAATTTTATTCACCGCCTCAAGGGCTATGCAGTACTGTTTGTAAACACTGCCGTTTTTAATTGCGGAGATCAGCATTTCTGTACAGGTATCGATAAAGCTCATTCTCTACGCCTCCATAATAATTGGCAGGATCATAGGATTTCTCTTGGTCCGTTTCCATAAAAAGTCTCCCAGGGAATCTTTGATGATATTCTTGATTTTTCCCCAGTCTGTAATATGTTTGTCCAGGCATACATCTATGGCATCTTCCACTACGATCCTGGCCTCGTCCATAAGATCTTCCGATTCTCTCACATACACAAAACCTCTGGACACGATATCAGGACCTGCCAACAGATTGCCGCTGTGTTTCTCCAGTGTAAGGACTACGATCATAATACCGTCCTCCGCCAGGTGCTGACGGTCTCTCAAAACAATATTTCCTACATCACCTACACCCAGTCCGTCTACCAGGATGGATCCTGTGCGAACCTTTCCGGTTACCCTGGCCGGCTCCTGCTCATTAAGCTCCAGCACATCTCCGGAGGAAAGGATAAAAATATTCTCCTTAGGGATGCCCAGATCTTTTGCGATCCCTGCCTGGGCCTTTAAATGACGGTATTCCCCGTGTACGGGAATGGCATATTTAGGCTTCACCAGAGAATAAATCAACTTGATCTCTTCCTGGCAGGCATGTCCGGACACATGGACATCCTGGAAAATAACGTCCGCTCCCTTTCTGCTCAACTCATTGATAACCTTAGACACCGCTTTCTCATTACCCGGAATCGGGTTAGAGCTGAAAATAATGGTATCATTCGGCTTAATGGTAACCTTTTTGTGGATGTTGGCAGCCATACGGGAAAGAGCTGCCATAGACTCGCCCTGGCTTCCGGTAGTGATCAGAACCACCTTATCGTCCGGGTAATTCTTGATCTGATCGATCTCCACAAGAGTCTTGTCCGGAATCCGCAGATAGCCCAGTTCTGCCGCTGTGCCAATCACATTTACCATGCTGCGGCCCTCTATGGCTACTTTCCTGCCATATTTGTAGGCGGAATTGATAATCTGCTGCACTCTGTCCACATTAGAGGCAAAGGTAGCGATAATGATCCTGTTATTCCGGTGCTCGGAAAAAATATTGTCAAAGGTCTTGCCTACTGTCCGCTCAGACATGGTAAACCCTTTTCTTTCTGCATTGGTACTGTCACACATCAGGGCCAGTACGCCTTTTTTGCCGATCTCTGCAAATCTCTGAAGATCAATGGCATCTCCGAATACAGGGGTATAATCCACTTTAAAGTCTCCTGTATGGATGACGGTTCCCGCCGGGGAATAGATGGCCAGCGCAGAGGCATCCTGAATACTGTGATTAGTCTTGATAAATTCAATCCGGAAGCAGCCCAGATTAATGGACTGTCCGTGTTTGATCACTTTTCTCTTGGTAGTTCTCAGTAAATTATGCTCTTTCAATTTATTGTCAATAAGTCCCACCGTCAGCTTTGTGGCATAAATGGGCACATTGATCTCTTTCAAAACATAGGGCAGGGCTCCGATATGGTCCTCGTGTCCATGGGTGATCACAAATCCTTTTACTTTCTCGATATTTTCCTTGAGATAGGTTACATCAGGGATAACCAGGTCGATTCCCAGCATATCGTTCTCCGGGAAAGAAAGACCGCAGTCTACCA
>ERZ1090861.1743-NODE-1743-length-10551-cov-7.875857_pt1 | contig 10551 bp, 9 predicted proteins | sample MGYA00478482_ERZ1090861 | MGnify/ENA primary metagenome ERZ1090861 (study PRJEB33644, sample SAMEA5815744) | chicken gut metagenome | biome: Chicken; feature: Gastrointestinal Tract; material: Caecum | place: Ireland | collected 2019-01-01 | study: A study of the... | reverse complement strand
ACCAGGAGCGCATCGCCCACCTCGGCTTTTCCGAGAGCGCCGTCGTCACGGCCGAAGAATACCTCCCCGGAGAAAGCGCCGCCGCGCTCGCCGCGGAGTGGCGGCAGATGGCGCGGGAAAAATACGGCGCCGCCGACGGCGCCCGCCATTTCAAACCGGGGGCGATCGGCTTTTTGCGCGCCCTGCACGCCGCGGGGTTCCGCCTCGGCGTGGCGACGGCGTCTTCGCCCGAGCTCAGCGTCCCCGTTCTCCGCGCGGGCGGGGTATGGGAGCTGTTCGGCGCCTTTGCCTCGGTGGAAGAGGCGGGGCGGAACAAGAGCTTCCCAGACGTCTTTCTGCTCTGCGGCGAAAAGCTCGGCGTCCCTCCCGGCCAATGCGCCGTGTTTGAAGACAATCTCACCGCGCTGCGCTCGGCCAAAGCGGCGGGAATGTTCGCCGTCGGCGTGTTCGACCGCTCGTCGGAAGGATTTTTTGCGCAGATCCGCGAAGAAGCGGACGCGTTCATCCATGATTTTTCAGAAGCGATGCGCGCCTTCGGGCTGCGCTGAACGCCGCGCCGCGCGGCATATGTTTTTACAGGGAGTTGTTTATGTATACGTCCAAGCTCAATCTGATCGAAACGGAAAAGGCCCTCAAAGAGATCAAGACCGTCTTTGAAGAAAAACTGTCGTCGGCGCTCAATCTTACGCGCATCAGCGCGCCGCTGTTCGTCACGCGGGCGAGCGGCCTGAACGATAACCTCAACGGCGTCGAGCGGCCCGTCAGTTTTGACATCAAGGCCTCGGGAGAGGTGGCGGAAGTCGTGCATTCGCTCGCCAAATGGAAGCGCTACGCGCTCGCCAAATACCACTTCGGCCCGCGGTTCGGCCTGTATTGCGACATGAACGCCATCCGCCGCGACGAAGACCTGGACGCGCTGCATTCGATCTACGTCGACCAGTGGGACTGGGAAGCCGTCATCCACCGCAAAGACCGCAACGAAGAGTTTCTGCGCGCCACGGTGCAGAAGATCTACGGCGCCCTGCAGGAAACGGCGCAGAAGATCTGCTCCGAATACCCGCAGCTGGACAACTATCTGCCCGACGAAATCTCGTTCGTCACCTCGCAGCATCTGGAGGACGTCTATCCCGATCTGAGCCCCAAAGGCCGCGAACTGGCGTATGTGCGCGAGCACGGCGCCGCGTTCGTCATGCAGATCGGCGGCCGCCTGCAATCGGGCGAAAAGCACGACGGCCGCGCGCCCGACTACGACGACTGGGAGCTCAACGGAGACATCATTTTGTACTATCCCGTTCTCGACTGCGCGTTCGAGCTCTCGTCCATGGGCATCCGCGTCGACGAAAAGAGCCTGGTGGAGCAGCTGCGCGCCGAAAACTGTATGGACCGGATGGAATACCCCTTCCATAAAGCGCTGGTCGCGGGCGAACTGCCGCTGACGATGGGCGGCGGGATCGGGCAGTCGCGGCTGTGCATGTTCCTGCTGAACAAGCGCCATATCGGCGAAGTGCAGGTTTCCGTCTGGGACAAGAAGAACGAAGATTTCTGCCGCGAAAACAACATCGTTTTGATGTAAAAAAGCCGTCGGCGTGTCGCTGAACGGCGAAAAGGGAGGAAAACGTCAGATGCAAAACATTCCGAAGATCAAGGTGGGCGTCGTCGCGGTCTCGCGCGACTGTTTCCCCGAATCGCTGTCCGTGAACAGGCGCAAAGCGCTCTTTGCGGCATATGAAAAGAAGTACGGCAAAGAATGCGTGTACGAATGCCCCGTGTGCATCGTCGAGAGCGAGCTGCACATGCGGCAGGCGCTCGCAGACATTCAGAAGGCGGGCTGCAACGCGCTCGCGGTGTACCTCGGCAACTTCGGGCCGGAAATTTCCGAAACGATGCTCGCCAAAGAGTTTTCCGAAAAAGTGGGCGGCGCCGTCATGTTCTTTGCGGCGGCGGAAGAGGATATCCCCACGCTCGCAAGTTCGCGCGGCGACGCGTACTGCGGCATGCTCAACGCCTCGTACAATCTGAAACTGCGCGGCGTCAAGGCGTACATCCCCGAATATCCCGTGGGCGACGCGGAAGAATGCGCGGATATGCTGCACGCCTTTCTGCCCGTCGCCCGCGCCGTGTATGCTCTGAAACATCTGAAGATCATCTCCTTCGGGCCGCGCCCGACCAACTTCCTCGCCTGCAACGCGCCCATCCAGCAGCTTTATAATCTCGGCGTGGAGATCGAAGAAAATTCCGAGCTCGACCTCTTCGAGGCTTTCCACAGGCACGACGGCGACAAGCGCATTCCCGAAGTCGTAAAGGATATGGAAAAGGAGCTGGGCAAGGGCAACAAAAAGCCGGAGATCCTGCCCAAGCTCGCGCAGTACGAGCTTACGCTGCTCGACTGGATCGAATCGCACAAGGGCAGCCGCGAGTTCGTGGCAATCGCGGGCAAGTGCTGGCCCGCATTCCAGACGCAGTTCGGTTTCGTCCCTTGCTATGTGAACAGCCGCCTCACGGGTAGGGGCATCCCCGTCTCCTGCGAGGTGGACATCTACGGCGCGCTGTCCGAATTCATCGGCACGGTCGTCAGCGAAGACGCCGTGACCCTTCTCGACATCAACAATACGGTGCCGAAGGATCTGTACAAAGCGGACATCGAGGGCAAGTACCCGTATACCCTCACCGATACCTTCATGGGCTTTCACTGCGGAAACACCTGCTCGAAAAAACTGTGCTTCTGCGAGATGAAGTACCAGCTCATCATGGCGCGCTCTCTGCCCGAAGAGGTCACGCAGGGCACGCTGGAAGGGGACATCGCCGCCGGAGACATCACCTTCTTCCGCCTGCAGTCGACGGCGGACAACAAGCTGCGCGCCTATGTGGCGCAGGGCGAAGTTTTGCCTGTACGTACCCGCAGTTTCGGATCCATCGGCGTCTTTGCCATCCCCGAAATGAAGCGCTTCTACCGCCATGTTCTCATCGAAAAGAACTACCCGCACCACGGCGCGGTGGCGTTCGGGCATTTCGGCAGGGAACTGTACGAGGTATTCAAATACATCGGCGTTCCCGCCGAAGAGATCGGCTACAATCAGCCCGCGGGCGTGCGCTACAAAACGGAAAATCCGTTCGGCTGAGCGGAACATTGCGGAGGTGCGGAGATGCTCAAAGACAGAGATACGATCGTGTTTGCCGGCGATTCGACGCCGGATGCGGGCAAACTGAACACGCCGGACAGGCTGGGTGCGGGATACGTGAAACTGGTGCGCGACGCGCTGTTTGCCTTCCGCCCCAAAGAAAATTACCGCGTCGTCAATGCCGGCGTCAGCGGAAATACCTCGGCGCAGCTGCTGGCGCGCTGGGACGAAGACGTCGCGGCACAAAAGCCGGACGTAGTGTTCTGCATGATCGGCATCAACGACGTGTGGAGGCATTTCGACAGTTTCGACCCGCGCTTTGAACATATTTCCGAAGGCGAATACCGTCGCAACATAGAGGCCATTTGCCAAAAGGTTCGCGGCGTACGCGAATTTCGCCTGATGACTCCCTTCTATATGGAGCGCAGCCGCACCGACGAAATGCGCGTCATGACCGAACGCTATGCGGGGCGCATGCGCGAAGCGGCCGCGGTATACGGCGTGCGCGTCCTCGACCTGCAGGCGGAATTTGACCGCTATCTGGAAGGGCGCCCGGGGCAGTCGATCAGCTGGGACCGCGTGCATCCGGGGGCGGTGGGCTCTATGCTGATTGCCCGCGCCGTTCTGCGGGAAATGGAGTGCAGTTTATGAATACCTATGTCGGCATCGATCTGGGCACGAGCGGTGCAAAGTTTCTGCTCGTCGCCGCAGACGGCACAATTCTGGCAGAAAATACGCAGACGTATCCCGTCTTTTATCCCCGAAGCGGCTGGAGCGAGCAAAACCCCGAGGAGTGGTTCGCCGCGGCGGTGCGCGGGCTGAAAGAGCTTTTGCAGGGGCAGGACAAAGCCGCCGTAAAGGGCATCTCCTTCGGCGGGCAGATGCACGGGCTGGTCGCGCTGGACAAAGACGACAACGTCATCCGTCCCGCCATCCTGTGGAACGACGGCAGGACGGAACAGGAAACGGCGTATCTGAACCGCATCATCGGCAAAGAGAAGATCTCCGCGTATACGGGGAACATTGCGTTTGCGGGTTTCACCGCGCCCAAGATCCTCTGGATGAAGCGGAACGAGCCCGAAAATTTCAAAGAGATCGCCCGCATCATGCTGCCCAAAGACTACCTCGCGTACAGGCTTTCGGGGCGTTTCTGCACCGACGTGTCGGATGCGAGCGGCACGTTGCTGCTCGACGTGAAAAACCGCCGCTGGTCTCCGGAAATGTGTGCCGTATGCGGGATTTCCGAACAGCAGCTGCCGGAATTGTTCGAAAGTTTCGAACCCGTCGGGACGCTGAAAGGGGAGATCGCCGAAGAGCTCGGGCTTTCGGCGGGCGTTCGGGTCATCGCCGGCGCCGGAGACAACGCCGCCGCGGCGGTGGGTACGGGCGTGGTCGGCGAGGGCGGCTGCAACCTCTCCCTCGGCACGAGCGGAACGCTGTTCGTGTCTTCCGAAAAGTACAAGGAAGACAAGGTCAACGCCCTGCACAGTTTCTGCCACGCCGACGGCGGCTGGCACCTGATGGGCTGCATCCTGTCTGCGGCGTCCTGCAACGCCTGGTGGTCGGACAAGATTCTGCAGACGGAAGATTATGCCCGCGAACAGGCGGGGCTGGAAGAATTTCTCGGCGAAAACAGCGTGTATTTTCTGCCCTATCTCATGGGCGAACGCAGCCCGCACAACGACGTCAACGCGCGCGGCGCCTTCATCGGCATGCGGCCGGATACGTCGCGCGGGCAGATGACGCTGGCCGTGCTCGAAGGGGTGGCGTTTGCGCTCAGAGACTGCCTGGAAGCGGCGAGGAAAAACGGCGTGCGCATCGGGCGCACCATGCTTTGCGGCGGCGGGGCGAAGAGCCCGCTCTGGCGGAAGATCATCGCGAACGTGATGGATCTGCCCGTCGATCTTCCGCAGACGGAGCAGGGCCCTTCCTTCGGGGCGGCGATGCTGGCGATGGTCGGCTGCGGCGAATATGCGACCGTCCGCGCGGCGGCGGAAGCCATCGTGCGCGTGCGCGAAACGGTGTTCCCCGATCCCGCGATCGCGCGCCGGTATGAAGAGCACTATGCAGTGTTTCGCTCGCTGTATCCCGCACTCCGCGGCGTATTTGCCGAAATGCGGCCGTAACGGAGCCGCGGGGCATACCGCCCGGGTTCAAAGGGCCGATACCGTACAACGGGGCGTCCGCAGAAAGCGGGCGCCCCGTTTTTGCCGTCTGCGCCCCGTACGGCCGCTGCCCGCGCGGTCCTCGGGCGCACGGTCCTCGGGCGCACGGTCCTCGGGCGCACGGTCCGCGTCCCGCATAGCCTGCGCCCGGAATGCGCATACTGCGGTCAAGGAGGGAAGGGTCCATGAAATATACGTTCAGCCGGGGAGGGCTGCAGGCTCTTTCGGCGCTGCTTACGGCCGAAGGGCTGGCCGCCAAAAAGGCGCGGCTGTATTCCAAAACGCTGACCGACGTATCGCTCGCGGCGCGCATGCAGGAGATCTCCGTCCGCCACGCCGACCGGTACGCCCAGCTTTTAGCGCTGCTCGGCGGCAAGGAGAGAGAAGATGTTTAAGCCCTGCAAACGCGACACGTCGCTCAACGAACGGGACGCGATGCGCGACATGCTCGCCTGCGAGCGCGAACTTCTGCGCCTGTACGCCGCCGCGGCGGGGGAAGGGTGCGCCGCGGAGTGCCGCGCCCTGATCGCCCGCCTGTTCGCGCAGGCGGCGGACGACGCCTGTACGGCGTATACGGAAGCGGCGGCGGCCGGCGAGCCGTTCGGTACGGCGGAACTGGAAGAATGCGCGGCTGTGGCGCAGCGGTTCGGCAAAGAGAAAAAAGAAATCCTCTGCGACTGATCGGGGCGGCGCCGCCTGCGCGCGGCGTTTCCCGATCTGCCGGTTTTCGGGGGCAAACGCCCTTCGGCCCCGGCGCGGCTTTCGGGAAAAAAACAAATTGCAGGCGGGTTTTTTTGCAAAGAAAAACCCGCTTTTCGCTATACAAAACGGCAGGGGTGTGGTATACTGTTAACGATACCCGACCGAAAAGAGCGCCTCTCGCCGGATCGGCTTTTTTGCCCGCCCGGCAGGGCGCGGCGGAAAGGACGCCGCTTTTCGTGCGGAATGAAAAATCGGAAAGCTGTTTACGGAGGCTGATCATGATCCGAAAGAAGGGACAATTTGTCCGCATTGACACGCCGCACACCACGCTCGTGCTCGATCCCGAACGCGGCGAGGCGGTCTATTATGGAGAAAAATTGGGCGCCGCCTGCGAATTTGCGGCGTTCGCCGGCGCGGGCCGCCGTATCTTTACCGTCTTCGGGAGGGCCGGCGGCACCGAACACAGCGTCGCGCTGTACAATGCCGACGGGGGAACGACCGCCGATTTCCGCCTTTCGCGTTCCCGGATCCTGGCGGAAAAACCCGCTCTTCCCGATCTGCCTTCGTCGTACGGCGAAGGCAAAACGCTCGAACTCCGCTATACAGACGCCCCCACCAAAGTGGCGCTCCTTCTGTATTTTACGGCGTTTGAAGACAGCGACGTCATTGCCGTTTCGGCGCAGTTGTGCAACGGGTCGAAAAAGCCCGTCCGCCTGCGCCGCCTGATGAGCCTGCAGATCGATCTGCCGGGGGCGGGCTACCGCGTCCATACCTTCGAAGGCGGCTGGGCGCGCGAGCGGCACGAAGAAGTCCGCCGGCTGGACAGCGGCGTGTTCGTCAACCAGTGGACGACGGGCTATTCGTCGCACGCGCGCAATCCGTTCGTCGTCGCCGAAGGCGATCGCGGCCTGTTCGGGTTCAACCTCGTCTATTCGGGCAACCACAAAGAGGTCTTCGAGTGCGACGGGATCCTTTCGACGCGCGTGCTGATCGGCATGAACGACTTCCTCTTCGATTGGGAACTGCTCCCCGGCGAGTCGTTTGCCGCGCCCGAAGCGGTCATGTGCTACGCGCCGGACGAAGACGCGCTCCGTTCGCGCATGCAGGCTTTCGTTTCCGAACACATTGTCCGCGGCAAATGGAAAAAGCGCGAGCGCCCCGTCCTCATCAACAACTGGGAAGGGACGTATTTCGATTTTACCGAAGAAAAACTGCTCGATCTGTGCGCCGCCGCGAAAGAGGCGGGGATGGAACTGTTCGTGCTCGACGACGGCTGGTTCGGCAAGCGCGATTCGGATACCTGTTCCCTGGGCGACTGGCAGGACAATCCCGAAAAGACGGGCGGCGGCCTGGATTCCCTCGCGGCCAAGATCCGCGAACAGGGCCTTGCCTTCGGCATCTGGATGGAGCCGGAAATGATCAGCGAGGACAGCGACCTGTACCGCGCCCATCCCAATTACGCCATGAAGATCCCCGGCCGCGTGCCCGAGCGCCAGCGCAACCAGCTCATGCTCAACCTCGCCGACGAACGGGTGCAGAACTTTATCGTGCGGTCGGTGTCCGACGTGCTCACGCGCAGCGGCGCGGCCTATCTCAAGTGGGATTTCAACCGTTCGATGAGCGATTGCTTCGGCAAAGGCGTGGCGGCGGGCGAATACTTCCATCGCTACATGCTCGGCTATTACCGCGTCGTGGCAAAGCTGGTCAAAAAATTCCCCAACGTTCTCTTCGAGGGCTGTGCGGGCGGCGGCGGGCGTTTCGATCTGGGCATCTTGTGCTACTTCCCGCAGATCTGCACCAGCGACGAAACCGACGCGCGCATGCGCGTCGACATCCAGCGCGGCACGTCGTACGCCTATCCGCAGTCGACGATGGGCGCGCACGTGTCCGCCTGCCCGAACCACCAGACCTTCGACGATAACCCGCTGTCCGCGCGGTTCCATGTGGCGTGCGGCGGCGTGCTCGGCTACGAACTCGACCTGACCAAATTGTCCGCCGAAGAGCGCGCGCAGATCAAAGAACAGGTTTCGTTTTATAAAGAAAACAGGAAGCTCCTGCAATTCGGCGAGCAGCACCGCATTTCGGGCAGCCCGGCCGTCGAGGGCTTCATCACCGTCGCCAAAGACGCGTCCGCGGCGATCGCCGTCGTCAACATCCTGCAGGTGGTCCCTTCTCAGCCCGATCTGTTCGTCCGCTTTGCGGGGCTGAACCCGTCGGCGGTTTACGAAGTGACGCAGGTCGGGACGGACGAGCGCTTTACGGCGGGCGGCGATCTCCTGATGAAGGGGTGTCTGCCCCTGCGCTCTCTCTGGCTGGAAAAGCGAGACAAAAGCTGCAGCGGCGGGATCATCAGCCGGATGTATCTGATCAAAAAGTGCAAGGCGCGCTGAGCGCGGCGGGAGGAATGCCATGCAGGAAACGTTTTTGCAGATCTTCGACGAACAGATCCGCCGCGAGGGCGCGGCAGAATTGCGCGCCTATCTGCTGCGGTCCGACTTTTTCCGCGCCCCGGCAAGCACGCGCTACCATTGCGCGTACGAGGGAGGCCTGTGCGAGCACAGCGTCAACACCTACCGCCGCCTGCTCAGAAACGTGCAGAACGAATACGGCGCGGAGTGGGAACAGAAATTTTCGCACGAGACGGTCGCGATCTGCGGCCTACTGCACGATCTGTGCAAGATCGACTTTTATAAACAGGATTTCCGCAACGTGAAGGAAAACGGCGAATGGGTCAAAAAGCCCTATTTCGCGCGCGAAGAGTTGCTGCCGTACGGTCACGGCGAAAAGTCGGTGTACATCATCAACGGCTTCCTGCGCCTGACGCGCGAAGAAGCCGTGGCGATCAACTGGCACATGGGCGGATTCGATTCGCGCGTGCGCGGGGGAGACGGTTCCGTCAGCGAAGCCTTCTGCAAATTCCCGCTGGCGCTCCTGCTGCACGTATCCGATCTGGAAGCGACGTACATCGACGAAAAGCGCGGCGTATGAATTTTTCGCCCCGCGCGCAAAAAGGTGGAAAAGGCGGGGTGAAAATCGTTGACAAAATGCGGAAAAAAAGATAAACTAAATCATGCGCCGGCTGCGGGGAACGCTTTCGGCGCATGTTTCTGCAGAGATGTCTGAGCGGTCGAAGGAGCACGACTGGAAATCGTGTGTACCTCGCAAGGGTACCATGGGTTCAAATCCCATTCTCTGCGCCAAACCGAGGATAAGGGCGCATCTTGCGCCCTTTCTTCATGTCTCGGGCTTCGGTCATTTACGTTTTAGTAAACTCCCTCGCCCTCGCATTTGAAAGAACGCAATCTGCAACCCTTCTGCTCGGTTTGCGGCAGCATTTTTATTCACTAAACCCAAAATAGGGACATGGTTTTTACCGAGTCCCTTTTTTGATGCAAAAGAGTTGAGTTGAACCACACGCGCCCGTCGGTTGGCATATCGCAGTTGGCTGTTTCCGCGTGTCGGTTCACGCGAGGGGTAAAAGTCCCGACGCTCAGCCGAGGGGACCTCGTCGTCGCCTTCGGCCGGTTTCTCGCGCCGAACTTTGTCCGCCGCTCTTTTCCGCCTTGGCTTCTCCTCTTCCCAAAAATCTCGCCTGTTGCGATTTTTGGGAGCCCTGTTACTGGTTTCGGCTGTATGCCATTCTCTGCGCCAAAGGTGATTGCGTTTGAACACTTGTTAAAAGGTGTTCAAGCGCAATTTTTACTTCTTTGAGCCTTATGTCCGCGACCTCGGTTGCATTGCCTAATTTGATATGCACAGTTGCATAGCCGTCGTCTACGAATACTTTGATAACAAGGTTGTCAAGCGCGGCGATCTGCCGCTGCAAGTTCTGGTCTTTTGCCGATACCCGCGCGTATGCGTAATTCATTGGTTTGTGCTCCTTTCGTTTTTATATAAGCATAGCGGATAAACGGCGAAAAGACTACCCGAAAAAGCCAAAAACAAAAAAATTGCAGTAAAAGTGTACTACTTTTACTACATTCAGGGGTTTGCGTGTTTTACGGCGGTTATGCTATAATAAATAGGCAAATAGTGTCTGTTTGCGGGGTAAAATCATATTTTTTCGACGTTGCAGTAAAAGTTACACATAAACTGCAATGTCGGGGGAGGTTTAGTAATGAAAAAGAAACTGCTTGCATTCATAACGGCGGCAATGAGCGTTGTTTTCGCGTTCTCTCTTGCGGCTTGCAACGGCGGCAACGAAACTACGGGCGGGAACGGCACGCATACGCATACTTATTCGGAGCAATGGTCGCATAACGATAGCGAGCATTGGCACACCTGCACGGGCGCGGACTGCGACGAGGTAATCGACAAAGCCGCGCATACTTGGGATAACGGCAATATAACGAAAGAGCCGACCTGCACGGCAAAGGGCGAAATGACTTATACCTGCACCGTATGTAAGGCGACAAAAACGGAAGAAATTGCAACAACAGACCATACCTTTTCTGACAAATGGGAAAGCGACGACACTCACCATTGGCACAAGTGTATCAACTGCGACGAGATAAGCGGCAAAGCGGAACATTCGTATAATGCGGACGGCGTTTGCGTGTGCGGTT
>ERZ1090861.1742-NODE-1742-length-10554-cov-4.160301_pt1 | contig 10554 bp, 17 predicted proteins | sample MGYA00478482_ERZ1090861 | MGnify/ENA primary metagenome ERZ1090861 (study PRJEB33644, sample SAMEA5815744) | chicken gut metagenome | biome: Chicken; feature: Gastrointestinal Tract; material: Caecum | place: Ireland | collected 2019-01-01 | study: A study of... | reverse complement strand
ACCTATTATTATTCGGCTTTTCCATTTACCACACAGGGCGTATATAATCGTAATACGGCGAATCGTTTTGTGGTTAATGAGCCGCAGCCGATGACCAAATTTACGGCAAAATCGATTTACAATTCTGAAACCGAGACTGTGAAAATCGAACTTGTAGCGACTTTACCTGAAGGTGTTGCAGGTGCGGTAATTCGAAAAAGTACAATTTCTTATCCAGTGGATGAAACCGATGGAGAAGAATTTCAGACAATCACGCAAAGTGATACCTATTACGACGAAGACGTTTCGATAGGTACTACTTATTATTATGCGGCTTTTCCCTATACAGCAACAGGCGCATATAACAGAAGCGAAACTAATAGAGCAAGCGTGACCGCTCGCAAGAGAGATTACATGTTTGGATATGATTTGACGGTTGGCATGGCGGATCCTGAAGACCGGGTTTCTTATCCAGAAGATGTTGACAATTATGGCTTTACTCCAGCAAAAATGACTTTTGGCGGTTCTTTCAATTACGGTAGCTGGAACTATGCTCCTGGCGAGAAATTTATGCCAAGGCCTTGCATGCTTGCGTCCAATGGTACCGTAAGTTATTATCTCAATCCGGATGATTATACGAAGAAATCGACGGGCGAAGGGTCGGATGTAGCCAGCACATCTTTTGACGGAAATGCTATGGTCGAATGGCCTAAAATTTATACAAAACGTTGGGAATCAGACGGTGTTTATCATTTCCGTTGCTCCGACGTTCAGGTGGATGATGATTGGGAATGTTGGAGTAATTATGATCGATCGAATAATCAAATCGATCATTTCTATACTCCAATTTATTTTGGGTCACATGTATCTAATAAATTGCGTTCCATAAGTGGACAGAGTTGCATCCATAGCCAAAATGCCACCACAGAAATCGATCTTGCCAAAGCCAATGGTGAAGATTGGTATACAGAAGTGCTCGCTGATAGGTTACTCATTCAGGACTTGCTTGTGATGATGGGGAAGAGCACTAACTGTCAGACGGTTTATGGCTTTGGAAGAGTTGGCACGATGGAAAATGCAAATTCTGGTTTAATGAATGATAAAGGAATGTTTTGGGGGGCTAATAACAAAAATGATGGTGTTAAAGTCTTCGGAATGGAACATTTCTGGGGTAATATGTATCGTCGAACTGCCGGTTGGATACTGGTCAATGGTACTCAAAAAGTTAAGTTGACTAGAGGGACGCATGACGGTTCTACGGCATCAGATTATAATACCACTGGTAACGGATATATAAGTGTATCTGATTCTACTATTACAGAAAGCAGTGGTGGCTATATTAAGGGGATGAAGATCGAAGCCTATGGACGGTTGCCGAAGACCTTGTCCGGCTCGAGTTCGTCTTTTGAGGCAGACGTTGTGTATTACCACAATTCCGGTACGATATATGCGCTTTGTGGCGGCTACTGGTATGATGACCTCCGTGCCGGTCCGTTCCGTGCTGATCTGAATAGCGCTCCGTCCTATTCGGACTCGGACCTTGGCGCGGCTCTCTCTTGTAAACCAGTCGCGACAGCGTAAGCTCGTCGCAGGAGAGGACCGGTGAACCTAGGTTCTCCGGCGACATGATATTTTGGGGTATATACTGCGAAAAAGCTGCGCTTTGTGGCGGTAACTGGAATGATGACCTCATTGCCGGTCCGTTCTGTGCTAATCTGAATAACGCTCCGTCCAATTCGAACACGAACATTGGCGCGGCTCTATCTTATCCGTTAACCTCTCATTTAATGCAGTATATATCGTTGCAAGGAAGCAACAAGAATTTATATTCTTCCGCACCGCTTGGTGAAAATTACTCGATATAGGCATCTACTAGTAGTGAAATAACGAACGTGGATGAGAGGATAAGAGAGGTTATATGAAAACCTACTCCCATTTGTATGAATTTTGCTTGTCAGAAGAAAATCGAAGATATTCCGTGAAAAAGTTTCAAACTAGCAAAAGAATTCGAGAAATCATAAAAAGACGAAATTTGACGAACGAAGATTTGGTTTGGATGTCTTACAAATGGATTCAAGATTATCCCAAATGTGATCATGTTCCGGTTCGTATAATCGATGGCGCCAAGCACAAAGTGCGATTAATTTATGTTCCGACTCTTGAGGAATTAGTCGTGCAGCACGCCGCGGTTAATGCACTAAAGCCCGTGTTCTACCAAGGAATGTATGAACATAGCTATGCAAGTACACCTGGTCGAGGACCTCATGATGGTAAGCGAGTTATCGAAAAATGGATCAAGAATGATCCCAAGAATTGCAAATATGTTCTGAAAATGGATATTCATCATTTCTTTGATAACATATCCATCCCAAGATTAAAAGCCAAGATAGCTAAATATTTGCGAGATAAGGAAATGATACGACTTCTGTATCAAATTCTTGATTCTGTCGATGGTAGGCTTCCGCTTGGGTTTTATACATCTCCTTGGCTTGCGAACTGGTATCTGAAAGATTTCGATCATTTTGTCAAGGAGCAACTCAAAGCGACCCATTATGTACGATACATGGACGACATGGTGATATTTGGAAATAATAAAAAGATCCTACATAAGATTAGACGAGCGATTTCCGATTATCTTGACGTGGAGTTGGGACTCCAGTTAAAAGATGATTGGCAAGTATTTAGGTTTTCTCATGGAGATAAAGAGGATGAAGGTAGAGCTCTGGATTTCATGGGGTTTCGCTTTTATCACAATCGTACAGTTCTAAGACGGTCCATAATGTACAAATCCACAAGAAAGGCCAAACGAATTTTTTGCAAAGAAAAGCCTACAATTTATGATGCACGACAAATGCTATCTTATGTCGGATGGATTGATTGCGCCAACACGCATCGAATGTACATAAAGTGGATACAGCCGTATGTCAACTTTGGAAAACTAATATACAAAGTATCTCGTCATGATAAATATAGCGACATAAACATCTATCGCAAATTAGTAAGTATGTATAGTGCCGGAAGGGGTGCGTAGCGTGGATTTCAACTACCAGTATGCCGAAAGCACTGTCCGACCTCCTGAAATCGAAACCAACGCCAATGCCGTTTATCTTCGCAAAAGCTACGAGCAAATTACTCGTGGCGAAGGCGAGGAACAGGTTACGTATTGGACCTATCAGGAGGCAAAGCTTGCCCAGCAGGAATTCAGTGAGTATATCACTATGATTACTGCTAAGAATGCTATTAAAGGACAGAATGATTCGGCGAATATTTCTTCGTTGGTTTCCGGTCAGTCCACCAATGAGTTCTATCAGCTTGCCATTATGGAGGCCATCGCAGATCTCTACGAGGCGATGACTCTTGGCTCTTAAATAGACAGAAAGGATGAATTCAAAATGGTAAGTCTTTACTGTCAACTCATCATCGCAGGTCGAAGAACCTATGAATCTGTACCTGAAAGTCTCAAAATTCAGGTGGCGGATGAACTTCGGAAACTCGGTTACGATACTTCGGGCGGAAAGCTCAACGAGGTGCCGTGACCGTGTTTTATATTTTGCTAAAAATTTTAACAGGGATAGGAGGTGAGAATATGGTCTCTCTGTATGTGGCTCTGATTATCGCTGGTCGCCGTACCTTCGATAACGTCCCCGCCAAGCTGCAGTCCGCTGTCAAGGCTGATCTGCAGGCGCTGGGTCTGGATGAGAACGGCAATGTCATGTAAGCAAATCTGGGTATTCGGGGAAGTGAGGAAAACATATGAGTTTGCAGGCCTATTCGGCGGCCAAAGACGGTGCGAAGCAGCTGACACGGAACTTTAAAGTTCGCGAGTTTAAATGCCAAGACGGTACGGACCCTGTATTCATTGATCTCGGACTTGTTGATATTCTTCAGCAGGTCCGGGATCATTTTGGTAAAGCGGTTACTATCACGTCGGCATTTCGTACTGCAAGCCATAACAAGAAAGTCGGTGGGGCAACCTACTCTCAGCATTGTTATGGCAAAGCTGCCGACATCAAGGTTTCCGGCGTAGCAGCGAGTGCGGTAGCTGACTACGTCGAAACCCTGATGCCTAACACTGGCGGTATAGGTCGTTATCCGACATTTACCCACGTCGATGTTCGTACTACAAAATCGCGTTGGAATGGTTAAAGGAGGATAAGCCCTTGGAGGATATCATTTCACAATATTTGTTACAGGGCGTGCTCGCAATCGTAACGGCAATTCTGACAGGGGCTTATTCAAGACTCTCTAAGAAACTGAAGCGAAGGGATGAAGAGACGGAAGCGACCAAAGCTGGTGTGCGTGCCGTCCTTCATCTCGCGCTTTATAGCGAATGTCGGAGGCTGATGGAGCAAGGCCGAGCCACAACCGAGGATCTCAATAATGTGGAACGTATCTATGATAATTACCACAAATTGGGAGGTAATGGTACTGGCACAGCCCTCTATGAGAGAATCCTTAGACTACCACTCGATGATGGAAAGGATGATGAACAATGATCGACACTCTCAAGAACATTTTTCACAAGATTTTTGGCGATATCGAGGTAGGTACTGTCGTTCGGACGGTGTGCTTGTTCCTCGCTATCATCAACCAGATTCTTAGCGCGACTGGGCATTCTCCGCTGCCGATCACGAACGAGCAGGTTGAGACCATTGTCACGACCGGTTTGACTGTGGTTTTTAGTCTGATTGCTTGGTGGAAGAACAACTCTTTCACAAAGTCCGCTATTGCTGCCGACAAGCAGATGAAATTGTTCAAGGGGAAGTGATATTTTGAACAACCAGTTTGGCTATCCTCAGCCGGTCATGGCACAGAATAACATGGGTTACCCTATGTATAACAATGGGATGCCTATGAATCAGCCGGTTTTCAGGACCCAAATGCCTCAAGTGCAGCCCATGCCGGTTCAGCCTAACTACTCTGTGATTCCTGGTCGAATTGTCAATAATCCTGACGAGATTCGCCCCAACGAGGTCCCGAATGATGGAAGTATTGCGGTATTCCCTCTGAATGACGGATCTGCTGTTTACCTCAAATACTTTACTGGGGAAGGAAGAATCAACACTGTGAAGTTCACAGTCGAAGCTCCCGAGACCCAGATGGTGGATGGGGTTCCAAATCAAAATGGAGGTTTTGCCGAGATCAATCAGCGACTCGAACGGATCGAAAAGATGATCTCGAAAAACAACCATTATAGGAAACCATATCAGAATCAGAAAAAGGAGGCGGTGAATGATGCCAGCTCCGATGAATAACCCCCTTATCGATGGCATGATGAACAGACTTCGATCTGATCCGATGCTTTCCAAAAATCCTCTGGCCCAAAATCTGTTTACATGTCTCCAAAGTGGGGACAGCAAAAAGGGCGAAGAGATTGCCATGAATCTTTGCAAGACTTACGGAATCACTCCCGAGGAAGCTTGTAAACAGGCAATGCAATTCTTCACCCGTCGATAACCTAAGGCATAGTCTATGTTTTAGGTGTCGATAATGCGCGCAATCGATCCGAGAACATAGATTAAGCATATTCGTCGACACACAATCTTTATATTTACCATGAGGAGGTAAATCTATGTTCGGTTCTAACAATGGTCTTAGCGCAGCAGATGTCGCGGCAGTCATGAATGGTAATAGTTGCTGTAATAACGGCGGCTATGGCATGGGGTACGGCTTCGGCGAAGGTTGGTGGGTCATCATCATTCTGATGGCCTTGTTTGGTGGTTTTGGCCGCAATGGCATTGGCGGTTTTGGTGGCGGGTGCAATCCTTGTGGTTGCGAGGCTGCCGTCGCTACTGTCGGAGATATTGAGCGTGGGTTTAACAACCAAACTGTCATCAATAAGCTGAATGGCCTGGAGAATGGTCTGTGTGACGGCTTCTATGCTATGAACACTGCAGTTCTCAACTCCACTAATCAGCTCCAGACTGCTATTCAGCAGAGCACCGTCGCGAACCTCCAGAACACCTATGTGCTGCAGAATACCATACAGCAGGATACCATTGCGAACATGCAGAACACCAATGCCCTCTCTCGGCAGCTTGCGGATTGCTGCTGTGAGAATCGGCAGGGCCAGGCCCAGATCCAGTATGATCTGGCTACTAATTCTTCTGCCATTACGACTGCTATCCAGAATCAGACCACCGCTCTGATGCAGAATCAGAACGATAACTATCGGGCTCTGCATGACGAGCTGGTCAGTTACCGGATGCAGGACAAGGACGAAACCATTGCTGCTCTGCGCAGTCAGGTTCAGGCTCTGAATCTGGCCCAGAGTCAGGCAAATCAGAACACCTACCTCGTGAATCAGCTCCGTCCGTGCCCGCAGCCTGCTTACATTGTGGCGAATCCTTTCTGCTGCAATGGCCAGCAGTATGCTTCCTATCAGAATTCCGGTTGCTGCGGTACTCAGTGCTGCGGCTAATTCAAAATGGAGTTTCTGAAAGGAGGGCATCAGAATGATCGAGCTTACCAATACTACTGAGCTCACTCTTGCCCCTGGAGCAAATGCAGTTTTCAATGCCGTGCTGCTCAAGTGCGGTTGCGACACTTGCACTACCAATGGTACGGGGAGCATCAAGCTTCGTAGGAATGGTGTTTATGAGGTACGTTTCACTGGAAACATCGGGACTACCGGGGCGACGGGCGCCGCTCAGCTGTCTGTTGCGCTTAGCGGGTTTGCTTATCCGCCCTCCCTGATCGTGTCCGAAACCACAACTGCAGGCGAGCTTAACAGTGTCGAGCGCACATTCTATCTCAAGAATTGCTGCGGCGATTTTGATCGGCTCACCGTCGTCAATAGCGGCACCGAGACCATCACTATCGGTGCAAACGCTATCTTCTCGGCCAGGGAAGTATGCTAAGGAGGCTAAAAGATGCATGACAACGAAGGGAAAATGACCCTCGAGAAGATTTGCGGTCTTCTTGACATCATGACTGATGGCCTCAAGCATGCGGCTGACGAAGGTCTTGCAAATGTTGACACTCACGAAGCCGGTGAGGTTGCCGACATCATCAAAGACCTTAGTGAGGCCAAGAAGAACATCACTGATTCTGAAAAGAATGAGTGGGAAGCTTGCTATTACGCAGCCATTGTGAAGGCTATGAAAGAAGCCAAAGAGAACGGAGACGAAGCCGATCGCTATGGCTATATTCCACCCGAAATGACTCGTATGGGCAAGAAGGATATGCAGCGCGAGCATATCAAAAGATGGATGCGTGATCCGTATATGTTCGAGCAGGACATGGAAGATCGAATGGGATACACTCCGAACCGGCGGATGAGCTCTTCGATGAGAGACTCCATGCAGAGCCGCGACACGGATCGCGATGACCGTTACGGCAGGCCTTATCGAGAATACCTCGATTCTCGTCGGCATTACACCGAAACAAAATCGCAGGCCGATAAGGATGAAATGGAAATGCGTGCCAACGAGCACCTGATGGATGTGATGAATACCATCAGAGAGATCTACAAAACCGCCGAGCCCGAACAGCGCAAGCGGATGAAAGCCGATCTCACTAAGCTCGTTGGAGAAATGCCCACCTAATTCAAAATGGAACGTTTTTACCTAAACGGAATACCGTGGACGGTATGCTACGTTCCATATGACAGCTCCTATCTCGTGGATAGAACTGGAAATTTGCGACTTGCCACAACCGACATACGATTGCACACTATATATTTGAACGAGGGTTTGTCTGGTAATTTGCTCATGAAAGTTACTTTTCACGAGATAGGACATGCTGTTATGACTAGCTTTGATTTGATCGAAGAGCTTCATCGACTCGTAAAGCCAGAGTATTGGATTGAGGCTGAAGAATGGGTTTGCAACCTATTGGCAGACTATGCGGAGGTAGTTGTTCGTACCGGATATACGGTCACAGGATATGAAGCGATAAATCAAGTCGTGGATGCATTTAACCGCTGTCTATAGGATAAGGACTCAGTTTATTTCTACACATTCTCTACAGTTATTCGATACGAAATAACGCATTTACGGCTGATTTACGTGCTGCGAAGGGTTCTGATCATTCATTTGGTCATTCTAGATCATTCATTTGGTCATTCTATTGGTCGTCTACTGATCGTGGTTAGAGTCCATGATGTTTCTAGTGATAAATCGATTATTTGTCGCTGGAGTGTTAAAAAGAGGATGTAGTAAGTTGTGAACAAATGCCAGAAAATGTAGCACAGTTCTACATTGATCCTACAGCATCTGTACACTTAACTTCTACATCCTCTTTTCTTTTTGCTCTATTTCTACATCTAAGACCTATACAATCTTTTCGATCTCGTTCCGAAGCCATTCGGGATCGCGTTTCGTGTAAACTCTTTCCGTGATATCCGATACAGAATGCCCAATTATCTTTGGGAGGGTAGAAATGGAACGCGCTGAAGTATCAAAAAGAAACAAGTATTACATTTCAAAACATCGTTATTATGAGCTCAAGCATTTTTGCTTACAATATAGCGAATGGACTAAAGCTGTTCGAATGCTCAATGCCTGGGATAAGGCTCCAAACGATTTTGTAATGGTGGATTCTAAAAACAAAACACCTGCTAATCCAACCGAAAACTTGCTACTGCTAAAGTTTATTTCTCAACAAAAATTGATCTTGTCGAGCAAGCTTTGTCACATATCGAACCGTCTATAACTCCATTTGTTCGTATCGGAGTCACACAAGGATTTCCTTATGATACTTTAAGAACCAGGGGTTGTCCGTGCGGTAGAGATATGTATTACAACGAATATCGAAAAATTTTTGGTATCTTAATATCATAAAAGGATAACGCGAAAAATTCAGGTTGTATAATGGAAGAACCCGACATGTAGTCGTATTAGATGGAATGTTCTTATACGGCTGCTACATTGAAAGAAAACAGTAATAACGATGAGATATTTACAAGAGGTAACGCCCTACTCATCGAGGGATAGGATGGTGAACACAATGTAGCGAGGAACACTGTCTATCTTCTTTTTCGCGAAAAATTCCCTTTGTTTTATGAAGGGAGTTGATATTTATGGAATTTATTATTTGCATACTGCTTATTATGCTACTTTGGAACATCATAAAGATGATCAAAGCGCAAACAGAAAGCATTAAGAAAGGTAACAAACACCATAAAAGACGCTAATAGGAATCGGGCCTGTGATATTTTACAGGCTCTTTTCTTTTTCGCGTAAATTTCACCTTGTATTATGGAAGAAAAGACACACTTAATACAAGGAGAGAATACTATGTTTGAAATTGTTAAAGGTACTATCGTTAACTTCATGACCATTATCAGGAAGGCATTTGACGACTCGTATAACGAGTATGAATGTTGGGATGAATGGCGTGAGTACGAATTGTACTCCAAAACAAATTTAGGTCTTCACTAAGAAGTCTTGACTGAGGTTTGGGAGCTGAAACATGCTCCCTCATCTTTTCTCTCCTGCCGCGAAAAATTCAGTTTACTTTATGGAAGAATGCACACCTATTAACTAAGGAGGATATTTATGTACATCAACCATGAAAATAATCTCGCAAATTACGAAAAGGTATTTAAAGACTGTTGCGAATATGTTAATGACATGCTCAGGATGCATATCTACCGCGGAATTATTCGTATGGATAATCGTAACGGTAGTTCGTGCATTGCGGAAGCGTGTGTGAGACGTTTGCGCAACCAGTATTGTAACAAACCTTTTAGTAAAGTTGATATCGATTACATGGCCGATTCTGATGGCTGCTATATCATAGTTACTACAAAGTGGTGAACTTCACGAAGGGATTCTGGGGAAACTCAGATCCCTTTCTTTTTCGCATTTTTTTCACCTCCTATTATGAAAGGTACATACATAGTGCCGATAAAAAGGAGGATATTTTATGATTACTTTGAAGAAAGCTACTGCTGAAGATATGGAGAAAGCCAGAAAGGAAAAGAACAGTAAGCGCATGGAAACAATTGAAGATTTTGTACAAATGAATAGTCATTATGCGGAGGTCATGCTCTCATATGATGAACAGAAATTTAGGACGGACTCGATTACGTCTTCGTTGCGTAATGCTGCTAGACGATCTGGTCTTCCGGTGCGGGTGACTCAGAGAGGTAAAAAGATATTTCTGATTCGGACCGATATGTAACATAAAAAGACTCGTGGAGAAATCTGCGAGTCTTTATTTTTAGGAGGTGTCACATGACAATAAAAGGAAACCGGAATAAACTTACAAACTGCCGGTTTGGGAACCTCTCGAAAGTTACGCACAATTATACGGATATATCAAAGGCACAGCTACCATGAATCAACGATCATTTCAATATGCGGTGAAGTTAGAAAATCTGCCAATTCTTGTTCATTCATGCTGCGGTGTAGTATTTTTTATTAGGACAGACATCGAGGAGGCATTTTATGGTTAATGCTTATGTCGCTATTTTGGTCGTCATTATCGGAATCGTCGGGGCGTTCCTTATCGGGATTAACTGGCATAAGACCGAGATGGATTCTACCCCAAACGTTGGGGATCTCGTCGTGGCTTCTGACGAGGACGGAACTTATTTTTTCTTAAAATTGAGCGAGTCAGCACAGGAAG
>ERZ1090861.1740-NODE-1740-length-10568-cov-11.809284_pt1 | contig 10568 bp, 6 predicted proteins | sample MGYA00478482_ERZ1090861 | MGnify/ENA primary metagenome ERZ1090861 (study PRJEB33644, sample SAMEA5815744) | chicken gut metagenome | biome: Chicken; feature: Gastrointestinal Tract; material: Caecum | place: Ireland | collected 2019-01-01 | study: A study of... | reverse complement strand
AATTAAAACAATCAAAAAAATATTAAATTTATTATTAATTTAGTAAAAAAATATGTAAAAATACTCAAAAATCAAACAAAATTAAAATATTTTTTAAAAATATAAGGAGTTATTATGAAAAAAAATCTTTATGTTTCTGTCTCTACTGACCCTATCAAAGAATATCAATCTATAGCCGAATATGCAAAGGAGATGCAAGGTTATGCAGATTTTTTGCACTGTGATGTTATGGACGGAAAGTTTGTTGAAAACAAAACTTATGATGCCTCACTTGTTGATAATATCAATCAGCATAGTTTGATTATGCTTGATGTCCACCTTATGACACAAGAGCCATACAAAAGCCTTGATAGTTATATTAGTGCAGGGGCAAATATCATAACTTTTCACTATGAAGCATTCGAAGATAAAAACGATATTATAGATGCTATAAAAAAGGTTAAAAATGCAAAAGTGCTTGTAGGAATTGCAATAAAGCCAGAGACTCCAGTCAGCGACATAAAGATTTTTGCTCATGACTTTGATGTGATTTTAGTGATGTCCGTTGAACCAGGAGCGAGCGGACAAAAATTTATGACGATGGCTTATGAAAAAGTTAAGCAGTTGGATAGTCTACGAAAGGCAAATAACTATAAGTATAAGATTGAAGTGGACGGCGGAATAACTCCTGAGATTGCACATAAACTTGCAGATTGTGGTGCCGATATGGTGGTAAGTGGCAGTTATGTTTATAAATCTAAAGACAGATATAAGACCATAGAAGAGTTTAAACAAATCTAATATTTTTAAAAGATTTTTAATTTGAAAATAGGTGAGAAATTTATTATCTAAATAGCGACTTGCGATTGACTTTCAAACGAAAGTCAATCATGCCGTTTCATGGGAACGGCATGAAAGCCTAAACGGCTCTTGCAAGTCGTTTTTTCAAGACTAGAGGCTTGGCGACCAACCAAATGTTGGATGATTATCCGATTAAGTGAGTTGTGGGTTTAGACTCTTATCTCCGCTTTAACAGACCAAATTTCATCATTTTTCAATAAAAATCTCCTTAAATTTCGAAGCCGTACAGGTCGGTAGCCTTTTTTGGTGGAAAAGTTTATGCGAAGTGGGTCAATTTGCTTGACAAAAAAGGCGGGGGGGGTAAAATAGGGTATCAAAAAATTTTAGAAAAAGTTATCCACACAAAAGTAATTTGAATTTTTTTGATACCCTATTTTAAATAAAAAATAAGAAAGAAAAAAGAAAAGTGAATGCATAAGGACGTGAAATTGAAAGATTTTTTAAAAAACTGAAAATTGACCAATCAAAATGACTACATTATGACGGCACTAGGATTTCAAACCTTTTTAAACTTGCTAAAATGGGGTTGTAAAATTGAAAATGTTACAAAAATATTACTTTAGATTAATAAATTTTACTAAATCAAACAAAATAGATTAAAGGAGAAAAATCATGTCACTAAAAATGAAACTTGTATCCGCAATAACAGCAATGATACTAATGCTCGGTGTAATGTTGACAGGGATACTGGCAGCCCAGACCCAGACACTGACCATGACAGGTAACGTAAACTTTAACATAGCAGATAAAAGCCTATATGTAAAACAGGTGAGGATAAAACAAGACAACAATTCTGACCCGCAAGTTGTCAGCGACTTTTTACCAGGTTACATAAATAGCGAGTTTAATATGAATATAGGAGAGTATAGCAACTCGCTAGGTTCATTTGCTCTGTATTTTGATATAATCAATGCGACAGATAGTCAATGGGAGATAACAAGGGTAACATTAAGCGAGCAGTTGCAAGCCGACAATGTATCAGTAAGTTACAGTGGAATAGTTGCAACAAATGATATAGCCGAAAAGGACGAATACGGCTTTAAAATCTTCGACCCAGCGACAAAAGAAAAGGACGGAACATTAATACTCATAATATCCGCACCAAACTCAACAAGTATCAACTTAAGTGGCATAACAATCACAATAGACGAGTATGTGCAAGTCTATGAGCGAGTTGACGAGGAAGGAAATCCTGACCCAAATGGTGACTATCTTTACTTCGGCTGGTATCCACAGACAGTAAAAACAGCCGATGTCACAGTTGGTTCTACTCCAGAGTCTAACGGATACTATCTTGGCAGTGACGGAGCATATTATATGAGAGCGACTGCAACGGTGACGAGTGATGGCAACAATTATGCTGACTTCAAAGATGGTACAAGCATAACACAAGGCAACGAGTACTACTTCAAAATGGAAAGATTGAAGTGGAGAATATTAACTGAAAATTATGAAGGCAGTGGAAATGCACTCATTGTCTGTGATACAATAATTGATGCAATCGCTTATCAGCCGTATTATAAAAATGTTGGATTAGACTGTTATGCAACAGATGAAGATGGAACGATACTGATAGATATGGATGCGACACCAGGACAAGGGGTAGATGACAATAATCAAGTATATGCAAATAATTACAAGCATAGCGAAATAAGGAAGTTTTTAAATAGCACATTCTATGATACGGCATTCACTGAGAAACAAAAAGAATTAATAGTGACAACTGAAGTTGATAATGGTATAGATTCAGCATCAGGGGCAGAAGAATGTTTATGCGAGAATACTTTTGATAATATTTACTTATTAAGCATTGCAGATATATTGAATGAAGAATATGGGTTCAAACCTGCAGGCAGTTCAGTAGAAGAAATAGTGGACAGTGCAAAAATCTTTTTGACAACGGACTTTAGTAGGGCTATGGGTGCTATAACTGTGGTAGATGCAAGCCAAGCAACTGGAGCGGGAATTCCTGAAGAGTTTGCTGAGCAATTGATTGGTGCAGGTGGTGCATTCCTTCGAACACCCACTCTTGATTTATTTGGTGATTCTCAAGATTGTGCATTTGTTATAATGTATGGAATATCTTTTTTAAATAATATATATAACACCGATTCAGGCGTCGTTCCCGCTTTGCAAATTCAATTGTAATTTTTCTGAATTATGGTTTTTGTAAAGTTTATCAAAAAATCAACAAATTGAGAATTCTATTCAAATTCAATTTTAATAAAAATCAAGGAGACTTAAATTTTTTATTCAAGTCTCTTTTTTTTGAAATTGCCTTTCCTGTTTTATTTGACATTTTGTTAAAATGTTGTATAATAGATTATAAGTTTTGTCGTTTGGAGGGTTTATGATTCTTTTCGGAGATTACCATACACATACAAAATATTCACGTCACAATCATGGCAAAGGCACTGTGCTTGAAAATGCATCTGTCGCACAAGACAAAGGCCTTAAGCAGATTGCAATCACCGACCATGGCTTCAATCATTATGCATATGGTGTTCGAAGACGTGATATACCATCAGTAAAAGAGGACATATTGAATGCCAAAGAGGTTACAGGTGTGGATATTCTGTTAGGAGTGGAGGCAAATCTCATTTCCTCTTCGGGCGAAGTTGACGTAGTAGAACAAGATTTTGAATTTTTGGATATACTTTTGATGGGATATCATAAACTTGTCAAGTTTTCTAGCAAAAAAGATTATTTTAGATTTTTGTTTGCAAACAAGTTTGGCTCGCCGTATGCTCCAAGCAAGGAGCGATTGAACCGTAACACCACTGCCTTTTTGAAGGCTCTTGACAAGTATCCAATTGACGTAATAACTCACTTGAATTATGGTTGTCCGACCGATACATTGGCTGTGGCAAGGCTTGCCAAAGAAAAGGGTACACTCATTGAACTTAATGGAAAACGTATCAATTTCACCGACCAAGAACTTGAGATAATGGCGAGCGAAGGGGTTAAGTTTATAGTCAATTCGGATGCTCACAGCCCTGACAAAGTGGGCGAGTGCAACAATGCACTTGATACGATATTTAGACTTGGTTTGCCTATTTCTCAGATAGTAAACATTGACAAATTGCCAAAATTTGGCAGTAAAAGGTAGAATATGAGTTTTGCAAAGGATAGTAAACTTCAAGTTATAGAAAAGGAGATAGATGATGCAGACTGTGCCATCGCATTTTTGTCGGGACTACTTCATGCTTGTGGAACTATAACAAAAAATAGCGAGGGGCTTAGGCTTGATATTGTTACAGATTTCAAAGAGGTTTTTACTTTTGTCAACGATCTTACAAACAAACTTTATGGAAGACAACTTAGTCTTGAAATTTCAGATGATTATATAATCAACAAAACGACATATTATAGGATAAAATTCCCTATAGATATATCTATACAACTATTGAAGGACTGCTCTCTCATCCCGCCAAGCGGAGAACTGTCTTTTGTGAGCGAGATTGATGGTAATTTGGTGGCGGATGATGAGGGAAAGAAAAATTTTATCAAGGGTGCTTATGTGGGGTGTGCAACTTCAAGCATAAGGCTTTCTGAACTTGGGTCTCAACTTCCAACGACAGGTTATCATGTGGAGTTTTCATCACATAAACAGGAATTTTTGCAAGGGCTTCAAGGTCTGCTTGAATATTTCAATATAACAAGCAAGATTGTAACTCGTAAAAAACTATTTGTGCTTTACTTGAAGGACAGCGAGGCGATAAAAGACCTATTGGCACTTGTCGGAGCAGAGCAGTCGGTACTCGACCTTGCTGATGAGATGGCAAAAAGGGATTTACGTAACACAGTCAACAGACAGGTCAACTGTATCAATGCAAATATCAACAAAACCGTTGAGGCAAGCATCAAGCAAATCCATGCAATAAACTTTATCAACAAGAAGATAGGACTTGAAAGTTTGCCAGAAGATTTGCAGGAAGTGGCTGTTTTAAGACTTGCCAATCCTCAGGAAAGTATGGATGAACTTTTAAAACTTTCCACCATAAAACTTACTAAGAGCGGTCTTAACCACAGATTTAGGAGAATATTAAAAATCGCTGATTTACTTAAAGATGATTAAAAGGAGAAAATATGAAAGAATTTGTGCATCTACATCTTCATACAGAATTTAGTTTACTTGATGGTCTTGCAAGGATTGATAAACTTGTCGATATTGTCAAAGAACGTGGGTGGCGGGCTGTAGCAATTACCGACCATGGGAATATGTATGGTGTGATAAAATTCTTTGAGGCTTGTGTCCAAAAGGGGATAAAGCCGATAATAGGTGAGGAGTTTTATATTTGTCATGACAGAAAATCAAGGACAAACCGTGAAGACACAGGGCATCTTATTCTTCTTGCCAAAAACAATACAGGATATCAAAATCTTTTAAAATTGTCATCTTTTGCATTTTTAGAGGGTATGTACTACAAGCCAAGGATAGATTACGAACTGCTTGAAAAATACCATGAAGGGATAATCTGTCTCTCTGCCTGTCTTGCAGGACATATTCCGCAGTGTATATTAAAAAGACAGTATGATGAGGCTGATAAGCATGCCCTTTGGTATAAGAGAGTGTTTGGCGATGATTTTTATCTTGAAATTCAAAATCATAACATACCCGAAGAAAAAGAGGTGTTATTAAAATTGACTGAGATGAGCCGTAGGCTTGATATTCCGCTTGTTGCAACAAATGACGTGCATTATTTGAATAAAGAGGACTATGAACTTCAAGATGTCTTAATGTGTGTGCAACTTGGAAAGACTTATGATGACCCAGATAGGATGAAGTTTGAAACTCAAGAGTTTTATCTTAAAACCTATGAAGAAATGCAAGGGGCTTTTCCAGGATATGAGGAAGCACTTGATAGGACGATAGAAATCGCCGATAAGTGTAATGTTTTTATAAAGACCAAGTCGCTAAGGGAGTCAGCAGAGGGTGGCAATGCCCTCGTTCCAAAAGAGGACCAACTTGGGGCTACCGAAAACTTTATTCCAAAGTATGTGCCAGACACTGGCGAGTCTTCCTTTGAATTTTTGTCAAGACTTGCATGGGAGGGACTTTATAGAAATTACAAAGAAGTTCCCGAGGAGTATAAAGACCGACTTGAGATGGAACTAACCACAATACATAAACTAGGTTATGTTGAGTATTTCTTGATAGTTTGGGATTATATAAACTTTGCAAGACAAAATGACATACCCGTTGGACCAGGCAGAGGCTCGGGAGCAGGTAGTTTGGTTGCATACTGCTCGGGGATAACTCAGGTAGACCCAATGAAGTATGATTTGTTCTTTGATAGATTTATCAATCCAGAACGTGTATCCATGCCCGACTTTGACGTTGACTTTTGTATGGATAGACGAAGGGAAGTCATAGAATATGCCAAGAGAAGATATGGCTCAGACCATGTTTCAAACATTGTCACATTTGGTAATATGCAAGCCAAAAATGCGATAAAAGACGTTGCCAGGGTGCTACGATATCCATACTCAGAAGTGGATAAGATTACAAAAGAGATTCCAAGAAAGCCATTAAAGAAACCGCCAGTTTTAGCCTACTATTTTGGTCTTACAAGCAAAGATGAAGACAAGAAATTTTTGATTCCCGAACTTCGAGCCATGTACGATGATGATATTGAAGTCAAAAGAGTCATCGATATGGCGGTCAAACTCGAGGGTGTTCCAAGAAACGTCTCCATGCATGCGGCTGGGGTATTGATTGCACCTGACCCCGTTTTTGACCACGTGCCAATGGCAAAGAGTGGAGATGATGAAATCACTCAGTTTGATATGAACGAACTTGAGCATCTAGGACTATTAAAATTCGACTTTTTAGGGCTTCGAACACTAACTGATATCCACGAGGCTGTCAAATACATAAAAGAGATACATGGAGTGGAAATAGACTTTACAAAGATGAGTTATGATGACCCAGCAGTGTTTGAACTTATAAGTTCTGGAAATACCGAAGCGGTTTTCCAACTTGAAAGCGGTGGTATGAAGAAGTTCATGATGGACTTGCAACCATCTTCACTTGAAGATATCATAGCAGGTATCTCACTATATAGACCAGGCCCAATGGACTTTATACCAAAATTTATCAAGGGTAAAAGAGAACCTGAGAAGATAGAATATGAAGATCCTTGCCTTGAACCTATTTTAGGGACAACCTATGGATGTATCATCTACCAAGAGCAAGTTATGAAGATTTTCCAGGTTATGGCTGGCTTTAGTTTGGGTGGGGCTGACAACGTTCGAAGAATCATGTCAAAGAAAAAACCTGAAAAATTACCTCCAGAAAAGAAAAAATTTATCCATGGATGGAAGGACCCACTAGGACAGAAAAAAGATATACCAGGAGCGATAGCACTTGGGCATGACGAAAAGGTGGCGGAGAAAGTCTTTGACCAAATGGCTAAGTTTGCAGGCTATGCTTTCAATAAATCTCATGCTGCAGCCTATGCATATGTGTCATATCAAACGGGTTATTTAAAGGCACACTACGAAGTTGAATATCTCACCGCCGTTCTTAACAACAGAATTACAAACATCGATGCGGTAAAAAAATATACAAATTATGCTCGTAAAGAGGGCTTTAAAATATTGCCACCAGATATAAATAAATCTGTTACACTATTTAAAGTAGAAGATGGAAATATCCGTTTTGGGCTTGGTGCACTTCGAAATGTCGGCACAGGGCTTATTGATAAGATAGTGGAAGAACGTGAGAAAGGCGGTGTTTTTAAGAGTTTTGAAGACTTTGTAAGAAGGGTAAGTTCAAATACACTCAATAAAAAATCGCTTGAAAGTTTGATTTTAAGCGGAGCATTTTCTGAATTTGGCATTTACCGCTCTCAACTTATGGATGTTTATCCACTTTATATGGAAATGGTAGCCAATGACCGTAAATCTAAAGCACAAGGTCAATTTTCAATGTTTGATACTTTTGAAGAGATAACTCAATCAGTAAACAATATTACCTTGCCAAATATAAGAGAATACAACAAGGATGCACTTTTAAAATATGAGAAAGAGTATGTGGGCATATATCTTTCAGGACACCCACTAGATGATTATTTAAAAAAATATGACTCATTTAATTTTACCTCAGATATGATTGCCGATTTAAAAGTCGACCCTAGTGATATGCAACAGTCAGACGATGACGATGAAGGCGGTTCATATTCAGGTATGACAGATTATGGTGATGAAGTACAAGAAAGTAATGTTAAAGATGGACAGCAGGTCACTTGTGGGGGGATAATCACAAGTTCTAAGAAGATGAACACCAAGTCAGGGAATATGGCAATATTGACAATAGAGGACATCTACGGGACATTTGAGGTAATGCTATTTAATAAAGGTTACGCCAAATATCGTGATATTATAGGTGAAGACAATTTGGTTACAATTAGAGGGAAATTGTCAATAAGAGAGGGAAAATCTCCAGTTGTAATTGCTGAGACAATAATACCTTGGGAGAAAAAAGATGCAAATGTTGTCAAACAGGAGACAAAAAGAGTGTATTTAAGATTTGACACACAGAACGTAGATTTGTATAATAAAGTAAAGAAGATTTCGGCAAGTTATCCAGGACAGGCTCAAGTAATAATCAAATGTACGTCAACAAACAAAGCCTTTTCGTTTAACACAAAGGTTGAAATAAACAACTATCTAACAAATGAATTTATAGGACTGCTTGGCGAAGAAAACGTTGTAATAAAATAGGAGAGGAATATGAGAGTACTTGCTTTAACAAGTGGTGGAGATGCACCAGGAATGAATATGGTCCTAGCATATCTATTTGTAAAGTTTAAATTTAACTTATACGTGGCACGTGCAGGGTTTAGAGGGCTTATCAACAATGATATTACAAAAATAACCGATTTTGAACCATTAAAAAATGCAAAGAAAGCGGGAAGTTGCATAAAATGTTCTCGCTGTTCTGCTTTTGCAACCGAAGAAGGCTTTGCAAAAGGGCTTGAAAATGCTAAAAGGTTTGATGTCATAGTGGTGCTTGGTGGAAACGGCTCATATAGGGGATGTCAACAACTTGCTGAAAGCGGAGTTAGGACAATATTTATCCCAGCAACTATTGATAATGATGTCGCAAACAATGATTATAGTTTAGGCTACCATACTGCAGTGGGTGCCTGCGAAAATACAATAAACAATACTATGCCATCTATTGATGCAATGGATCGTTGTGTCATATTTGAGGTTATGGGTAGACATTGCCCAAGAATTGCCTCCTGTGTCTATCATAAAAGCCAAGCCGACTATCTAATAACCAGCAAAAAGGATATCAATTATCCAAAGATAGTCGAGATTGTAAAAAATAAACACGAACTTGGACAGGCAAGCTCAATTATTCTTCAAGAAAATATTATAAAAATGCAGACAATAGTGAAAAATATTAACAAATTATATCCAGAATTGGAAGTTCGCACTGTCAAAATAGGCCATGTGCAACGAGGAAGTGCTCCAACCACGATAGAACTAGAGTTTGCAAAAGGTTTTGCTAAGAAAGCGATAGAGGCAATAACTAAAAAAGATAAGTCTTATGCAATACTTTATCGCCAAAATAAATTTGTGTTAGAGGAATTTAAAGAAGAAAATAAATAAAATAATCAATAATCTTTAAATTTGAAAGTCAAATAAAAGCAAGAATTTTTTGACTATGTGTTGATACAATCTATATAAAATGATAAAAACAAGGATTGAATTTTTGCTCAATCCTTATTTTTTTTAATAGAATTAATATAATCTTTACGTAATGAATCAATTATTTCATCAAAATTTAGTATTTTCTTGATATCTACAATATTGCTAGGTATATTTTCATGCCCTTCAAGATAAATATCCTTATAAATTACATACCAGTAGACACCATCAACTAAATCTTCTATAAAGTCGTGATTTGGTTTTAATTTTAATTTTTTTAGTTCACGGATTTCCTGCTCAAAATTCCCGTCTTTTGTCATATTGATTGTGATGGCAGGGTGGTCTAATTTAAATAATTCTCCTTTAACTTTGATTTTGTCAGGGAACAGTGTAATTGATAGATAATTTATTTTAATATCTCCGTCAAAAATTTCATCTCTTTTAATTCTAACAACATTATCATCGTATCCAGTTACATATTGCATATAAAGAGTTAAAATTTGCTCATTATTATCAAATTTAGGACGTGCTATATGCGAATTTGCCTTTCCATCGTATATATTTAAGATTTCGCCAAACACTGCGAGGTTATGGCATAAAATATAATCTCCATTTTGGGGAAATTTACTAAGATAATTTGAGGGCATATAGACAATAAATTCGTTGCCCTTGCAAACGAAACCTATTTCATAAAATCTCAGCCCAGTAAATGTATTTATATAAACATTTGCAAAAAGCACTCGTCCAGCAATACCTTTGCATATTCCTTGATAATCACTTTTGTCAGATATTATACCTTCCATTGACGTTATTTTTTCATTCAAACTCTCTTCATCTTTAAATAATATTGCAGAAGTGGTCAAAAAATATGTTGTCGCCAAGTAAAGATTATCTTGTAGTATTTCTACATTATCTAAATTTATTTGGTTGAAATCGCTTTGAAATGGTGGTAAATTTACATAAGATGAGAGCAGTTTTTCATTATTTTTATTATCAAAATAAGACAAAAGATATTTTTTATTCTCTATTTTGCCACGTCCTAGCGTGTTCACGGCATCCAGGGC
>ERZ1090861.1738-NODE-1738-length-10577-cov-5.316290_pt1 | contig 10577 bp, 7 predicted proteins | sample MGYA00478482_ERZ1090861 | MGnify/ENA primary metagenome ERZ1090861 (study PRJEB33644, sample SAMEA5815744) | chicken gut metagenome | biome: Chicken; feature: Gastrointestinal Tract; material: Caecum | place: Ireland | collected 2019-01-01 | study: A study of the... | reverse complement strand
TTCTTCGGGTTTTCCACCGTCTTCGCACCCTGTGGGGCGTTTGATCTGCTGCCAGTAGCGCGCGGCAGCCTGCTCCGTTTTGTTGTCGCCAAATTCATAGTAAGTCACGCCGCGCAGCGCATCGGGCAGGTATTGCTGGTCCACCCAGTGGTGGGGGTAGTCATGGGCATACAGGTAATGCTGCCCGCGCACCGCCGCGTCGGCGCCGTCAAAGTGTTTGTTCTGCAAATTGCGCGGCACCGGGCCGGCCCGGCCCGCCTGCACATCAGCCAAAGCGGCCAGGTAGGCGTTGTGGGCGGAGTTTGATTTCGGCGCGGTGGCCACCAGCACAACGGCGTCGGCCAGGGCCAGCCGGGCTTCGGGCAGGCCGAGCATATTTGCCGCGTCCACCGCGGCCTTTACAATCGGGATAATCTGCGGCCAGGCCAGACCGACATCCTCACAGGCTGTCACCATAAGCCGCCGGCAGGCCGAGGGCAGGTCCCCGGCTTCGAGCAGCCGCGCCAGGTAATGCAGCGCGGCATCCGGGTCAGACCCGCGCATTGATTTCTGATAGGCCGAGACAATATCGTAGTGATCGTCGCCCTGTTTGTCATAGCGCATCGCGGTACGGCGGGCCACCTGCTGTGCCATTGCAAGCGTGACGGTGCGCACGCCGTCTTCTACCGGGGCTGCCGTGACGGCAAACTCAAGGTTGCCAAGCGCCTTGCGCATATCCCCGCCGGCGCTTTCGGCCAGGTAGCCCACAGCATCCGGCGCCACGGCCACAGGCTCGCCCTCCTCCCGGGTCAGGCGCTGCACAGCGCGGCGCAGACCGGCGGCAATGTCGTCCGGCGTCAGGGATTTGAACTCAAACACCGTGCAGCGGGAAAGCAGAGCGTTATAAATGTAAAAGTACGGGTTTTCGGTGGTTGAGGCAATCAGGGTCACGGTACCCTGTTCCAGGCAGTCGAGCAGGCTTTGCTGCTGGCGTTTGTTGAAATACTGAATTTCGTCCAGGTACAGCAGGATTCCCTGCCCCGCCACGATCGTTTCGGTTTCGGCCAGGACGGCCTTGATGTCGGCGGTTGAGGCTGTCGTACCGTTGAGCCGGTGCAGCCGCATGCCGCTTTGTTCGGCAATGATGTTGGCAACCGTCGTTTTGCCAACGCCGGAAGGGCCGTAAAAAATCATGTTGGGCAAACGGCCGGTGCGGGCGGCGGTTTCCACCGTGCGGCGGAACACCTGCCCCGGGGCCAGCAGGTGGCGCTGGCCGCAGACATCGTCAAGGCTGCGCGGCCGCAGCCGCTGGGCTAAAGGTGGCATGGTTCGGGTCCTTTCTGTGGGTTTGTGCGGTTGGGTGCGGATTCTCTCTTGCATTATAGACCGTGGTCGTGATAGAATCAAGATACTGTAGAATAGCCCCGAACGAAAGAGGTTTGTATGGCGAAAACGGAAGAAAATCTGGAACCTTTAAAGGCGCTGGCCGCGGCCTGCATTGCGCGGCTGAAACAGGAATACCCGCTTGCCCACTGCACGCTGGATTACAGCCAGGCCTGGCAGCTGCTGGTGGAAGTGCGGCTGGCCGCCCAGTGCACCGACGAACGGGTGAACGTTGTGGTGCAGGACCTGTTCGCCAAATACCCCGGCGTGCAGGCCCTGGCCGAAGCCGACCCGGCCGACATTGAGGCGATTGTGCGCCCCTGCGGGCTGGGCCGCAGCAAGGCGCGGGATATTTCGGCCTGTATGCGCAAGCTGCGGGACGAGTACGGCGGCCAGGTGCCGGATGACTTTGACGCTTTGCTCACCCTGCCCGGCGTGGGGCGCAAAAGCGCCAACCTGATTATGGGGGATGTGTTCGGCAAACCGGCGATTGTGACCGATACGCACTGCATCCGGCTGTGCGGGCGCATCGGCCTGGTGCCCGAAGGCCTCAAGGACCCCAAGCGGGTTGAAATGGCGCTTTGGAAGATTATCCCGCCCGAAGAAGGCAGCGATTTCTGCCACCGGCTTGTGCACCATGGCCGCGCTGTCTGCACCGCCCGCACCCAACCGCACTGCGAAGCCTGCTGCCTGGCCGAACTGTGCCGCTATGCCCGGCAGAACCAGGCCGGGCCTTCGGCATGAGCCGCACCTCCCAGCGCGCCGCCCGGCCGGGTGGCGCGCTGATCTCAGCCCAGGTGGTGCAGACGCTGCTGGCCGAACTGCGCACCGGCCGTTACGCCAGCGCAGCCCGGCTGCCGCCCGCGCTCACGCTGGCCCGCACGCGGGGGGTCAGCCGCAGCGTCGGGCGGGACGCCCTGGGCGAGCTGGAACGCGCAGGTTATGTGGAACGGGTGCGCGGCATTGGCACGCTGGTCAACCGCGGCGCGCTGGCCGTACGCCGCCGGCTGGACCGCAAGCTGGAATTTACCCAGATGATCCTGGCGGCCGGCCGCACCCCCCACACCGACCACCTTGTCGTGACCCGGCAGCAGCCGGACGATGCCACCGCCGCCGCGCTCGGCCTCTGCGCCGCTCAGACCGTGCTGGTGGTGGGCAAGCGGCTGCTGGCGGACGACCGGCCGGTGCTGTATTGCACCGATTTCATTCCGCTCGCCCTGTTTCCCGGCGAACGGGTGGACGGAATTGATTTTACCCGGCCGATCTTCTCCATCCTGCAGGAACACTGCGGCATTGAGACGACCACCGCCGTAACCCGGCTGCACGCGGTGCGCGGCGACGCAGCGGCCCGCAGGCTGTTGGGCTGCGGGCCGGAAAGCGCCCTGCTGGAACTGGAGGAAACCTGTTATTCCCACCTGTGCCGGCCGGTGCTGCGCAGCCGGACGCTGTACACCGATTATCTGGACCTGGCGTTTGTGCGCCGGCTGTCCGGCTAAGCGCCGGCGATGATTTTCCGTTTTTCCGAACACATTTTGGTATAAGGAGGATTCCCATGCGACATCTGATCGACCCGCTGGACTTCACGCGGGAGGAAACGCTGCGGCTGCTCGACCTGGCCGACCGCATTCATGACGACCCGGCCGCCTACCAGGAGGTTGCCGCCCGCAAGCGGCTGGCTTCGCTGTTCTATGAACCTTCCACCCGCACCCGCCTTTCGTTCGAATCGGCGATGCTCAATCTGGGCGGGCAGGTGATCGGCTTCCCCGACGGCGGGGTTTCCAGCGCATCGAAAGGCGAAACGGTGGCCGATACCATCCGCATTGTAAGCTGCTACGCCAACATAGCAGCCATGCGCCACCCCAAGGAGGGCGCGCCGCTGCGGGCCGCGCGGTATTCGCGCATTCCGGTTATCAACGCCGGTGACGGCGGCCACAGCCACCCCACCCAGACCCTTTTGGACATGATGACGATCCGCCGCCGCAAGGGCAGGCTGGACGGTCTGACCATCGGCTTCTGCGGCGACCTCAAATTCGGCCGCACCGTCCATTCGCTGATCAAGAGCCTGGCCCGCTGGGACCATATGCGGTTTGTGCTCATCAGCCCCGAAGAGCTGCGCCTGCCCGATTACATCATCAGCGAAGTGCTCGACGCGCGCGGCATCCCCTATGTCGAAACCCGCGACCTTGAAAAATCGCTGCCTGCGCTTGATATCCTGTACATGACCCGGGTCCAGCGCGAACGCTTTTTCAATGAGGAGGACTACATCCGGCTCAAAAACAGCTATGTGCTGACCCGTGCCAAGCTGGCCGCCGCCCCCGCCGACATGGCGGTGCTGCACCCGCTGCCCCGCGTGAATGAGATCACCCTTGATGTGGACGACGATCCGCGCGCGGCCTATTTTGAACAGGCGCAGAATGGTGTGTACATGCGCATGGCGCTGATTATGACACTGCTGGGTCTCAAAGACCCCAAAACCGGGGAGGTGGCGTTCGAATGCTGAACGTAGATGAAATTTTGAACGGCGTGGTCATCGACCACATCACAGCCGGCACCGGCCTGGCGCTGTACCACCTGATGGAGCTTGAAAAGCTGCGGGACGCCAGCGTTGCGCTGCTGCAAAATGTCCGCAGCCAGAAAAGCGGCAAAAAAGATATCATCAAGATCGAAGGCGATGTTTCGAGCCTGAACTTTGATGTGCTCGGCTACCTTGACCCGCAGATCACGATCACCTACATTGAAAACGGCCATGTGACCCGCAAGGTCAAGCCTGACCAGCCGCAGCGGCTGGTGAATGTTGTGCGCTGCACCAACCCGCGCTGCATCACCGCGATTGAGGAAGGCTGCGACCATATCTTCGCCCTGACGCCGAGCGGCAAATACCGCTGCATCTACTGCGAACAGGAGTTCACCGCCAACCTGAACGGGGAGAAGGTGCGGCTGGTGAAGAAATAAGTACGCCGAAGGCGTCCCGTGTTTTTGCGGGACGCCTTTTTGCCTGCTTCTCACCCGCAGGTCGCATAATCCGGGTCTGTCAGGATGATGCGGCCGTTTTCATCGACATCGGCGGTGTAAGGCACGCCGGGCTGGGCGGTGCCGGCGGCAATGCGGTCGGCCAGCGCCTGTTCAACCGCACGGCTGACCTTGCGGCGCAGGTCCCGCGCGCCGTAGGCCGGCACTTCCTGCCCGGCCAACGCGGCGGCCGCAGCCGGGGTATGGCGCAGCGTGTATCCCTGGCGGGCCGCGCGCTCGGCCAGTTCGTCAAGCAGCCTGTCGGCGATGGCGGCCAGCTGCGCGGGGCCCAGCGGGTCAAACAGCACGACATCGTCAAGCCGGCCCATCAGCTCGGGGCGGAAGAATTCCCGCGCTTCCTGCAAGGCGGCACGGCCGCGGCGGGCGGCATCCTGCCCTGCCGCGCCGAAGCCGAGCAGCCCGGCCTGCCCGGCCAGGCAGCGCGCGCCGAGGTTTGAGGTCATTAATATGATCGTGTTCGAAAAATCGGCCCGGCGGCCCTGTGCGTCGGTCAGGCGGCCATCCTCCAGGATTTGCAGCAGGATGTTCTGGATGTCGGAATGGGCCTTCTCAATCTCATCAAACAGCACAATGCTGTAAGGCCGGCGGCGCACAGCCTCGGTCAGCTGGCCGCCTTCCTCATGCCCGACATACCCGGGCGGCGAGCCAAGCAGCCGCGCCACCGTGTGTTGTTCCATATATTCCGACATATCAAACCGCAGCAGCGCCTTTTCACTGCCGAACCAGTTTTTGGCCAGCGCTTTTGCCAGCTGGGTTTTGCCCACGCCGGTCGGGCCCAAAAACAGCAGCGCGCCGATCGGCCGGCCGGCCTCCCGCAAGCCGGTGCGGCTTCGCCGGATGGCGGCCGCCACCGCCTGCACGGCCCGCGGCTGGCCAACTACCTCAGCCGCAAGCCTGTCTTCCAGCTGGGCCAGGCGCTCGCGTTCGGCTTCCCCCACCCGCTCCGCCGGGATGCCGCTGGCCTTGCTGACCACCCGGGCCACATCGGCCGGCGTCAGGCCGGGCTGGCCCTGCGCGGCGCCGCGGGCAATGCGGGCCGCCGCAGCCGCTTCGTCCAGCAGGTCGATCGCCTTGTCCGGCAGGAAGCGGCCAGGCAGATACCGCACGCTGAGCGCAACCGCCGCATGGATGCTTTCCGCCGGGATGGCAACATTGTGGTAGCGCTCATACCGGGGCATCAGCCCGCGCAGGATGGATTCCGCATCAGCGGGGGTGGGTTCCTCCACCATCACCTTGCCGAAACGCCGGTCAAGCGCGGCGTCCTTCGCAATCGTCTTGCGGTATTCCTCCGGCGTCGTCGCGCCAATAAGCTGCAGTTCCCCGCGGGCAAGCATCGGCTTCAAAATGCTGGCCGCGTCAATCGCGCCTTCGGCCGCGCCGGCCCCGGCAATCAGATGGATTTCATCAATGAACAGAATCGTCATCCGGTCGCGGTAAAGTTCTTCAAGCAGGCTTTTGAACCGTTCCTCAAAGTCGCCGCGGTATTTGGTGCCGGCCACCATCGCGGCCATATCAAGCGCCAGCACCCGCTTGCCGCGCAGGCTTTCGGTCACCTGGTCTGCCGCAATGCGCTGGGCCAGCGCTTCGGCCAGCGCGCTTTTGCCCACCCCCGGCTCTCCCAGCAGGCAGGGATTGTTTTTCTGCCGGCGGCAGAGGATTTCGATCATCCGGGCAAGTTCCCCGTCCCGGCAAAGCACCGGGTCCAGCCGGCCTTCCTGCGCAAGACGGGTTAGATCGCGGCCGTATTTTTCACTGGGTTTTCCGCCGCGGGCCGTGCTCATCCGCGGGGCGGCGGGCAGTACCAGCTGGCCTGAAAGCTGGCGGCACTCCCGCGCGGCCTGCGGCACCTCCACCCCCAGGCCGGCCAGCCAGACGCTGGCCGTGCAGCCGCAATCCTCCAGCATGGCGCACAGCAGGTGCTCATTGTCGGCGCAGGACCGGCGCGCCGCGTGGGCGCCAAGCACCGCAAACTCCAGCGCTTTGCGGCTTTCGGGGGCCAGGTCCCGCCGGGTCAGCCGCAGCGGCCGGCCGCCCGCGCGCTGGGCCGTACAGGCACACAGCGCGGTTTCGGTTACCTGCTTGCGGCGCAAAAAGTCTGCCGCCGGGCCCTGGGCGGTCTGCAGCATGGCCAGCAACAGGTGGCCGGTATCGGCTTGCGGGCAGCCCTGCTGCCCGGCAAGCGCCAGCGCCCGCCCCACCGTGCGCGCCGCCGGGCGGGAAAGGCCTTTTTGAAAGTAGAACATGGAGCACCTCAACGTATACTAAAAATCCAAAATCAGGAGCGGCGCTCTGCCGCCGCACATCCAGTATAGGCTGCCGGGCGGCAAATAATCATCGAAACCGGGCAAGACGCTGACAAGCAGGCGTTTTCATGGTATAATAGCCGCAACGCGGCTATTATACTGCTTTTGCGCAACGGCTCGCCGTTCTGGCTTCGCCAGCCCGGCAACCGCCTTTGGATGCGCAATTCTACCATTCCGCTTCGCTTCATGGTATAATAGCCGCATACGTTTGTTTACCAACCGAACCATAGAGAGGAAGATGCCCATGCGCAGGCTGCTGCGTTACCTGAAAGGGTATGAGAAGGAAACCGTGCTGGCCCCGCTCTTCAAAATGCTGGAAGCCTGCTTCGAGCTGCTTGTTCCGCTGGTGGTTGCCAACATTGTGGACAGCGGCATCGCGGCCGGAAACATCGGCGCCATTGCCCGTGAAGGGCTTTTGCTTGTACTGCTGGCCGCCGTGGGGCTTGCCTCCAGCGTGACGGCCCAGTACTTTTCAGCCAAGGCCGCGCTGGGGTACGGAACCGCGCTGCGGCGGGATCTGTTCCACCATATCCAGACCCTGGGCTATGCCGAGCTGGACGGCATCGGCACCCCGACGCTGGTCACCCGGATGACCAGCGACGTGAACCAGCTGCAAAACGGCGTGAACATGACGCTGCGGCTGCTGCTGCGCTCCCCTTTCATCGTGATCGGCGCGCTCGTCATGGCGCTGTCCATCAGCCCTGCCATGACGCTGTGGTTTCTTGCTGTGACCGCCGCCATCTCGCTGGTCATCTATCTGATTATGCGGGTGACGGTGCCGCGCTACCACGAAGCGCAAAACACCCTTGACAGGGTCACCCTGCTCACGCGTGAAAACTATGTCGGCGCGCGGGTTGTGCGTGCCTTTTCCCGCCAGGAAGATGAGATTGCCGCCTTCACCGCCACCAATGACAAGCTCAAGGCAATCCAGCAGAAGGCCGGCCGGATTTCAGCGCTGATGAACCCGCTGACCTATCTGCTGGTCAACTTCGGCATACTGGCCGTGCTGCTGCGCGGCGGGCGGCTGGTTGACGCCGGCAGCCTGACGCAGGGGCAGATCATTGCGCTGATCAGCTATATGAACCAGATCCTTGCAAGCCTTTTGCGGCTGGCCGACCTTGTCATCTCGGTCACCCGCGCGGTGGCCAGCGGTATCCGGGTCAACGAGCTTCTCAACACCCAAACCACCATGCCGGACCCGGCCGCCGGTACGCTTTCCCCGGTGGCCGATGCGCCGGCTGTGCGGTTTGCCGGCGTATCCTTCACCTACCCTGCCGCCGCGGCGCCGAGCCTTGAATCCAGCGATTTTGCTGCGCGGTCGGGCCAGACGATCGGCATTATCGGCGGCACCGGCAGCGGCAAGACAACGCTTGTCAACCTGATCGCCCGTTTCTATGATGCGAGCGCCGGCGAAATCGCCCTTTTCGGCCGCGACATCAAGGCCTACGGCTTTGCCCAGCTGCGCGGGCTCGTCGGCGTCGTTCCCCAAAAGGCGATGCTTTTCACCGGCACCATCCGTGACAACATGCGCTGGGCCTGCCCCGATGCCACTGACGAACAGATCTGGCAGGCGCTCGAGATTGCCCAGGCCGCCGATTTTGTGCGCGGCAAGCCGGGCGGGCTGGACGAACCGGTCGAAACCGCCGGGCGCAACTTCTCGGGCGGGCAGCGGCAGCGGCTCTGCATTGCCCGCGCGCTTGTGCCCCAGCCGCCGGTTTTGATTCTGGACGACAGTTCCTCTGCCCTGGACTTTGCGACCGACGCGGCTTTGCGCCGCGCGCTGCGCCGCAATACCGGCGGCATGACCGTCTTTATCGTCTCGCAGCGTGCGGCCGCCGTGCAGCGGGCCGACCGGATTCTTGTTCTTGACGATGGCAGGCTTGTGGGCAGCGGCACCCATGCCGATCTGCTTGCACGCTGCCCGGTCTATAAGGAGATCTGCCTGAGCCAGCTGAGCCGTGAGGAGGTGGACAAAACGCTATGAGCAACAAAAAGCTGCAAGCTTCCCCCGGCACAATCCGCCGCGTATGGGGGCTGATCGCCCCGTACAAACTGCTGGTTGCGCTTTCGCTGGCCCTGGCGGCCGTCACCGTTGTGACCACCCTGTATGCCCCTGTGCTGACCGGTTACGGGGTTGACCTGATTCTGGGCCCCGGCCGGGTGGATTTTCCGGCGCTGGGCCGGATCGCGGTGCAGATCGCCCTGGTTGTCTTGGTCACGGCGGCCAGCCAGTGGCTGATGAATGTCATCAACAACCGCATCACCTTCCAGGTTGTGCGGGACATCCGCGTGCAGGCGTTCCGCCGCCTGGAAGTCCTGCCGCTGCGCTACATCGACGCCCACCGCCCGGGCGAGACGATCAGCCGGCTGACAACCGACGTCGAGCAGTTTTCTGACGGCCTTCTCATGGGCTTTACCCAGCTGTTCACCGGCATATTAACCATCATCGTCACCCTTGTCTTCATGTTTTCGATTGATTGGCGGATCACGCTGGTCGTCGTGGTGCTTACCCCCCTCTCCTTCTTTGTCGCGCGTTTTATCGCCCAGCACACCTACGCGATGTTCCGGGTGCAGAGCGAAACCCGCGCCGAGATGACCTCCCTTGTTGAGGAACTCGTCGGCAATGAGCATCTCGTGCGCGCCTTCGGTTATGAAACCCGCGCCGAAGCCCGGTTTGAAACCGTCAACCAGGATCTGCAGCGCTGCGGCGTGCGGGCCACCTTCTTTTCCTCCCTTGTCAACCCCTGCACCCGGTTTGTCAACGCGCTTGTCTATGCCGCAGTCGGGGTGCTGGGCGCCGTCTTCGCCATCGGCGGGGCGATCACCGCGGGCAGCCTGTCGGCGTTGCTGCAGTATGCCAACCAGTACACCAAACCTTTCAACGATATTTCGAGCGTGATGACCGAACTGCAAAATGCGCTGGCCTGCGCCCAGCGGGTGTTTGATCTGATTGACGAGGAACCGATCACGCCGGATAAGCCCGACGCCGCCGTGCTGCACCAGGGCGCCGGTCGGGTTGCCTTTGAGCATGTCAAGTTCCGCTACGACCCCGCCGTGCCGCTGATTGAAGACATGAACCTGCGGGTCTGGCCGGGGCAGCGGATCGCGCTGGTCGGCCCGACCGGCTGCGGCAAGACGACGATGGTCAACCTGCTGATGCGGTTTTATGACATCAACAGCGGTTCGCTCAAGGTGGACGACACCCCGATTGACGAGGTCACCCGCGATTCACTGCGCGCAAACCTTGGCATGGTTTTGCAGGAAACCTGGCTCAAATGCGGCACGGTGGCCGAAAACATAGCCTACGGCAAACCGGATGCCACCCGCGCCGAGATCGAAGCCGCGGCCAAAAAGGCCCGCGCGCACAGCTTTATCACCCGGCTTCCGCTCGGCTATGATACCGAACTGGATGAGGACGGCGGCAATTTGAGCGCCGGCCAGCGGCAGCTGCTCTGCATTGCGCGGGTCATGCTGCGGCGGCCGCCGATTTTGATTCTGGATGAAGCGACCTCCTCCATTGATACCCGTACCGAAGTGCTGGTACAGGCCGCATTCGAGGAGCTTATGCGCGGGCGGACAAGCTTCATTGTCGCCCACCGGCTTTCCACCATCAAAAACGCCGACCGCATCCTTGTCATGAAGAGCGGCAGCATCATTGAAAGCGGCACCCACGACGAACTGCTTGCCAAGGGCGGCTTCTATGCCGAACTGTACCAGAGCCAGTTCGCACAGGTCTGATTTTTGAGAGTTCAGGGTTTAGGTAAGAGTTTGGATTTGGTGGATCGCGCACTTGCAGCACGCTCAAAGAATCGTTTTCAAAACGCGCCGCAAGGCGCACCACAGCTAAACTCTCCACTCTAAACTCTAAAATAGAGAAAGGGG
>ERZ1090861.1737-NODE-1737-length-10585-cov-5.366857_pt1 | contig 10585 bp, 10 predicted proteins | sample MGYA00478482_ERZ1090861 | MGnify/ENA primary metagenome ERZ1090861 (study PRJEB33644, sample SAMEA5815744) | chicken gut metagenome | biome: Chicken; feature: Gastrointestinal Tract; material: Caecum | place: Ireland | collected 2019-01-01 | study: A study of... | reverse complement strand
CTCGTGGGCTCGGAGATGTGTATAAGAGACAGCAGTATACCGGATCAGGGCATATTTGTCAAGCATTTTTTTGAAAATGTGGCCGCAGCTTCGCCTTTTTTGCAGCCTGGCGAAAAAAGCAGCCCTTGAATGAAACGCCCGGCCGCGTGTGAAGATATTCAGCAATTTGCTGATTTTCCACCGCAGCCGGGGGGTTGACAAATTGGTTTTCAGGGTTTCTCTCGTCATTTTGCCCAGAGATTGGTCGGATAGTTTGTACAGCCTGGCCCTTGACTTTTCAGTTTTACCCCAGTGTCAGCACAAGAACCTCCAGCGCCGCAACCAGCGCCGCCGTGAGCGCCGGCACCCCTGCGGCCGCCCATTCGCCTGCATATTGTCGCACAGCCCTTCCCCTCCTCCCGAAGCAGTCTGGTTCCAGTATAGCGAAAAAAGCAAATCACTGCAAGATGTTGCAGGTATAATTTTACATCTATGATTCTGCCTCCCACTGTGCAACACTTAAATAAACGAAACAAAAAGGATGAAAGGCACGCGAACCGCCTTTTTATCCCTTTTCCTTTATTGTTTTCTCCGTCAATCCCGTCCAGCGAGGTAACGCAATGGAAGACTATGGCCGCATCATCATCCATCTCGAAGAGCTGATCCAGGCATCCGGCCTGAGCAAGAACAAGGTCAGCCAGCGGGCCGAGATGCAGCGTACCCAGCTTAACAACTACTGCAAAAACGAGGTTGCACGGGTGGACCTGGCCGTGCTGGCCCGGCTGTGCCATGTGCTCGGCGTCGGCATTGACGAACTGCTTGAATATCGCCCGCCCGAAGACGAATCGGCAGACGCCCCAAATACCCACACATAGCCTTATGGGCAAAAGTCTTTTTTGAGATCGTAGCGGCGGTTTGTGCGCCACAAAGCGGGAGAAACCCAACACCAAAAAACAAAACATCCGCGCGCAGCGCCCGGCCGGCGTTTGCGTGCGGATGTTTTGTTGCTTATTGACGCGGCTTCAGCGTACAGCGTTCGGCTTTTCCATCACAAAGTTCTGCATCGTGACGCCGTGGCGCTCGACAGTCTGGGCATACAGTACCCGGTAGCCGCGGTGTTCAAAAAACGGGCGCGCCGTGATGGAGGCATGGGTGGTCAGCCGGTCTGCGCCGCAGCCGGCTTCGAGCTCGTCGCAGAGGGCCGTGGCAATCCCCTGCCGCTGGCAGTCCTTGTGGACATAGAGCCGGTCGAGGTAACCGTCCTGCGCGAGATCAGCAAAACCGACGATCTCGCCGTCCCGCACTGCCACGAGGGTGCGGTGGGCGCGGAAAGAAGCGTCCCAGGCCGCAAGGTCCGGGCGGCCATCGGCCCAGGCGTCGCGCTGGGCCGGAGTGTAATCGCCGGGCTCATACGCACGGAGGGTGAAGGGTTGGGCGGGGGTTGCGGTGGACATAGAAACCTCTTTCTGTTCTAGTGTTGAGAGTGAAGAGTTTAGATAAGGTGGATCGCGCTGCGCGTACAAAAAACAAGCCGTCAAGCTACCGGCATTTTTTCAAAACCGCGCCGCAGGCGCATCAAATCTTAATTCTCAACTCTAAACACTTTATCAGTCCAGGAAGTCCCGCAGCTTCTTGCTGCGGCTGGGGTGGCGGAGTTTGCGCAGAGCTTTGGCTTCGATCTGGCGGATGCGTTCACGGGTGACGTTGAACTCCTTGCCAACCTCTTCAAGGGTACGCGGGCGTCCGTCTTCAAGGCCAAAGCGCAGCCGCAGGACCTTTTCCTCCCTCGGGGTCAGGGTTTTGAGCACATCAGCCAGCTGCTCTTTCAGCAGGGTCTGGCTGGCAGCCTCTGCCGGCACCGGGGCTTCGTCGTCAGGGATAAAGTCGCCGAGATGGCTGTCCTCCTCCTCGCCGATCGGGGTTTCCAGGCTGACGGGTTCCTGCGCAACCCGCATGATCTCCCGCACCTTATCGACCGGCATATCCAGGCGTTCGGCAATCTCCTCGGCGCCGGGCTCATGGCCGTTTTCATGCAGAAGCTGGCTCGAGACTTTCTTGACCTTGTTGATCGTTTCCACCATATGCACCGGAATACGGATCGTGCGGGCCTGATCGGCGATGGCGCGGGTGATGGCCTGGCGAATCCACCAGGTGGCGTAGGTCGAAAACTTGAAACCTTTGGTGTGGTCAAATTTTTCGACCGCTTTAATCAGGCCAAGATTTCCCTCCTGAATCAGGTCAAGGAACTGCATGCCGCGGCCGACATACCGTTTTGCAATCGAGACAACAAGGCGAAGGTTTGCTTCGCTCAAACGCTGCTTGGCGCGCTCTCCTTCCGGCCCGCCATTCTGGATGGCCAGGGCGAGCTGAACCTCCTCATCCGGCGAGAGCAGCGGCACCCGGCCGATCTCCTTGAGGTAAACCTTGACCGGGTCGTCGATTGTGACGCCCTCACTGGAGAGCGCATCTTCAAAATCATCGACGTTGTCCTCCGTCAGTACAACGTCGGGCACATCCACAGCGGGGTCGTCGTCCACAACTTCAATGCCGTGGCTTTCAATCTCCTCGTACAGCTTTTCCATCGCTTCCACATCGAGATTGCGGCCGCTTTCCTCCATTGCGTCGCTGATTTCCGTGTTGCTCAGCTTGCCGGCGCGGCGGCCCTGTTCGATCAGGCTGCGGATGGGATCTTTTTTCTCTGCCATAAGTACTCTCCTTTGGGGCGTTGGCCCGTATTTCGTCTATGTCTTGCTGCGGGGTGCGCCCGGCCAAAACCGGTTGTTTGGGCACACCCCCGGGTTGGCGGTTCAATGCCCGGGCGGGGCGTCGGCATGTTTTTCACGCCGGATATTGGCAAACAGCTGGCGGAAGCCGTCGTCATCGGTTTGGGCTGCGCGGCTGCTCATCGGGGTGGCACGGCGCAGCCGTTCGAGATACATATCAACATCCTGGCGCTGCAGGCGCTGGTCGGCATTTTCGGCCTGCACCTGCATGGTCAGGTTGTATGCCTTTTCATCCTGCAGCGCGCTTTGCAGCGAAGTGGCGTTGACCGGCTGGCCGGCATCGGCCAGATCATACACCGCTTTGATAGCCAGGCGGATTTCATCCTCCGGCACGGTGTCAAGGTCAAGCCGTTCGCGCACATAGCCGACGGTTTCGGGGTCCTGCAGCAGGGCGGCCACCAGCTGGCGGGCCGCCTTGGCCGGCCCCATTGCGTTCTGGCCGCCACGCTCATATGGCACCCGGATGCCGGCGGCGTTTCCGTGCTCGTTCATCTGGCGCTGTTCGGCGCGGCGGGCGCGGCGGGCCGCCCCATGCAGCGCACTTTCCAGCTGGGCGGTCACCGCCTGCTTGGCAACGCCGGTTTCGCCTGCGATTCGCCCGGCGTAGACATCCCGCGCCGTGGGGCTGACTGCACCGGCAGCCAGAATATCGATTGCCTCCCGGATATACTCAAGCCGGCCGTCGTCTGTCCGCAGGTCGTATTTTTTCTTTGCTTTGCCCAGCTCAAACTCGGTTGGGTTGGCGGTACCGTTGAGCAGCATCTCAAACCGTTCCCTGCCATAGCGGCGGATGAATTCGTCGGGGTCTTTGGCGCCGGGGATGCTGAGCACCGAGACCTTGACCGGGCTGTTTTCAAACAGATGCAAACTTCGCTCGGTCGCCTTCTGGCCTGCCTCGTCCGAGTCGTAACAGAGGACGGCTTCGTCTGCGTATTCGCTCATGAGCTTGACCTGTTCCTGGGTCAGCGCCGTGCCGCAGGCGCAGACCGCGGTATCGAACCCGGCTTCGTGCATGCTGATAACGTCCATGTAGCCTTCGCAGAGGATGAAGCGGCGGGAGGCCGACTTCTTGGCGACGTTGAGGGCAAACAGCGTGCGGGACTTTTTATAGATCATGGTTTCGGGGGAGTTGATGTACTTGGGCTTGGAATCGTCCAGCACACGGCCGCCGAACGCGATGATGTTGCCCCGCACATCGATGATCGGCACCATGACGCGGTGGCGGAAAATATCAAAGAGATTGCCTTTCTGGCTGCGCTTGACAAGACCGGAATGTTCGAGCTCATCTTCCGCAAAACCGCGGTGACGCAGGTAATGCAGCAGCCCGCCAAAATCCTCCGGCGCATAGCCGAGGCCGAAACGGCGGATCGCCGCATCCGAAAGCCCCCGCTTTTCTTTCCAGTAGCGGCGGGCGGCGGCGGCCTCGGGTGTGTGGGCGTTGAGCTGCTCATAAAAATAGCGGGCCGCACAGCGGTTGATCTCTAGCAGGCGGCCGCGGGCACGGCCCTCTTTGTCGTCTTCCTCCGGCATTGGCATGCCGGCGCGGGAGGCCAGTTCCTTAACCGCCTCGACATAACTGAGGTTGTTGATCTTGCGCACGAAGGTGATCGGATCACCGCCTACGCCGCAGCCGAAGCAATAGAAGCTTTGGTTTTCCGGGTAGACGGTGAAAGAGGGGGATTTTTCGTTGTGAAACGGGCAAAGCCCAACCATTGTGCGGCCGCGGCGGCGCAGCTGGACGTACCGGCCGACAAGCTCGGTGATGTCGTTGCGGCGCACAACCTCCTGGATGTATTCCTGCGGGATCATGGTTTCCTCCCTCCTTTCTCAACGGTATTGCACAGTCAAATCATTCGCGCTGCTTCAGCCGTCGGGCACTTCTGTCAGTTTTTTACAAAACGTGCCACTTCTGCGGCACAAAGAGTTCCTCAAACAGCCGGACGGCGAACTGGTCGCTCATGCCCGAGATGTAATCGGCAACGGCGCGGTCGATCCCCTCGTTAAAGGCAATCTGCATGTAAAAGGTCGGCATCAGCGAAGGGTTCGCGCTCAGCCGCTCGTACAGTTCACCGACGAGCTTGTCCACCTTGCCTTCCTCCCGCTTGGCCTCCTTATCGACATAGACGGTCGAATACATAAAGTCCTTGAGCAGCAGGTAGGCATCTTCGACCTCAGAGGAAAAGCCCATGCGGTCCCCGGGGGTATTCGCAACAAGATCGGTGATCATCGTTGTGATCCGCTCGCTCTTGGTTCTCCCCAGCACCCGCACTGCGTCGGCAGGGATCGCTTCGGGGCTTAACACCCCGGCCGTGCTCGCGGCTTCTATATCGTGGTTCAAAAAAGCGATGTGGTCGGCGTAGCGCACCGCGCAGCCTTCCAGCGTGCGGGCCCAGGCGCCGGTTGTGTGGGTGATAATGCCGTTGCGCACCTCCCACGAAAGGTTCAGCCCGCGGCCGTCCTTTTCGAGCGAATCGACAACCCGCAAACTCTGCCGGTAGTGGGTGAAGCCGCCGGGGCAGAGCTTGTTGAGCGCGCGCTCCCCCGCATGGCCGAAGGGGGTATGGCCGAGGTCATGCCCCAGGGCGATGGCTTCGGTCAAGTCTTCGTTCAGGCGCAGCGCGCGGGCGATGGTGCGGGCGATCTGGCTGACTTCCAGCGTGTGGGTCAGCCGGGTGCGGTAATGGTCGCCTTCAGGCGAAAGAAAGACCTGCGTTTTCTGCTTGAGCCGTCGGAACGCCTTGCAGTGCAGAATCCGATCACGGTCGCGCTGGTAGCACGGGCGCAGCGGGTCTTCCGGCTCCGGTCGGCGGCGGCCGCGGCTGCGTTCGCTCAAAGCGGCGTAGCGGCTCAAGGTCAGCCGTTCGATGGTCTGGGTCTGTTCACGGACAGTCATGGTCAGCCCCCTTTTCAAATCGGCGCGGGGCGGCGCTGCGCGAAACCGCGCAAACGGCGCAAAGCCCCTGGAACTTCCCTTCTATAAATTAAATACGCCAAAATTCCGAAAAACACTGCCGCAAACCCGCAAAAAATTTGTGAAATTTCTGCGTAGGGCGACGGTCGGGGTAATTTTCCTTAAAACGGCGCGTGATGCGCCGGGCCTACCTGCACAGCGGCCGCGCCGCGGGTCAGCTCACCCAAAGCGGCCAGCAGCGGGGGTTCGTCGCCGGCCGGCATTGTCCAGCGCAGCGTGACGGCGTCGGCAAATTCAGGGTCGGCCAGTCGGGCGCCGGCGCGCTCGATGCACTGGCGGGCCGGCTCAAACTGCGGGTAAGACACCGTGACGGCGCAGTCGATTACCTCCCGCATCGTGACGATCTCGGCCGCGTTCAGCGCGCCCGAGGCCGCCGCCGTGTAGGCCCGCACCAGCCCGCCGGTGCCGAGCAGAATCCCGCCGAAGTACCGCGTGACAACCACAATCACATCCGAAAGCCCGGCATGGCTGATCGCTTCAAGCACCGGGGTGCCGGCGGTTTTGGCGGGTTCGCCGTCGTCAGAATAGCGGGCGCGGCCGTTTGCCAGCACATAGGCATAGACATTGTGGCGGGCTGTGCGGTTGGCGGCGCGGACTTTTTCGAGGAAAGCGAGGGCTTCCTCCTCCCCTTCCACATGTGCCGCCGCGCCGATAAACCGGCTGCGCTTTTCTTCATAGGTAAAACTGGCTGCGCCCCGGATGGTACGGTAATCGGCCAAAGCGGTCTTTCCTCCCAGCAAATACAAAATCTCAAATTCTAAAAAACGTCGCCGTCGGCGGACATGCGCCGACGACGGCGACACCTCTACAGAAAAGTAAAGCAAAATTGTGTGCGAGGAGCGTATGCGACGAGTGCGCGGTTTTGTTTTACTTTTCGCCCGAAGGGGTTTTCAAAAGGGGAAATAGACGCGTTAGGCGCAGCCGTGCGCGGCTGTTGCCCCTTTTGCGGCAAATACAGCGATACCGCAGACGGGCCTGCCGCCTGCGGTATCGCATTTCTGCTTCTTACTTGCCAGCCTTCGCGTTGGCGTAACGGCGCTTGAAGCGCTCGACACGGCCGCCGGTGTCCACCAGCTTCTGCTTGCCGGTGTAGAACGGGTGGCACTTGCTGCAAACTTCGACACGGATCTCCGGCTTGGTAGCGCGGGTCTGGATGACGTTGCCGCAGGCGCAGGTGATCGTGCAGTCCACATACTTCGGATGGATGCCCTGTTTCATTGCGTTTCACCTCTTTCATGATTATGACTTGGGGAGCCATACTTGATATATGTGCTCATCACAATCTTGACTTTTCGGCTACCAGCATACGCCATCCTGTGCGAACGGAGCAGCCTTACAAACGATTGCCGTAGTATTATACCAGACCCCCGCCCCGCTGTCAAGCATTTTCATCGCTGTAAGGCCCGTTGGCGGCAAAGCTCTCCCGCAGGGCCCGCACAAAGGCGCGCAGCGGCGCATCTCCCTGCAAACTGCGGTAGTACACCCCGAAAGAAATCGCCTGCGCGCCGGCCAGCGGCAGCGTGCGCACGCCGGGCGTGGGTTCAGCCAGCCCGCGCGGCAGCATCGCCGCGCCGTACCCGGCCTGCACAAGCACGAGCATCGCCGCGATGGATTCCACAAAGTTCAAATCGGCCGGGCTGCGCTCCCCCACAAGGTTCCCCTGCAAGGCGGCCAGGCCGGGCATGACCCGCTCCGGCGTAAAGAGCACAAGCGGCAAGCCCGCGAGGTAGTCCGGCGTTACCTCGGTCAGGTTTTGCGGCAGCGCACCCTCGGGGAAAAGACAGTCGATCGGCAGGCGGGCCAGCTCGCGGTAGACGCCGCGCGGGCGCGGGCCCTGCCGCACCGTGACGACGGCGTCAAGGTCGCCTTCCTCCAGCTGGCGGAAGATATGCCGGAACGGGATGATCCGCAGATGCGGGTGGAAGGTGGGCTCAGCCTGCCGGGCCGCCCGCAGCGCCGGCGCCAACAGCCGCAGTTCGGCCGCGCTCGCGCAGCCGATTGTGACGATCCGCACCGCATCGGGTTCCGGCGCGGCAAACCGGCGCACGGCCCGCTCGGATAAAGCGACGATCTGCTGCGCATCGCTCAAAAACGCCGCGCCGGCCTGGGTCAGCTTGACCGAGCGGGTGGTGCGGTGGAACAGCGGCACACCGAGTTCTTTTTCCAGCGAGCGAATCTGCTGGGTAACGGCCGGCTGGGTGACATGCAGGATTTCGGCCGCGCGGGCAAAGTTCAGCGTTTCGGCCACCTGCAAAAAGCAGGAAAGCTGGAAGGTATTCACGGCGCCCCTCCCCCCGCCGCCGGGCAACGCGCAACGGCTGCCGGCGGCAGATTGATAAGATTCTTTTATCAATAATAGCATTTTCTAAATTCACTTTCAAGAGAAAGCTGGTATACTTAGTTTGCAGCCGAACAGTTCGATTCCGAACAATTCGCAACCACATCCATTTCCTACTGAAACAAATAAGGAGGTTTCGTTTTATGACAAGACAACACACCGCCCCCGCCGGGCCGGAAAGGGGGCTGCTGCGATGATCTCCCTGCTTGCTTCACAGATTCGCCAATACAAAAGAGACACGCTTCTTGCACCGCTGTGTACCGCGCTCGAGGTACTGATGGAACTGCTGATCCCCTTCATCACGGCCGCCATCATCGACGAAGGGATCGAGGCCGGCAATCTGCCGCAGGTTCTGCGCTACGGGGCCATCATGCTGCTGTTCGCCTTTTGCAGCCTGGGCTGCGGGGTGTTGGCCGGGCGGTTTTCGGCCCGGGCGGCGGCGGGCTTTGCCTGCAATTTGCGGGACGCGGTTTTCTGCAAGGTGCAGAGCTTCTCGTTTTCCAACATTGACAAGTTCAGCACGGCCGGCCTCGTCACCCGGATGACGACCGATGTAACCAATCTGCAGAACGCCTTTATGATGCTGATCCGGGTGGCGGTGCGCGCGCCGCTGATGCTGGTCTGCTCGATGGTCATGTGCCTGTTCATCAGCGTGCGGCTGAGCGTGATTTTCCTTGTCGCGCTGGTTCTGCTGGGTTGCGCCCTGGCGCTGATTATGTGCCGCACCACCCGTATTTTTGACAGAGTATTCCGCAAATATGATGATCTTAACGCCAGCGTACAGGAAAATGTCAGCGCGATCCGGGTTGTGAAAGCCTTTGTGCGGGAAGCCTACGAAAATGAAAAGTTCAAAAAGGCAGCCGACAACCTCTACCGCCTGTTTGTCAAGGCCGAAGGGCTGCTGGCCTGGAACAACCCGGTCATGATGTTTGTGGTATACGGCAGTATACAAATGACGTGGACACGCTGCGCCAGCTCTTCAGCCAGAGCGTGCCGCAGCTGCTGAATTCGGCCATCACGCTGGCGACGACGCTGGTCAGTATGTTTGTGCTGGATGTGCCGCTGAGCCTGATTACGGTCGTAATGATCGGGGTGATGGTGGCGGCCTCGCTGCAGATCGCCGCGCGGTCGGGGCGGTATTTTGCCCGGCAGCAGGCCGACCTTGGCGCGGTGAACGGTTACATTGAAGAGATGATGGACGGGCAGAAGGTCGTCAAGGTGTTCTGCCACGAGGATAAGGCGATCGAGCAGTTCCGCGCGCTGAACAACCGGCTGCGCGAAAGCGCCGACAAAGCCAACACCTTTGCGAACATCGCGATGCCGGTCAACGGCAACCTTGGCAATATCAGCTATGTGCTCTGCGCGACGGTGGGCGCGGTGCTCGCACTCGGCGGGTACGGCGGGCTTACCGTCGGCACGCTGGTCTCGTTTTTGACGCTGAACAAAAACGCAACCCAGCCGGTCAGCCAGATCAGCCAGCAGACCAACAGCATTGTGATGGCGATGGCCGGCGCGGCCCGCATCTTTGCGATGCTGGATGAACAGCCCGAAACCGATGAAGGGTACGTCACGCTGGTCAATGCACGCGAGAAGGCCGACGGCAGCCTGGAAGAATATTCGGAGCGCACCGGGCTCTGGGCCTGGAAGCACCCCCACCACGACGGCACAACCACCTATACCCGGCTGTGCGGGGACATCACCTTCCACGATGTCGATTTCGGCTATACCGAGGAAAAGCTTGTGCTGCACAACATCGACCTTTATGCGACGCCGGGGCAGAAGATCGCCTTTGTCGGCTCCACCGGTGCAGGCAAAACGACGATCACCAACCTGATTAACCGTTTTTACGATATTGCCGACGGCAAAATCCGCTATGACGGCATCAACATCAACAAGATCAAAAAGGCCGATCTGCGGCGCAGCCTTGGCATTGTGCTGCAGGACATCCACCTGTTCACCGGCACCGTGCTTGAAAACATCCGATACGGGCGGCTCGACGCGAGCGACGAGGAGTGCATCGCCGCCGCCAAGCTCGCCAACGCCGACGGTTTCATCCGCCGCCTGCCTGACGGCTACCATACGATGCTGACCGGCGACGGTGCCAACTTGAGCCAGGGCCAGCGGCAGCTGCTGGCCATCGCCCGCGCAGCGGTGGCCGACCCGCCGGTGCTGATTCTGGATGAAGCGACAAGCTCGATCGACACCCGCACCGAACAGCTGGTGCAGCGGGGTATGGACGCGCTGATGACCGGCCGGACAAGCTTTGTCATCGCCCACCGGCTCTCCACCGTCAAAAACGCAGACTGCATCCTCGTGCTCGAACAGGGCCGCGTGATCGAGCGCGGCAGCCATGACCAGCTGCTGGAAAAGAAAGGCCGGTATTATCAGCTGTACACGGGGAATGCGATTGGGGCGTAGACGTCAAAGTGTTCAGAGTTAAGCGTGTAGAGTGTAGAGTGTAGATAACGTAGATCGCCGGCTCAGCCAACAAAAAAATGCAGGAAACAATCGCCC
>ERZ1090861.1734-NODE-1734-length-10592-cov-14.232609_pt1 | contig 10592 bp, 8 predicted proteins | sample MGYA00478482_ERZ1090861 | MGnify/ENA primary metagenome ERZ1090861 (study PRJEB33644, sample SAMEA5815744) | chicken gut metagenome | biome: Chicken; feature: Gastrointestinal Tract; material: Caecum | place: Ireland | collected 2019-01-01 | study: A study of... | reverse complement strand
CTGCCTTCCAGACTGATGGCATAGTCGATGCCTCTTCCGATAAAGAAAATATCTTTTGCATTGGCATATTTGCTGGCAAACCACTGGATTCTTTCCTTATCGTCCAGAGTTTTCTGGATCTTATCCGGAAGAGTTTCCATCTCCTCCAGCAAAGCCGTATACCTGTTTTCATCAATAAGGCCTTTTACTTTTGCAGCCTGGACAGCCAGAAGATATACGGCAATCAGCTGGGTGCTGTAAGCCTTTGTAGTGGCCACAGAGATTTCCGGTCCGGCGTAAGTATACAGGATATAGTCGCTTTCTCTGGCAATGCTGGATCCTACTACATTCACGATTCCCAGCACCGGCGCGCCTTTTTCCTTGGCCAGACGTAGGGCTGCCAGACTGTCTGCCGTCTCTCCGGACTGAGAAACCACGATCACCAGAGAATTTTTTACCAGAATCGGATTTCTGTAGCGGAACTCAGAAGCCAGATCCACCTCTACCGGAATATTGGCCAGGCCTTCCATCACATATTTTCCTACCATTCCCACATGATAGGCAGAGCCGCAGGCTACGATATAGATCCGCTCTATACCTGCCAGAGTCTCATCCTCCAGCCCCACCTGGGAAAAATCAATGCTTCCCTCTTTTACATAAGCGCCGATAGTATCCTTAACCGCTTTTGGCTGTTCATGGATCTCTTTCAGCATGAAATGCTCATATCCGCCTTTTTCCGCAGATTCTGCATCCCATTTAATGGAAACCAGATCCTTCTGGATCTCTTCCCTGTCGATATTATAGAAATGGATCTCCGTTGCTGACAGTTCAGCGATCTCCATATTTCCGATATAATATACATTTCTGGTCCTATCCAGGATAGCCGGCACATCAGAAGCGATCAACGCGCCTGTATCGCTTTTTCCTACGATCAGCGGGCTGTCCTTGCGGGCTGCAAAAATCTTTCCCGGATAGTCCTGGAACATCACACCGAAAGCGTAAGATCCCCGGATACGAAGCATAGCTCTGGACATAGCCTCCAGAGGAGTTCCGGTCTTTTTATAATAATAATCTACCAGCTTAACAGCAATTTCTGTGTCTGTCTGAGAATAAAAACTATAGCCGGATTTCAGCAGTTTTTCCTTCAGTTCCTGATAATTTTCAATGATTCCATTGTGTACCAGGATCACAGAACGGTCGTCAGAACAATGAGGATGGGCATTTTTCTCGGAAGGTTCCCCATGGGTTGCCCACCGGGTATGTCCGATACCGCAGGTTCCCGGCACTGCCATTCCTCCGTCTGTTTTCTCTACCAGGATTTTCAGACGTCCCTTGGCTTTTACGATCTCTGTCTTACCGGTCCCGTCATTTCTCACTGCGATTCCCGCAGAATCATATCCTCTGTACTCCAGCTTAGACAGCCCGCCAAGCAAAATCGGAGCCGCCTGCTCTTCACCTACATATCCTACAATTCCACACATAACATTCTCTCCATTATATTCATATTCAAAATTTATCCGGGAGTTTCCTCCCCTTTGCAGTCACATTTTAAACGAGTATATTCTACCATGTATTTCAAAATCTGTCATTATGAAATTCTGATTATAATCCTGTCTCTGCCCCAAAAATTGACTTTCTTTCAGGAATATGCTACCCTCAGTGTGCAAAAACAAAACGAAGAAAATTATATATAGAAAGGACGGATTATCATGAAAACATACTCCATCAGCGAATTATCTTCCATAGATACTTCTGTACTTCTTCCTCTCTATGAAGGAGCCTCCATTCCCCGGGAGTTTTCCGGGTATCTGACCGGCACCCAAGACCTGGATCTGGAAGCCGGAAACCTGTACCACATCCTGGCCCCCAAAAAGCTCCTGCTTCTGGGCCTTGGAAAAGCAGAGGAGATGACCCCGAAAAAATTCCGGGAGACCATAGGCGCAGCTGTCCGCTCAGCCAAAAAAGACTTGTGTATCTTTGTTGATTCCCCAGCCATGGAAGGTTTTTCCATAGAAGAGGCTGCTGCTGAGGCAGCTTTTGCCGCAGGTTTCAGTCAGTATGACTTCACGAAAATCGGAAAACAGCCGGAAAAGAAGCCGGAAATTGCCCTGATCTCTTCAGCAGACATTGACGCTGTATGCCAGAGGGCCCAGACAGCCGCATTCTGTGTCAACCATGCAAGAAATCTGGGGAACACGCCCAGCAATATTATGACTCCCGAAGCCCTGGCAGAAGAAGCCGCCAATATAGCAAAAGAGCTGGATCTGGAATGTGAGATTCTTACGAATAAAGAACTGGAAGAAATGGGGGCCGGAGCCATCCTGGGCGTCAACAGAGGCTCTTCCCACGGTGCCCGGCTGATTGCCGTGAAATATGAGGGGGCTCCCGGTGAGGATTATACTGCTCTGGTAGGAAAGGGCCTGACCTTCGATGCCGGCGGCTACAACATAAAAACCGGCACGCATATGGACGGGATGAAATTTGACATGTGCGGCGCTGCAAATGTTCTTTGTGCCCTGGAACTGATCGCCAGAAGCAGGGCAAAAGCAAATGTTATGGCTGTCATCGGCGCCACAGAAAATAAGATCGGTCCCGACGGCTACACCTGCAATGATGTTCTCACTTCCCTGTCCGGAAAGACCATAGAGATCACCAATACAGACGCTGAAGGCCGTCTGGTTTTATGCGATGCCATTACCTGGGCCCAGAAGCTGGGCGCCAAAAAGATCATCGATATGGCTACCCTTACAGGGGCCTGCGTAGCAGCTCTCGGCAAAAACTATACCGGAGCTTTCACAAATTCTCAGGATTTTCTTCAGGAACTGGAAAAGTATTCTCAGAAGACCGGAGAAAAACTCTGGCAGCTGCCTATTGACGAAGACTTTCATAAGCAGGTACTGGAAAGCAATGTAGCAGACATGAACAACTGCCTGACCGGAGTCGGTGCCGGCAGTTCTCTTGCCGCCGCCTTCCTGGAAGAATTTGTTGACGAGGGAGTAGAATGGATCCATCTGGACATCGCCGGAAGCAGTGATTTCTCCGAGGGCAAGCCATATATGGCAAAGGGCGCTACCGGAGTGCTGGTACGGACTCTGGGAGAGATGTTTCAGTAAAAAATCAGATTAAAAAGGAGCTGCCGCATTAACATATATCAGGAATAAAATGTATAAATATTCTCGATTTTGATTAATGAGGCAACTCCTCTTTCTTAGCCAATATTTCTCTGCTGTCTCTCTGCTGCCCGGGCATATGTTTTCATATCCTCCAGGGTAGGCAGTACTCCTGTCTTCACATATTCTTCTGCAAATTTTGCTGCAAACCACAGACAGTCGACACCCTCTAATCCAAGAAGGAATGCCGCACAGCAGGCGCCGTTAAAATTATCGCCGGCTCCGGTCAGAACCACTGGCCTGTGCACATAATGATTCCGGTATATAAAGGAGCCTCCCTCCTGCACCAGCAAACTTTCGTCATAACCGTGAATGATTACCTCATTTATATTATATTTATGACGGAGCTTTTCCCCAGTCTCCGTATAGTTCTTGGTGCCGATCACAATTCCCACAAGATTTGCTTCATTCCTGTTCAGGCTTAAAATGCTCTTCCTGAAAGATGAAAATTCCTTTATAAGCTCCAGTACCTGCAGGATTTCTTCATGGGATTTTCTGGATATATCACACAAGTCAAAAAAGATCCGCTTTTCTTCTGTCCCCGCCTCTTTCATTATATAGTTCTCCAGTACTCCTTTCCAAAGATCATAGGAATAGCTGATCTCACTCCAGTTTACCAGCGCCAAAAGATCAGATCTCTCAATAAGTTTCCCAAATCCCACAGAAGCTGTACAGTCTGAAATAGCTTTCCAGTCTGCCTTTTTACATATCCGTTCTCCCAGCAGTACCTTTCCGTCAGTAAATTCCAGGGCTGTAGACATTCCCGCTTCATCAAAGGAGTAGAGATTACATGTCAGATTCTGAAATACCGGGTCGATATTTTCCTTTCCAAAAGTACCGATACAATCTACAGAAACCCCCAGACTGGAAAGGGCATTAGATAAAAGAGGCGCGTTCCCCCCAAATTTTCTGGAAAATACCTCCGTCTCTATACTGCAGCTCACACCCTTATGAGAAGAGAGAAAACTTCCAAACTCATCAATGGTCTGAAAATACTGCAGTCCGCTGGCTTCTTTCGCAGTCCTAAAAATCGGCCGTACCAGTACATCGATAAAACCGTCAAACCCCACTGTAACCCTGGCCTTTTCCAACTTTTCTTCACCATGCACGATCTTCATAAATAAAGAGGCACCAGGATTCCATGTGTCAGTATTCATCTTTTTATCACCCCCTCTGCCCACTGCTTCTGTTCAGATCCGTGTACTCTGTACCAGCGCCCGCATATTTTCAACCGGTGTATTTTTTGCCACTTCACATCCGGGACTGAGTATAAACTTTTGGTTGGCTGCCTGAGTAAGAAGCCCCCGGCATATCTCGGAAATTTTCTCTGGTGTCTGCGTCAGAAGTGTTACCGGATTTATGTTGCCCTTTATAGTGGTCTTGCCATGGACCATTCCGACAGCAGTATCCATGTCTACCAGATAATCGATATTTACAATATCAAATCCGATCTCTTCACTATATTTCAAAAGATGGGTTGATTGTCCGCAGATATGATATTTCAGCTTTACCTTTACTTTTTTCCTGATTTCCTGTACCAGCTTCTTAGTAGCCGGCAGAAAATATTCTTCGTATACTGCCGGCGAGACCAGGGAGGCCATTGCATCTCCAATACCAATAATATCTGCACCCGCTTTGACCTGCTCTACAGCAAAGGCAGTTCCCAACTCCGTAGTAAAATTTACCAATTCCTCTATAAAATGAGGATCCTCATAAATGTCGGTCATAAATTCATCCATCGGATACAGAGTCCCTGCACATTGTAAAGGTGCCTCTATCCAACCGGCCACTGCCTTGTCCTCTTTAAAGTACTCCTTAACCCGGCGCACCCCTTCTATTTTGTCTATAAGTCGGGGACAATTCTCGATTACAGGCTGCTGAAAGAAAAACTTTTCTTTTTCTGTAATAGCATTGGCATTCAGGTAAGGAAGGTCATCATAAGGATATACAATCTGTGCTCCGCAGGCCGTAGCTTCCCGGTAGGCGTCTGAATCAACAGTAATCCCGTCAAGGTCAAAGTCTTCTGCCGTTTTTATTAAGGCCTTCGCCATTTCCCGATGATCTGATGCAAACGCTCCGTAAGGTACTCCCCCATATTTAGCCGCAAAGGTCATTACAAAAGGCCACACAGGAGTATGATCAACTGGCTTTCCTTCTATCGTATTCATAATTCTCTCATATCCTGTCATAAATCTCATTTCCTCCTTCGCCTGTCTGGCTTAATATTTCCCATATTCCAGTACCGTATCTACAAAAATATGAAAGTTTTCTTCCGTTCTTTTTGATAAAGGCACATTCAGAGGCGTTGCCGTAGGCAGAGCTACAAAATTCCCTCCCGGTTTTCCTTCTTCTACACAACGCTTCACAATTTCTCTCATCCGGCCTGCCGGCATAGTCTCCAGATCTTTTAGCTGAATATTTCCAAACAGACACATTTTATCTCCGCATATCTGTTTTGCCTCTGCCAGAGTCAGATCTCCGGATATTGGAGCTTCCAGAGGGTCTGTGGCATCAGTCTCCATATCCAGCATATATTTCAGCACAGTCTTCACTTTTCCGTGGGCGTGGATCCTGGCATACTGTCCGTAATCATGGATCAGTCGGATAAGCGGTTTATCATACTTTACCACATACTTCTCAAAATACTCATTGGACAGGAAAGGCGGAGTACATACCTCGGGTCCGGAAAACCGAAACAGCGGACCGGCCCCTTTTTTCAGGATCCGCTCCATAAAGTCATACTGTTCTTCAAAGGCTTTGTCCAGCATTTTAAACATAAGCTCTTCCTCTGAATAGGCAAACAGCAGGAACTCCTGAAAATCAAAAAGTCCAAACACATCTGATATGGGATCCGGAACGTCTATCAGCAGAATACCGTGTTCTCCAATAAACTCGTCCTGCACTTTCAAGTGGGAAACATCTGGTTCTACCGGTTCGTAAGGAATGGAGAGATATTTCTCCACATCGGAAATATCTTTGATCCGATGCTCGATCTCCCATGCAGTATAAACACCTTTATCAACACGAAATTCCTGGGTCAGGTCGCCCTTTGGTGTTGTCAGGGTTATCCTGGTATATGTGGAATTTCCTTCCTTTCGCTGTTCTATATGCGTATTTCTGGCAGTATAAGCATTGGTCATAGGAACATCCGTCATATACAGACAATCTGCATTCTTCCGCAGATATTCCATAAGAGGCTGATAGGAAGGTTCCTGGTTCCACCAGCCGGTAAGATATGTAGTAAATATCTCACGCTTTACATAATCCGCCAGTCCCTCTTCTTTTTTCTCATCTCTGGGATCATAGTGCCATCCTGTCATATCATAGGTAGAAACCGGAACTCTGTCAGGTATCTTATGCTGTAAAACTGCCATTAATCTTTCTCGTGAAGTCATTTCTCAATCCTCCTTACCCCTTCACTGCCCCTGCAGTTAATCCTTTAATAAATTGCTTTGACATAAGAAAATATACGATCAGAACCGGCAGAGCCGCCAGTGTCAACGCAGCAAATACAGTAGGCCAGTCTGTCTGGTATTGTCCGAAAAAAATGGTGACCCCTATAGGAACTGTCTTCAGATTTTCTGACTGGATAAAGATCAGCGGAAAATAAAAATCATTCCATATAGGTACAAAATTATAGATCAATGCGGTAGCAATCGCCGGTTTCAGCACCGGTACTAAAATGTTCCACAAAATCCTGAAGTGGGAACATCCATCTATTTTTGCCGATTCTTCTATTTCCACCGGGATTCCTCTCATAAATCCGGTCATGATAAAAACTGAAAACCCAATACTCATAGCGCTGTATATTAAAACAAGGCCCAGCAAAGTATCGTTCAATCCAAGCTTATTAAAAGTATCAAACATATTAATGACACCAAGACGGATAGGTACCATCATTCCAAGAAGAAAATAAATGTAAAGAAAGCCGTTTCCTCTAAACCGAAACCTGCCAAGGGCATACGCTGCCAGCAGTGATACTACTAAAAACAAGGCCACAGCTGCAGCTGTCACAATAATGCTGTTCCGGAAATATGCTGCAAAATCATTCAGTTCCAGCACCTTTCGATAACTTTCACCATCAAAAGACTGTGGTAACGCAAATGGATGCTGAAAAATTTCTTTATTTTCCTTAAATGAGGTAACGATCATAATATACAAAGGAAATATGGTAATAAAAGCCTGAAAGATCAGGACCAGATAAGCCGTACCCTTTTTCCATCCGCGGAGGGAAGAGGGATCAGAATGCTTTTTTCTTCTCATACCTCATCCCCCTTTCTCTTTCTTCCATCGATATACAGCCATATACCTACGCAGACAGCGACTATAGCAAACATCACCGTTGCAATAGTTGCGCCCATTCCCATATCCGGCATAAAGGATCCATATGCTCCAAAGGCCGTACGATAGAAAAATGTAGACAATACATCGGTTGAATAGTTAGGCCCTGCTATTGCTCCCTGCATGGCATAGATCAGGTCAAAGGAATTTGCGAAATTTCCGATAAAAGTCAGTACCGTGACCATTCCGATATTAGGAGCGATCAAAGGCAGTGTGATCTTGGTAAAAAGTTTCCACTCTCCGCAGCCATCCAGTTTTGCAGATTCATAAATATCATCAGAGATTCCTTGTATGGCGGCCACCAGCATCATAATGGTGAGTCCGATAGACTGCCAGGCACCTGCAATAGAAACACATATCAGCGCCGTGCTTTCATTCCCAAGCCAGGAGGTGGCCAGTTGTCCCAGCCCCACTGCCTTCAGAGCTGCATTAATGATTCCCCAGGTAGGATTATAGATCAGCGACCATATAAAACCTACGATCACTACAGAAATTGTAACCGGGGCAAAAAAGATTGTCCGAAAAAACTGGGTTCCCCTGAGTCCTCTTGTCAGCAGTACCGCCAGTACCAGACCATAAATGTTCTGAAGCAGCATCATAAACACAAACATTACAATGTTATTTCCAAGAGCATTAAAGAACCGTTGGCTGTAAGTATTTTCTGTAAAAAGTTTTATATAGTTTGCGAAACCTACAAATGTTTTTTCCCCCACTCCGGACCACTCATACAGACTGGTCCTGAGAGACATCAAGATTGGAGCTGCCATAAATATAGTATATATAAGTAACGCCGGCAGCAGATATGCGATCAGGTAGAATCTTCTTTTCTTATGTCTTGTCTGGTTTTTCTCATGTCCGGACATCATTTCACCCCTCCTGTCAAATACCAGAAACTTTTCTACTTGTTCTGCCAGGGCTCATACCAGGAAGCCACCCCATCCTGAATGATCTGCGCCGTTTCTTCAGGCGTTTGCTCTCCCTGGAGCATTAAGAACAAGTTATCATCTGCCAGCGATGTGGCGGTTGGTGTTCCACCGTTCAACTTCATACACCAGCAGATCGTATAGTTTTCTCCATTTTCTCCTCCAAAATCCATCATCTTCTTTACCAGTGGATCTTCCAGTTCTTCCGCATTAATATCTGCACAGGGGAACAGGCCGGGCGCTGCATCGCCGATCATGATCTGGCCTTTTTCGCTCATAAGCCAGTTCATATAAATGAGAGCCTCTTCCTTATGTTCTGAAGCAGCATTTAAACCAATTCCTGCACCTCCGTTAAAAGAAGCCCACCTGGTGTCGCCTTTATTCACAACAGGGGGTGCAAACACGTCCATTTCAAAATCAATGCCCTGCTGCTGGATCAGTCCCAGATCAAAAGACCCTCCCGGATATATTCCGGCCTCACCCATAGCAAACATCTGCACGTTGTCCAGATAACTTACTCCTGCGTAATTTTCCGGCATATAAGGAGTAAAATTATTGATTGTCTTAAACTGCTCTACCATTTCCGGTGAGGTGGGAAGCAATTCTCCGGAAAGAAGCTTCTGCCTTCCTTCTTCACCGCCCACGAAAGCACCAAAAATACTGTCCGATACACTGCCGCTTAAGATCCAGGTATCTTTAATGCCGAAAGCCAAAGGAAGTTTTCCCGCTTCCTTAAGGGCATCACAGACCTGGAAAAATTCATCCCATGTTTCCGGCTCTGTCAGTCCCAGCTCGTCAAACATGGTTTTGTTATACATAAATCCATAATTGATATACATGTAAGGCATGGCGTAAATAGTTCCGCTTTCTTCCTCCGTATAGACATCGGTTTGCAGCTTTGTTGTATTAGCCATATTAGGGACCTGCTCTGTGGTAATAGGATCCAGATATCCTGCTTCATACAGATCGCATCCTCTGTCAAATGGTCTGACATAGATCAGATCTGCCGCTGTTCCATTCTGAAGGTCGATGGAAATCTTAGAATCATACTCTGTAGCTTTAATTGCATCATAAACCGGTCGGATATTCGGATATTCTTTCATAAATTCTGCATTTATTTCTTCAAAGGCTTCGATTTCCTCTGTACGCCAGTTAGCCATATGAATCTCTACAACCTCTTCATCTCCCCCGCTCTCTTGGGAAGTTCCGGTATCCTGTGTCTGGTCATTTCCTCCGCAGCCCGGCAGACAGGCCGTACCCAGTACCATTGTCATGATCAACGCCAGCATCTTTTTTTTCTTCATAGCAAACCCTCCTTAAAATTCTCTCCATAGTTTTCGCCTATTTCATCACTTTTATGGCAGAAAATTTCCCGGCACAGCCCGAAGAGCTGTAAGGTAGCGCCGGAAACATTCCCCATAAACAGTCCCGCACTGATATCCTCTGTATTTTCCGCTCACTTTCAAAAAATCCAGAATATCAACTTTGTCATGCTCCATCATCCACTTTATCTGGCTGGAATGACACCCCATCATCTCCAGTTTCAGCTCCATTTCCTGAGTAATGTCCACATATTCTGTAGGCTGAAATCCTATCCCGCTGTACGTCTCCATAAAATATATCTGAGGCATAGTACTCACAGCCTGACTTTGGGGACGGTAAGAGGGAACAGTGGATAAAAAAGTCCCATCCACTACCAGTTTAGACACCGCTATATGATCCAGATGATAGTCTTCAGGATTATGGGTAAAAATAACATCTGGCTGTTCCCGGCGGATAGCATCCACAAATACCCCCAAAGTCTCCTCATTATAAAACACCTCTGCATCACCGTATCCCAGACAGCTTACCCTGGCTCCAATAAGACTGCCTGCTCTGGCCGCCTCCCCGCAGCGGATCTGGGCCAACTGATCCGGAGGTGTGATGTAGTCACCTTTGTTTCCATTGCATGCATGGATAATCGCTACCTCATGACCCCCCTTCCTGTATTTTGCCATCGTTCCTCCACAGCAGATTTCCGCATCATCCGGATGTGCCCCAAATACCAGTATTCTCATTTTCTCACTTCCTTCTCTTTACTGGCTCATTTAATTAATTAAGTTTCCTTATTTATTACATTGTAACATATTTTACTTTTTTGTCAATTATTTTCTGACCAATTCTATTATCTTGTATATAT